>Ga0187818_10000682_pt1 | contig 12671 bp, 12 predicted proteins | sample NC_wetland_sal_i_14_FD_130581 | JGI IMG/M metagenome (GOLD analysis project Ga0187818, IMG submission 130581) | Wetland sediment microbial communities from Neuse River Estuary, North Carolina, USA - SO4_3 | ecosystem: Environmental > Aquatic > Freshwater > Wetlands > Sediment | place: USA... | reverse complement strand
TTTTTCTTTCCACTTCTCCAATTCCGCGGGCTTGTAGAGGTAGTTGTAACGCTCGTTGCGGTTATCGCCGTCGAACCCGCTGTCGAACCAATGCTCGTAGTTGCGGCCATGCAGCCGTACGTATCCGACGCCCGACGTGACGTGCTCGGTCGGCCCGAGCGAACGCCCCAGCAGCGGCTGGTCGATGTTGCAGAAACCGACGTTGTGGCGCATGAATTCGGCGAGGGTTTCCGGCTGGTTCCAGCTCTCGTGCCGCACTTCGACCACTCGCGGATACTCGATGAATTGGCGCAGCAACTGCTCCAGGTATTCGCGGTTCAGACTGGTGTTCTTGAACGAGACGGGGAACTGGATGAGCAGCGCGCCCAGTTTGCCTTCCGCGGCCAGCGAGTCCAGACCCTCCCGGGCCAGCCGTTCGTCCTGGTCATTCGGACGGATACTGGCCGCCGACGTTGGTTCCATCACCGCCAGCGGAGAATGGGTGAACGACCGGTGCAGCTTCGCGGTGAAAAGAAAATTCGGATTCACCGCCGCTGCCTTCCGCGACCACAGACGCCCCAGTTCCGGCCGTATATGTCCATAAAACGAGGTGTTGATTTCGATGACGTCGAAGAATCGCGCCAGAAATTCGACCGGATGCACTTTCTTCCGCGTCACTTCCGGCGGATAGAGAATCCCGTCCCAGTCTTTGTAAGACCAGCCGGCAGTCCCGATGCGGATTCGCGGAGCAGGTTCCATGCGGGCGAGCCAGATGCTCGCAGGTTAGCACAGAGCTCGTGTGGCGCGGACACTCCTGTCCGCGTATGCTGCGCGCCAATCGGAACCATCAGCAAATAAATAATCTCAATGGAAAAGAATCAGTAGAGAAGAATGGCGACCCAATACGTCCCGGTCGGATACGCCGCATTGCGCGCGTAGCAGGCGCCGACCGCGAACTGGCGAACGCCCGGATCGCGCAGCATACTCAACACGGCTTGCGGCAGGATTTCCGGACGGCTTTGCATGTAGGTGATAATTCTTCGATTGTCGTAAGCCGTCGCGAGCAGGTGGGCATTCGGGGGGTTCTCTCGAGCCAGCGAGCAGGCGGCCTCGTCAAGCTTCGGCGGCGTGAGTTGGACAAGCTCCGGAAGCCCCGCCTGTTGCCGCATCTCATCGATGGCTCGGCCCACTAATTTTCCGCTCTGCTGTGCGGTATACGATGGCACCGCGTGCGCGAAATCCTGCACCACGTAGAGCCGGCCTTTGCTCCAGACGGCCGCGATGCCCACGATGTTGAATCCGCGATCGAGCAGGTTCTCGCGGTGCGGAGGCGAGCGCATTAGGGCTTCATTAACCTTGGGACCGCTATCGGCGTATGCGATGTTCTCGCCGGCGCTATCCAACTTCAGTCCGCCAGCCGGCGAACTCACCATAGCAATTCTTTCGAGCAGGGAGGGCTCACCAGACAACTGATGCTCCAGACGCTCGCTCTCAACCATTCGCCGGGCGTGCGCTCGCGCCGCGTCGAGCAGACTTTCGTCCATCCGCAACGGCGGCACGCCGGCGAGTTCGCGGCTGTTGTTTGCCGCTTCCAATAGTTCGTTCTCGGCGGCGGGGTCCTCACCAGAGGATGATCCGGCCGCCGAGTTCAAGTGGGGGGTGGGCTGCTCGTTGCGAACGTTATTGCGAACTTCGGCTGCTGGCGGAGTTGTTACTGCCGCGCTGGGTCCAGGATTTACCGCCAACATCGCGAATGAAACCACCAGGGCCCGGAGCATAATTTTTGGGGTAGCGTTCGTGCGCGGGGATCGCCGGTAAAGTTCCGCTTTCCATCTCTCACGCTAACCTCTAGAATTCAGCTCAGCCACTTACCATGGAGACCTTACTGCTGATTACCGTGCTCGTCGGAACCCTTGTCCTGCTTGGGTTCTCGGCTGTTCTGCTGCGCCGCGTCTCGGCTGTCGCACAAGTGGATGTAAAAGCGGAAGTTGCAGGTCAGCTCGAAAGGCTCGGTACTTCCCTTGGCCAGAAGTTCAGTGCCGCTACTGCCGATATGGCCAGTACGCTGGACCAACTGGAGGCCGGTCATGGTTAGCCTTTCGATACTGGCCATGGCAATGATTTCCGCTGTGGTGGGGGGCGTTGTTGCCTGGCTGGTTTTGCAAACCAGATCCGCCATGCTACGGGAGCAAGTATCGACTCTGGAGCGAACGCTGTCTGCTGTGCAAGAAGAACTCAGAACGGCGAACGCCGCCAACGCGGACCTTAGGGCTCAAGTCGCAGGACTCGATTCCACGCTGAAAGAAGAGCGCAAGACGGGTGCGGAGAAGCTCCAACTCCTGAACTCCGCGTTGGCGGAGCTGCGCCCAGCTTTCCAAGCTTTGGCTGCCGACGCCCTAAGGAGCAACAACGAATCCTTCCTGCATCTGGCACAGACACGTCTGGAAAAATATCAAACCGAGGCGAAGGGAGATTTGGAAGCCCGCCAGAAGGCGGTGGAAGAATTGGTGACGCCGATCAAGGAATCTCTAACTAAGGTTGACGTCCAAATCCAGCAGATCGAGAGAGAGCGCAGCCAGGCCTACGGAAGTCTTACGGCGCAAGTCGGCTCCTTGATTGATACGCAGAACCAGTTGCGTGGCGAGACGGGGAACCTAGTGAAGGCCTTGCGCGACCCTGCGGTCAGTGGCCGCTGGGGAGAGATCCAGTTGAGGAAGGTGGTCGAGATCGCAGGGATGCTGCACCACTGCGATTTCGAGGAACAAGTCTCGGTCAAGACCGCTGACGGCCCACTCCGTCCAGATATGGTGGTGAAGCTGTCAGGCGGGAAAAACATTGTGGTTGACGCAAAAACACCCACGCAGGACTACATGGATGCGGCGCAGACAACCGATGATGAAGTACGGAAAGCGAAATTGCTCGAACACGCGCAGAAGGTTCGGGCGCATATGGGAAAGCTCGGTTTGAAATCCTATTTCGAACAGTTTCAGCCCGCCCCGGAATTCGTAGTCATGTTTATACCCGGAGAAAACTTTTTCAGCGCCGCGCTTGCACAACAACCAGACTTAATCGAGTACGGAGTGAATAAGCGCATAATCCTCGCTTCCCCAATAACCCTCATTGCGATCCTAAAGGGGATTGCGTATGGGTGGGACCAGGAGGAACTCGCTGAAAACGCGCAGAAGATCAGTAAGCTCGGCAAAGAACTGCATGAGCGCCTTCGCAGCTTCGCCAGTCATCTCGGTAATCTCGGTGAGAAGTTGAATGGTGCGGTGCAGTTTTACAACGACGCCGTCGGCTCGCTGGAGAGCCGCGTCCTGGTTTCCGCGCGGCGTTTCTCGGAACTGAAAGCGGCGAGCCCGCCGGAAATTCCGGAGCTGGTCCCGATCGAAACCACTCCCCGCACCGTGGCGCTGCTATGCGCCGAGGCGGAAGATCCCGCGATAGAGGAGCATTCCGAAGAAGATTCAGGCCGGTGAGGCTCTTTTGCCCAATCCTCAACTCCTCGTCCCTCCCCCATCGCTACTTGATGTAGTAGCCGGAAACTCTCCACTTCCCATCTTTGTCGAGCATCGGAGTGACCGTCTCCACCGCCGACTGCTTGTGCTCGAAGCTGCTCTCGTACTGAATCACCACATACTCGCCATCCGGCGCGCCCGGCAGCGTTTTAGTGTAAGCAGCGCTCTTGAGCTTGCGCGACAGCATCTTGCCCAACGGATCGCGGCTTCCCCGCAGCGCGCCTTGCCACTGCTCCCTGGTGACAGCAGCCTTGAAAATCTGCGAGGCCTCCTGCCAACTGTCCGCATATTTCCCGGAGTCGACCAAGGCCAGCCACGCGTCCGAGGACTGCTGCGCAAGCTGTTCAGCCTTCTGCTGCGCTTGGACTGCCGAGCAGATACCCAGCAGCATGAGCAACAAAAAGGCCGAAACGAACTTGGATTCATTTTGGCTGAGTCTGACGGTCATTCGAGTTCTCCTTTGCGTAATTCTAATCTGTTCCGCCGCTGATCCACCGGGGCCAAGCTGCCGGGCTACGCCCGGCTGGACACCTCGTGTTGAATCGTCGTTAGTCGTTGGGTGTCTTACTCCAAGCGCCGCCAACGAGCGAGATCGCGATGTAGGCTGCGATTCCGGCGGCGGCCCAGACGCCCATGTGGCCGATGGCCGCGCCGATGGCGGCTCCGAGGGCAACGGACAGGCCGAGTGATCTGGCGTGATGATCCTCTTGTTGCACCCTTACCTCCTTGAATCGGTCGTTCGCGCGTCCAAAGAAAAAGCCTCCGCCGGGGCGGAGGCTTGAACGGAAAGGTTTGTGCCTTGAATCGGAAAAAGCGGGTTTGTTTAGTACACCTGCAACATCACCTGCTGGCTGTGCGACGCTCCGGTTCCAGCAGAGCCGACGATTGTTATGTAGTAGGGTCCAGCCGCCGTGCCGACGGCGGTGGTAGTGCTGGTGCTGGCCGATCCACAGCCCAATTGCAGCAGGATCGCGCCCGCGATCACGCCTAGGACGACTCCGACCAGCCAGCGCCGACGCTTGCGAACAGCGCCGATACCCAGTCCGACCAGGCTCAAGCCGCCGATGGGCAGCCAGGCGGCGTAGAACGAGCCGCGGCGGAGCAGGCTGCCGGTGGTTACCGGGCGGGCCACGGTAGCGATGCTCAGGGTCGTGGTCCCGCAAGCGCTTCCCGAAAGCGTGACCGTGGTGGGGCTGAAGGTGGGAGTGGTTGCGGTCACCATCGAAGGCGATGTGGTTTGGCTCGGCGTGACGGTGGCGCTATAGCCCAGATTCGTATTGGTGGGACAAAAGTTGACCTGGATCGAGGCGGGGTTGCCGGCAGTAATCTGTTGCGCCGCGGGCGAGGCGCCGATCGCGAAGTCCACGACGGGTACCTTCTGCGAGTAGGAGGATTGCGTTCCACCGTTGTTCGCGCTGGCGCTGCCCGAGACACTGATTTCCGAGACGGTGGGCGTAGCGGTATCGGACGGGGTCACGTCGACTTCAACAGCTCCCAAGGCGCCCACAGAAAGTGTCGGAATAGAGCAGGCGATGGTCGTTCCTTGGACCGCGGTGCAGTTTCCCGTGCCGCTGGTGACTTTGGCGGTGGCGCTTGACGCCAGCCCGGTGGTAGGCACTACGGCGTAGAAGGTCACGAAGGACGCGTTGTCGGGTCCAGTGTTGGTGATGTCAAAAGTAAACGCAACTTGCGTTCCGGCCGCGACCGGGTTGGGCGATGGACTGGCACTGGTAGGTGTCACGGTGAGTGTGCTGGCGGCGCCAATCTTGCTCACGAAGGCATCCTGCGAGCCCCCGTTCAACTGTGGCTGGTAGGCAGTTGAAGTAACCGGAAAATTCGCGGACAGCGTGTTGCCGGCGACGTAAGTGGCGTTGTAGGTATCGAGTGCGATTCCGGTGCCCTGATCCAATTGGCTGCCACCCAGATAGGTCAGGTAATCGCCCGCGCCCTGTCCCGACAATGTGGTTCCAATCAGCGCGACGAAGGCGTCTCCCTGACCGCCGTATGTCTGGAGGGCGTCGGCGGTCAATTGCAGGTTCGGGGAGGCGGTCGAGCCCACCACGTGGGCGGCCTGCAACGAATCCACCGTAATGTCCTGCCCGCTGTCCGGGCCGGAGCCGCCCAAATAGGTGAAGTAGGTCAGCGGATACACCGACCCGGTGAGGTTGCCGATCTTGGCGATGAACCCGTTGCTTGCGCCGTTTACGCCGCCATAACCGGTAGTTTGGAAACCACTGCAACTGCAAACCCAATCGGGGGAGTTGGTCGAGCCTGTGATGTAGGCGTTGCTGGAGGAGTCCACGGCGATGGCCAGGCCGACATCGGAACCACTACCGCCTATGTAGGTGGAGTAGATGAGAGATTGTTGACCATCATAGTTGGGATTGATCTTGGCGACGAAACCGTCGGTGATGCTCGTCGGGCTGTTTGAGATGCAAGACGTGGTTCTACTGGCTTCGTTAAGGCAGGCCTGCTGCGCATCGAGAAGCGGAAACGCTGCCTCGCCGTTCGGTCCCGCCACCTGAAGCATGTTGGTCGTGCCGGTTATGTACATGTTGACATTGGTCGACGTGGGGTCCACGGCAATGCCGCCGCCAACCGCCGTTGCGCCAACTGGATATCCGCCACCGAAGTAGGTGGAGTAGAGCATGCTCTGGAAACCGCTGCCGTTTGTGTTGATCTGGCTGGCGAAAAACTGGGCGTTCCCGGTAGAGTTCGACTGTATCTGATAGCCGTTGGGGTTCGCGGGAAAGCCGTCGCTGGCGGCGTTGCTGGAAGTGGTGTCGCCGGTGACGTAGGCGTTGCGATTGGTGGCGTCGATGGCGAGCCCGGCGACATGGTCGGTTCCATTCCCGGCGAGATAGGTGGAATAAGTGAGATTGTAAACGAGGGTGGGGGGGGTCTGGGTCTCGCTCGCGCCTATCTTACTGAGGAATCCGTGGGTTTGGGTCCCGGCAAAGGTTGCTGAGGTCTGGAATGCATTGCTGGTGGTAGGAAAGTTGGGAGAAGTGGTCGTACCGGCAACGTAGATACTGAAGGCCGAATCGACCGCGACTCCTGCCAGGCTGTCAACTCCCGAGCCGCCAAGATAGGTCGCGTAAACCAGTTGCTGAGTGTCGGAGTACAGCGGCGGCACCAGAGTCGTGTTGATCACCGCGATGAAGATGTTCTGCGCGCCCGCCAGGTGCGATTGGTACGGTGGGTTGTTCGGGTTGTTCGCCGTGCTCAGCGGAAAGTCTGCCGAGTTGGTCGAGCCCGCGACATAAATCAAGCCGCCGGAATCGACCGCCACTTTCACCAGACCCTCGGTGCCGCTGCCGCCGAGGAAGGTTGAATAGCTCAGGACCGGGTCGATGACGAGTGCGCGGCTGTGGTCGTAGTCTCCGATGGTGAAGCCAATTTTGTTGTCAGCGAGCTGGCGGAAACCTCCCGCGATCGCTTTCTCGGAACTGCCGGACGCATTTCCTGACTCGAGCGCGGCGGGCTGCGGAGTTGCTGGCTGATAGATGCGTGGAGCGTGGAAGCGGACCTCTCCGTTGGCGGTTGCGAGGATGAGATCGCCGGAATCGTCGGAATCAATATGCGCGGCTGGGCCGTTGAAGCTCAGCGCAATCTGGTTCGGGTCGGCGCCTGGCGCGACGCGGAAGTCGTATTCGAGCTGTCCCTGATTGCCGTAGTAAACCAAGTCGACGCCGGGATATACCGCCTGATACTGCACGCGGGCAAACTGCGGAATGTCACGATGCCACTTGGAAGGATCGTTGCCAATAAAGTAGTTGCTCTTCCCCGGCAGCGGCGAAGCGCCGGAGACGCGAGCCAAAGAGTTAGCCCCGTCCAGTCGCATGCGAATCACCGAACTGGAAGCACGCTGAGAGTTGACCGCTGACCGCTGAGAACTGACTGCTGAATGCTGAGTGCCGGCGGCTCGGTGCAATTCCAGCACCGCTTCGTCGGCGGTCAGAAACAGACCGTAGCCCGCGCCGCGCGCGAGAAACTTGACCTGAGGAGCGGTCTGACCCTGGTTCGGCTCGAAGAACAGCGGCAGCGACAGCGACTTTGAAGGAAGCGCCTTATGGGCGGCAGATGTTTGTTCGGCAGATCCTTGCTCAGCAGATCCTGGCCCGCTGGCTTTGGCGGTATGTACTGCGGCTCCAAAATAAAACACGACGCCTGCCGTGGCGAGCACTGCCGCCCCCAGAAACGCAGCCTTCATCCCATTTCCTGTCTTTTTCGCTGAATCCGAACGTCTCACCGAACCTCCTACCGACCCAGGGTAATTCCGATTCACGAAGCTCCTCCGATTTCCCAATTTCGTGGGGTGAGAACAAGAATGGCACACAAACGCCGCTGCCGCTCGACGCCCTTATAAAGCGGATGCGTACCTGCCACCAGAACACTGGGATTGAACCAAACAAATACTTTTACATTCAACAGATACGCTGTCAAGCCGGGCAGACAGCATGGGCCGCATAGTGAGAAGCCGGAAGAGGGGTAAATGGTTGCAAAGAAAAAGGTCTCAGGTCCCAGGTCTCGTGTCTCAGGAAAAACTTTGACGATGAAACGCCTGCTTGAATCCAGGACTTGAGACCTGAGACCTAAGACCTGAGACCTGACTTTTTCAATCCCTCGATCTCCCGCTTCAGGCGCGAATAGCGCGACACAATCGTTCCGAGATAAACGATGTGGATGATCCAGGTGATGGCGTAGGCTGCAAACAAGTATCCGTTTCCGCTCATCGCACACTCCCGCGCGGGTCCAACAGCGATTCCAGGGCATGGGCTTGGTCGACGTCGCGCTGCAGCCTTTCCAAGCGATAGCGCGACCAGCAAACGAGATATGCAAAGCAGGAAAAGGCCAGCCAGTTGATGAGCAGCACATGCAACATGCGCGGATCGATGGATCCGCCTCCGCCCATGACCGGCTGCGGGTGCTGGGTGCGGAAGAACCAGATCGAGAAGTAAACGAACGGCACGCACAGCGCGCCCAGTACCGCCAGGGAGGCCGCCAGCAAAGGCGTCTGTCCACCGGAAGAGAAGCGGCGCAGAAAAAGATAGCTCACATAGATGAGCCACAGCACCAGGGTCGAGGTCAGGCGCATGTCCCACGTCCACCAGATGCCCCAGACGGGACGCGCCCAGATCGGCCCCGTGATCAGCACGACGGTGCAGAACACGACGCCGACTTCAGCGCTGACCAGCGCGACGATATCGGCAGCGGGCTTGCGCTTGATGAGATAGACAATGGAAGCTGCGAAATTGACAAAGAAGAGAATGAACGCCGTCCAGGCCGAAGGCACGTGGTAGTAGAAAATCCGCTGCACGTTGCCCATGGTCCGTTCGGTGGGCGCCCACACCAGCGCCATGTACAGCGCGTAGCTCAGCAGGATTGCGGTCAGGACACCGAGGATGGGGAAGGCGCGTTTCATTGAGTCATTCAATCGTCGAGACATTGCAGAGGTCAGAGGTCAGATTGCAGAGGTAAGAGCTGCAGCGCTTCGGCACCTCACCAAAAGCCAGAAAGGGCTTCACCTCTGCAATCTGACCTCTGACCTCTGCAATACCTTCACTCCGCATTCAACACAGTTTCGAACAACAGCAGACACACCGTAGTAAACACCAGATCGTAGGTCGCAAGCAACACGATCCAGAAGCGCGCGCCCTCACCGTTCAGTATAGCGGTGGTGGATTGCACCATGGCGAGGAGGGCCGGGATCGAGATTGGGAACAGCAGCAGCGGCAGCATGATCTCGCGGTTGCGCGTCCGCAGGGACATGGCGGCGAAGAAAGTTCCGTTTACGACCAGGGCCCAGGTTCCAAGCGCCGCAACCAGCAGCAGTTGCCATACCGGACCCAGCGCCCGCAGCCGGTAAAACACGACGAAAAGCGGCGTCATGAGCGCTTCCAGCACGCTGACGAAAATAAAATTGCCCAATGTCTTGGCTATGAAGAGCGAGTTCGCTGGAGCGGGCGATACCCGGTAGGCGTCGAGCACCTGGTTGCGAATCTCGCGCGCCCAAGTCTGGTTCAGCGCCACCACCGCCGCGAACAGGAACGCCACCCAGATCAGCCCGCCCGCGATCTGGCGCGATTCTTCGGCGGTCGGATCGAACGAAAAACTGAACATTATCACCACCAGCAGCGAAAAAAACAGCATAGAGTTGATGGCGTCCTTCGACCTCCACTCGAGGCGCAGATCTTTGAGCAGCGTGGCACGGGTGATGCCGGTGGGAGCGCTCATCGTGCAGTCTCCCCTGAACTCGCCGGCCGTTTCAGTTCCCGCGTGCGCCCGACAATCTTGCCGAACTCCATCCACACGAACTCGTCGGCCGCGCCTTCGAGCAACGCCGCCTGGTGGGTGACGATGAATATCGTTTTGCCCTGATCGCGGGTGTGCGCCAGCAGGCGAACCATTTCCGTTGCGGAATGAAGGTCCACGTTCGAAAAGGGCTCATCGAGCAAGAGTATCTTGGGGTTGTTTAATAAGGCCCGCGCCAAAGACATGCGCTGCCGCATGCCTTGCGAATACTGGCCGACGGGACGAACGAGATCGGGATCAAGACCGACCGAGCGGATGACCTCTGCGCAGCGCGTGCGGCTAGTGATGCCGTACAGCCGGGCAAAATATTCCAGGTTCTCCATCCCGCTCATCTCGTCATAGAGCAGCGAAGGATGCGCCATGTAGCCCACGTGCTGGCAGATGTCGTGAAACTTGCTGGCCCCGAGGACCGAGACTTGGCCGCTCGACGGTTGATTGAGTCCTGCCAGAGTGCGCAGCAGCGTAGTTTTGCCGGCGCCGTTATCGCCCAGAATGGCATACATTTTCCCGCCGGAAAATTCGGCTGTGACGCCGCGCAGAGCGGCAAAACGGCCAAACTGCTTGATCAGGTTCGAGACGGTGATGACGGGGGCGGCTTCAGTCAAAGGAATGGTGTACCCTGTTCAACTTACGTAGTCGTAGATCGCAATTCTTCAATAATCGACCTCAACTCCGCAACTGCTGCCTCATCCATTCCTCCTGGCCTGTTTACTAGCGGGCTCAGCTCGTCGCAGCGCTTCCTATAACGTTCGACACGCGGATCTTGTTGCCCTGTCTCCGCGAAATCACACCATTCGATTGAGTCGCGCGGCCCGTCCAAGAAGCGCTCGATGACATGCGCTGCCTCTTCCGCAGTCATGTCCCCCTTCCACGGCAGCCTATTGGGATTTGACTCGAACCAGATTGAAGGAGGCCAAAGATTTATGTGAGGGCCGCCCTCGTTCTTCCGCTTCCCCATGGGCAATTCCTTCAAGGAACGAGAGTCAATTCGCCATCCCGTTCGATCCGGGACTCTGGTTTTGCGACATGCTCTTGCCGGGCTCAGACGCCGGAGCGGCTCCGGGTTGACCGGGTTGCGGCGCGTACTTCGACGCACACTTGGCCTGTAATTGCTTGGCATGAAAGACGCCATCGCGTCCGAATCTGCCATCGGCCAAAGCTTGCGAGTCGTCCTTGAAAGTGTCGGGCGGAGCTTCGGTCCCGGTATACGATACGGGCAGCGTCAGATCATTTTCCTTCAGCGTGAAATCCACGCGCGTTCCGGAGCGCCTGATCGAGCCCGGCACCACGTTTCCCGCCACGCGCAGACGCTTCGAGTAAGCCTCGTTCCCCATGCCGTTCAATTCCTTGATGGTGACATAGTAGCTCTTGCTGTCCTCGACGCCCGTGTAGGCAAGATAGCCGAGCGAGAGCAGAATCAACACGGTCACCGAACCAAATTTCAGATATTTGCTGGCTTCGCTCGACATGGAAACCTCACCCCTGTTTAAAAACTCTACGCGCTGCCCTGTTACGGGTCAAGACGCGGTGCTCGTGTGGGGCGGGCGCCCTCGCCCGCCAACCGCAGGTCAAGATACACAGGTTCCCGTACACCTTCGTGTTGGCGCCGTCCGCGTGCCCCAACTCCTGCTCATCCCGCTGCATTTACAATGCCTTTCAGCGGCATATACGAACCCACAAAGGCAGGCCCGATTCCATGATCCATCCCTGGCACGATGTGACTCCCGGCAGCAAGCTTCCGCAGGAGTTCAACACCGTCATCGAGATTCCCTTTGGCTCGAGCGTGAAGTATGAACTGGACAAGACCAGCGGCCTCATCAAACTCGACCGCATTTTGTACTCGGCGGTTTACTATCCCGCAAACTATGGCCTCGTTCCGCAAACCCTGGCCGAAGACGACGACCCGCTCGATGTGCTGGTGCTGTGTCAGGAACCCGTGGTGCCGCTGACCATTATCCACGCGCGCGCCATCGGACTCATGACCATGATCGACTCGGGGAAAAAAGATCATAAAATCATCGCCATCGCCACCGAGGACCCGGAGTTCAACGCCTACCGCGAAGCGGCGGAAATGCCTCCGCACCGGTTGATCATGCTGCGCCGCTTTTTTCAGGACTACAAACAACTGGAAGGCAAGTCGGTCGAGGTCGACGAGATCCAGCCGGCAAGCGAGGCCTATCCCATCATCGAGGATGCTTTGCACCGCTACAGCGAGCAGCGGCGCAAGGGATTTGACGGCGTCAAAGCGTGAGTAACGCCGGTGCCGCCGTTGGCAAGAGTCCCATTTTCAATGGGATACCATTAGTTAAATGAAGTCCATAGACTTACTTGACATTATCCGGAAACTGCTCTATGCTTTGAATCGTTCCCTCCTGGCCCGTACCGCCATTCGCCTGGTGGTACGGGCCCTCTTTTTTCCGCTTAGCTTCCTTTTTCCCGCTCGTAAGGCTTTTGCATGTAGCGGCGGCATTCCTCGAGCGCGCCCTGGGTATTGTCGTTGGTCTGGATGGCCTGCCGATATTCATTGACGGCGCGTTCGCGCTGGCCAGTCACGTCGAAAATCTTGCCCAGCTGCAAGTGGCTCCAAACCTCGGTCCATCGCGGCTCACCGTCGCCGTTCAGCGATGATCGGTAGGCGTTGGCCGACGCCTGATAATTCTTCTGTAGGAAAAACACTTCGGCGATCCGGTAGTGGGCGAGCGAACTGTTCTTGTTGACTTCGAGCGCTTTGTTGAATTCGCTCAGCGCTCCCGCCAGATCGCCTTGCTGGGTCAGACCCTGTCCGCGCACGATGGACGAACGCAGCTTGATATCCTTGGAGTTGGTCAGCACGCGGTTTTCGGGATCGACAGTGATCCG
>Ga0187818_10000681_pt1 | contig 12672 bp, 16 predicted proteins | sample NC_wetland_sal_i_14_FD_130581 | JGI IMG/M metagenome (GOLD analysis project Ga0187818, IMG submission 130581) | Wetland sediment microbial communities from Neuse River Estuary, North Carolina, USA - SO4_3 | ecosystem: Environmental > Aquatic > Freshwater > Wetlands > Sediment | place: USA... | reverse complement strand
GCAGTCTTGTCTGTTTAGCCTACCCGCAATGACGCAAGACCCTGCTTATTTCGCCCTTGCATTCGTCGTAATCCGCGCGAACAAGGCATCGAAAAAGAGACAGAGCGCTCCCACAGTCCGTAGTTGATCATCCGCTGGGGTCTCCTCCGCAACTAATCCGATTAAACTCTCGGGCGAGACACACAACTGCTTGGCGAGCCACTTCAAGTCACGTTTCTCGATCGTTCTCCTCATAACGTCCTCCTTGTGAACCGTAATTCGGTCACGCCATGAAGAGAAGCAAGATGAGCACCAAAGCATTATCCCCGCTGGCTCGCGAATGCTGAAACGGTAACCGTTCGCCCCGCTCAGCTCTTATCCGGCCCTGAATGGTCACCGCTCGATGTACTGGATCTACCGCAGCTTGAAGTTCATGATCGATCAAGGGCTCCAGCGTCTCCCTGTTTCAGTGCATCTGGAGCTGCTAAGCGCGGAACTGCCTTCCAGTATTGTCCGTGATCTGCGCGGGCCATGATCCACGCACTTCAAGAAGATGTCCCCCTGAAACTGGGCCGCTTCGAGGGACGCAGAGTACCCGGGAGCTAGTTTTGAGGGGTAGATTTCTTGGCTGCTTCCCGTCTGTGCTGCATTTCTTCTTCGTGTGCGATGAGAAATTGAGCGTCCTTAAGATTGCGACGAATCTTCTCTTCGTTTTCGCCCAATTTTGAGAAAACGGATTGAACAATGTTTTGACGTTGTAGGGCGTTGCAGTTTGCCGCCTGCGCACTAGATTTGACGAATTCGATTATCACGTCCAACACATACTTGAATTTTCGGCCACCGAGGTCCAGGACGTCGGCCTGCGTGGTAAAGTCATGCACGCTACGCGCCGTCTCGGCTAGAGTGCGCAGAGCATTAATTCGGGCCATCAGGGGCTTGATCTTGAACTCCAGCGAAGAGTGTCCTGCGGCCAACTCAAGTTCCTGACAGGCGTGCGCCATCTCACTGAGGACTAACCGAATAAAAACCCCCGGCTCAAACTCTGGCTTCTGTGCGGCCGCAAGAATTTCTTGCCAACGGGAATCGGCTGTTTGCGAGGATCCATTTGATTTTTCATCATGCGCAGCCATGGTCATAGCTTCTTCCATCCCTGCTCGGCCTCCTCGCCGTTCGGCCCCGAATTCGTGTTTTGCTGGAGTTGCTTTAGCTGCGCCAGGGCACGAAACAAGCGCTTGTCGGCGGCCGTTGCGTAACGGAGAATGCGGTCCATCACTGGACCGTGGAATACGAGCTCTTGACGGAGTTCTCGAGCCTCGAACTGCAGGCCGCGTTTTTTCTGCCACAGCGCGAGCACCACGCTCTCTAGCAGCAGTTGCTCTTCGATCGTGCGGGCAGCAAATTGTACTTCGAGACGAGAACGCAAGCTTTCAAACGCCGCATTCTCTTCTTCCGTGCCGATTTCGAGCAACAGTGTCTCGGCTCGCAGTCCATGCTTGATCGCGTTCGCGCGACTCCGGTTCTTCCCTTCCGTGGTCTTCGGACCTCGAGATTTGCTTCCGTTGCGGCGGCTGGCTTCTGACTGAAGGGAGGATGCTTGCCTGCGCGTCACCGCTGCGTCCCTCTCCCTGGTTCCTCTGTTCGCACTCTCAATGTGCTGCCAGCCGGTGGCTCTGGCAGAATTTTCAGGAGTGACTGCGGGCGTGTGTGCGCCATTGGTCCCCATCGTTCGCTCCTCCTGCTGGCAACCCGCTCTTATGCCGGCTACTCCAGCTAGAATTGATGCAACTTTATGTTGCTGACAGAGGTATTAGGGGCCATTTCTATGCCACAGTGTAGGGCACGAGAGTAACGAAGGGCTGCTCCGTCCGGACCGAAGGTTCTTCGCCCTTTGGTGACCGTATGCCGTTGGGTTTGCTCGGACCGTGTTAGGCACAATAGTGCCGGGACGTCCTAACCGACAGCAAGGTCAGAGTCACTTAGATAAGCGCCGTCCGGTTCGAGCCGCTGCGTCTGCCAATAGCTCGATCAACGTCTTCCCGATCTCTGGAATGCTCATCTTCTTGTCGCCGCGATAGTACTCAACAGTATCTCCGGCGACCCTAGCGCGAAAAGTGCCCCGGTAATTGTCGCCAGATACGTGTTGGCGGGCTGTATTAGCAAACACGCTACTTGTGGTGATGGCATATTCTATGTCGAACGAATCCGCAGCAAGCGTTACACGTTCTGTCTCTTTGCCGCAGCGCAAAGTAAACTCGTCCCCGTCCGTCTTTTTGAACTTCAAGTCGTTCTTGGGTTTGTGATCTTTGCAATGTCTCTCCATCGATTGCAGCAGTTGATTCCACGGTGCGAATGCTTTTCTACTGGTTTGCAGCTTCTTTATAGCTTCTTTCACTAGATCATTAGTCATATCGACGTCCTCCAATATAGGTGGCAGCCCGGTTGACTCTCGCCAGCCGGAAACCCCTGCCGCTACGGGGTTGCCTACATAATTAAGGGGATGAAAGTCGGTTTGCTTCAAGCTTCCGAGAGACGCGGTCCCTTCGGTGCTTATACATCCTATTGAAAACAAATGGCTTCTCAGGTTCGTTCGGCAAGAAATTATGCACAAGCGCTCGAGCAAATGGGACCGAGTCTGGGTACCGAGTCGCTTTGGTCGGTTGCTGTGGCTGCCAAGCCCAGGTTCTGGCGCCCGTAACTGCGTGGATCCGTCATGGTCCAGTCCCGTTCCAAGCACTGCCCTAACCGGCTGCCCAGAAGGGTACGAGTTCTTTAGGCTCGAAGACCGACAAGATTGCCTCATTTCTGTCGGGAGTAGTCCGTAGTCAAATCGTCGGCCGGATCCTCTCAGCTTCACAGCCCCTCGACTACTCCACTAGACTCCAGAAGGGCTATGCACTCCCAGGTGTTCATCCGCTTCCAGCCCTTATTGGCCAAGAATCTGCGTTCAGACGGTGGAATCAAGACATCTCTGACCTCGAGACAGAATCGTGACTGAGCGGGATCGGTAAGCTCTTGGTTATCGTCGATCGCGAACTCGCCAATTCGTTCGTCACAGGCGACCAGTTCCCAACCTCTCGTAGTTCCATCTTCCATCACAGGGCGCACAATGAGATGCGTAATGACGATTCCGTTCAAGCGGAACTGGAAGTGCGTTAAGGTGCTCGTCTTTTGCGCTTCATTCATGCTGGTTTCCTCCACTGGGTTAGACTTTAGTGCGCATTGGAGGAGGATGGGTAGCAAACGGCCTTGGAGTGCTCAAAGGAGTCTTGACGTGAGAAGATTCCGTCACAAATGAGGCACTGGCGCATACCATCAGCCAGCGCGATGAAGACCTTGCCGACGCGCTCTTCATGAGCGACTGTTCTGATCTGCTGATCTGCGCCTTTGGGCGGCATTGTCCTCCTCCTTACAGACTCGCTTGTTGTCCGACATCTCTAGCAGAAACGATAACGGCCCGAATGGAATTCTCATTGGACGTATTCACGAGTCTTCCACGACAGATGCGCGCTCTCACACCGATGTCTTCATTGCAGATAGAGAAGCAGACACCATATAGTACCGATCGAGTCTCCGAAAAAGGTATGGGAACAGGGGGACTAGAGTCACGCGCGTAACCTGGCGAGAGTGACTCACGCGAAATATTTTTCTGAGTCTCTACCGTTCTGCTCGCTCCGCTCGGTAGTATTCAGGTAAGGAACCCATGTCAGTCAAGAAGCAGCACCGTCGTGGACGCCAGCGTCGGATCGACGAGTCCGGGCAGATAAGCCATAAGCATCGCAGCGCGTTAACACAGGCTACTGAGCCTCAAGTGGGCATCTTTTGGCTGCTCGGCGAGAAGCTCGTATTTGATACCTGTCCTCTCAGCCAAGCTGAACACTACGGGGATATTAGAATTCATTCCCGAAATCACATCTCTGTGTGGGAACAACTACGGTCAGCCAAAGCAGTCCCGCCGGAATTGGAGTATGAGGAACCGCCGCGCGGTCGAGTGATGTACGACGTTAAGAAGGGTCGATTCAGCATCCTGGCAGACAGATGCATTTTGCGTCGAAGGAAAATCGTGGCCACGATCAAGAAAGAAATGCACTTACCGAGAGGTACGGACACCGCTACCGATTATCACTATCGGTGTTTCCGTTGCTTCCGCGATAGCGACAACACAGACTAGACCTCCGCTCCAACTTTGTTCTTCGCGCTTTCTTGGTCGACTTCTTCCTTCCATCCCCGCCTTCCGCTATTTCTCCGTGAACATATTCGGTGTCGCGAATGGAATGACGGGCAGGATGATCTGAGATGCATGCTTGGCGTCCAGATAATGGCAAACAGAAAACTAAGCCGCTTGGCTCCCGGCCGGCATGCTCAACACCCGCGCACCACACGGGTCCAGCGCCCTCATCGTCCACAACGCCTGAAGTGTGTATATAGCGCTGCCATCGGCGGTAAGACAGAGGACGCGGCGGTCTGGCGCAGCCACGGCTGCACCCACTGCGAGTGGTAGAGCAATGCCAATGGAGCCTCCCGCATTCCCCAGCCAGTCGTGCTGAGGAGCAGCGCTGGTGGCCGGCATCAGTCCCCTGCCTGAGGTCATGGATTCGTCGACGAGAATGGCATGTTCAGGAATCAACGCCCCGATGGCTGCGGAAATTCCTGTCAGAGTGATTTGTCCCGTGGGGACTGGCGGACGTTCGGTTCGCGGTTGACTGGTGGCGACTTCGTTTTTTCGCCACGACGCTGCTGCCCTCAATCAGCCCACGGTCGTCCTTGACGACTTTTTGTCCCCATGTCTTGGACAGGAGCCTTTTTCCTTGAGCTTCTGCAGCAAGAATCAGGTGGCGCCGGAGGCCCTGGTCGACAAAAGATTCGTACCTTAAGACGTCTGCAGAATTGAGGCACTGCAGTGGAACAGTGACGAGAGTGAAGGTCGGTTTCTGCGCTTCATCTGCGAACAGGTTTCTACCGAATTACACTGAACGACTGACGACGCTTGGGTCCAAAACGAAATACAGCAAAGTCCTCGTCGAGCGACGCGACACGTTCAATACCGAGACGGCGCATGACGGCAAAGCTAGTGCGGTCGACGATGGAAAAGTCTTGGTCACGCCAGGAAACCCCAATCTCCCATGCGGCCTCTAAATCCGCAGGCCCGACCGCTTCAATAGCTGCGATGCCGCTTCGTAAACCCTCCCAAAATCGCTCAGCTGCGTTGCGCCCAAGCTTGTGATGAAGCAAGCTCCATGTCTCGACCAAAACATGATCCGAGGTGACTAATGCTTCGCCCCCCCTCAGGATGGTCTTGGCGCGAGAGTTGCTGTGATCGCCCGAATCTGCTGCTGCGTACCAGATGGACGTGTCGATAAATAAGCTCATTGGACGATCAGGGACGCCGGCCTCTCCTGGGTAAGACATCCAGAGATTCAGCAATCATGGAATCCTTGTCCTTCGCGACATCGGAGCCACCTGAGTTGCCAAGATCGAAAATGCGATCTGCTTTGATTTTGGCTCTAGGGCGAGTGAGATCGCGCGCCACCAGGCGGCGGAAATATTCGGCGAGAGAAACCCCCAGTTCGCTTGCGCGTTGGCGGGCTCGACGTTGCATCTCAGCCTCAAGTGTAATTTGGGTTCGTGCCATCATGATGTATACATCATATCACATAAACCATTGTGCTAATGTCGATCACTGGTGGGAACGAGTTTGCCACTCTGACACTAACTGCCGAACCTCGGCTCGTGTCCGTCGCCTCCGTGTCGCTACCTGCTGTTCTCCGTTCATCCATCCAACTTGAACACAGAACTCGACCTATCGAACAGGTGCGTTGCTCGGACGCTTGCAGTTCAACACTAAATTGCATGTTCAGCGTGCGTACTGGAGGAACTGAAGCAGCGGCGCGCGGGTGGCAGCATCGATCTCAGTGCGGGCCCTACCGTGAAGTGTGTATTGGCTCAAGCAGAGCCGGAGACGACAATCAAACTTGCTAAGAAACAGATCCTCAGCACCCTCAATGGCACACCAGGAATTCGAACACAGAAGGACTTAATACTCTCGGCCAAGGCACGGCCATAAACCTTCTTAGTTTTCGTCGAAGCTGTCGGCGTGCTGTCGGGATCTCAAAGAAGAATGCGATGCGATTGTTAAGCGCTCGACTCATCGTCTCCCTCATCATTGGCGTGACACTCGTGTCGCTCTGTTCATCTTATTACCAGGTTCTCACCTTGAAATATAGCCTGCGGAGAGATCTGCAACATCGAGCCGAAGTGCTGGCAGAGAGTCTGGCAAGCAATGTGGAGCGCGATCTTGAGCGGGGCACCCAACACGGTCTGCGACGAACCGTTCAGCACTTCGCCAATCGGGAACATCTAAGTGGGCTGGCGGTCTATGACGCGCATGCCCAGCCAATTGTCGTTACTGCCAGCCTTGAGTCTCTCATGGCGACACCGCCTTCTGTCGTCCCACAAGCCCTCAAAGGGAATCAGGGTACCGATGCTTTCGTCAGGATGGGAGGCAACGTCTATCACGTTTATGCTTTGCCACTACATGAGGGCGACGATCTCATCGGCAGCCTCGCGGTCGTTCACGACGCGCGATATATCCACGACGAGAGCCTAAAGATTGGGAGAGAAGCCTTCCTCAGCGTACTAGCGCACGTCGTTCTGATTGTTCCCATCACCTTGTTCATCGTGCGGTGGAGTATTGCCGGACCGATCGCCCGAACGGCCAACTGGATGAAGGACTTGCGGACAAGAGGACTGGTGTCACCCCGCGTCAAACTGTCAGATCTGGAACTGTTCCGGCCACTAGCGCGTGAAGTCGCAACTCTTGCGGAGAGCTTAAGTACCGCTCGCACCGCACTAGAGATGGAAGCGAGATTGCGGGACACAGGCGAATCGGCTTGGACGGCCGACCGGCTTTCCGTACACGTTCGCAACCGTTTGGAAGCAGGAAGCAGACTGTTCGTGGTGTCGAATCGCGAACCCTACGTGCATAGCCGGCGCGGGAAGTCGATGGAAGTGAACGTGCCTCCCAGCGGCTGGGTTACGGCTCTCGAGCCTGTGTTGCGCGCATGTGATGGAACCTGGATCGCGCACGGTGCTGGAGATGCAGATTCGGAAAGGGTGGATGCTCATGATCGCCTGCAGGTTCCACCCGACGACCCACGCTACACTTTGCGCCGAGTGTGGCTGACTAAAGAACAAGAGGAAGGCTACTACTACGGGTTCGCGAATGAGGGGCTCTGGCCGCTGTGCCACATCGCTCATACGCGGCCGATCTTCCGCGCCGGCGATTGGAAGCATTATGAAGAGGTGAACCGAAAGTTCGCCGCAGCGCTCTTGGAAGAGATGGAAAACACTAGCCGGCCGATCGTGCTGGTACAGGACTACCACTTTGCGCTGCTTCCGAAAATGATCAAGCGGAGCCGGCCGGACGCGCGGGTGTCGATCTTCTGGCATATTCAGTGGCCGAACCCCGAGGCGTTCCGGATTTGTCCTTGGCAAGGCGAACTTGTGGATGGCTTGCTGGGCGCCGACCTCATCGGCTTCCACATTCAGGCGCATTGCACTAACTTCCTGCAGACGGTTGACCGGATTGTTGAGTCGCGAATCAACTGGGAACGCTTCTCTGTCCAGCGTCTTGACCATCAGACTGCGGTGCGGCCATTTCCCATCAGCGTGGAGTTCAGCGATGAACCTCCGTCAGCTCCCCACCAGTCCGCCCATGAACAACGCGTGACCTTGCTTAAGGCCCTCGGCGTCGAAGCCGCCTACATGGGCTTCGGGGTCGATCGGCTCGATTACACGAAGGGAATTCTGGAGAGGTTCCTCGCTGTGGAGCGCTTTCTGGAGAAATATCCGTGCTACCAGCGGGCGTTCACATTCGTGCAGATTGGCGCGCCCAGCCGCACTCATAGCAAGCGCTACCATGACCTGCAAGCCGAGGTCGAAGCCGAGGCCGACCGAATCAACTGGCGGTTCCAGGCGGATCAGTGGAAGCCGATTGTCCTGTTAACCCGACACCACAGTCATAAGGAAATCGAACCCTATTACCGGGGAGCCGATCTGTGTTTGGTAACCTCATTGCACGACGGAATGAACCTGGTGGCCAAGGAATTTGTCGCCACAAGACACGATGAACTCGGCGTGCTGATTTTGAGTTGCTTTGCCGGTGCGGCCCGCGAACTGCAAGATGCTCTTCAGGTGAATCCTTACGACATTGACTTGACAGCGGAGGCCATTCGGGCCGCTCTCGAAATGACGGCCGAGGAGAAACAGATGCGCATGCACAGAATGCGCAAGTTGGTCCGAGAGCATAACGTATATCACTGGGCGGGAAGTCTGATTGGAGAGCTTTGCGAAGTTCGCCTCGATGCTGCCGGAAGTAGCAGCGAGAGATTCCGGGCCGGGGCCTCGGTGGGATAAGGGGAGAGCCAATGAGGCGCCGCGACAAGATCGAGGAGTTCCTGCGCTGCGTTGGCGAAGCTTTGTTGTCGGCACTTTTATTCGACTGCGACGGAACCGTGCCTCAGTTTTTAGTAGACCGCACCCGGAGTTTACCGTATCCCGGGGCGGCCGATTTGCCGCGACGGATTACGGACGGCGGGGCGAACGCGCTTGGTCATCGTCACCAGAAGGGATGCTCGCGGAGTGGGTCCATTGCTCGACCTACAGCTGCCCACCTGAAGTGTGTGTGCACGGCCTGCAACGACTTGAGGCCGGACGGAACTTGCGAAATGCCTCAAATTGCACTCTACGTTGCACTGGTTCCGGACGATGCTAGACGCTGGCTCAACTATCAGGAAACCCCAGATTTGGCGGAGATCAAGCCGGGAAGTATCGCGGTCCATTGGCGCACTTTTTCTGAGACGGCTGTTTCAGGAATTCGCTCCAGAATTCTGCTCGAGTGGCTTCGTGTGGCCGACCGAATCTCTCTTAAGTTGCAGGAATTTGACGGTGGCGTAGAGCTTCGTATGGCAGACCTGGACAAGGGCGACGCGGTGAGAATGGTCGTTGAAGAAGTTGCCCAGATGTCCCCAACGCCTATCTGGGCCCCGACGCCACGGATGAACGCGTTGTTCAGGTTCTTAAGATCGTGGTCTGACTCTTTTGGTCCGGCCACGCCGTGGCGGACGTCGGCCCAAGAGTGGCTGCAGGCTCCGGAAGATCTTTTGGAGTTTCTATTCTGGCGGCAGAAGGCAACGGTAGCTCCTCAATCCGGCACCACGGGTTCACACCGATTCACCGTGAGGCATCATGCCCGCTGGAGGTGCATAAGACCATGAAGCCGTTTTACTTCAATACTTCGGAGCACTTGCAGCGCATCGGAAGACAGCGGGCGACTTCCCTCTCGGAGCTGTTGCAAGCCCTGAAAACGTGCCCGGAAGACTCCATTTTCCAACACACGTTCCGCACTCTGCAGGAACACCATTTCATCCAGCATGGGTTTTCGAACGATTTCGCCCACTGGAGTCTCTCCGCGTGCCATGAACCCGTGCTGGCGGAACGGTTGGCCAGCGTCGATGTACACGAATTCACCGATATCGAGGGCCTGCGGAGGAGAATAGTCAACATCGTGGGAGATTTCCTGCAGAAACACCCGCGGGCGGAAACGCGTCCGGCCCACGAGCCGTTTTACTTTTGCGCTTCAGACATTGTCGTGTTACCGACTCCATTTGTTGCGGACTCGCTCCCGGAGTTTCTCGACGGCCTGAGACGGGTCAGCGTGCACTCGATTCATCACCATTTCATCGAAGCACGCCTGCGGCTGCACCTGATGTCGAATGATTTTTCGCAGTGGCTCAAAGGGGAGGTCGGCCTTCCAGACATGGCCGAGTCCATCGAGCGCATCGATATCTATACCAACACGCTAGAAGGCGTGCGGCAACAGATTGCTCGCTTTGTAGAACAGAGTTTGAACTAAGCAACAGGAAAGTAGTTATGAAGTCAAGAGATCAGAACGCAACGCCTGCAAGTTCGTCCTCTGGCCTTGAAACTCGGCCCGAGTCTCGGGAAACCGAAACGGTCACGCCTGCCAAGCCGGAGCGTGCATCGCCCGTGCGCGGAAATGGTAGACAAGTCCCCGTCAGCTTGCTGACGCCTCCGGCGGCGCCGCCCTCGCCGCATCTGGACAACTACGAGCACATCATAGGACAGGCGCAGGTAGATGCCCTGCGTTTCCTGGCCCGTGATCTGGAGGGGAAGACCATCAAGATGGTGAATTCCACTTCTATTGGCGGTGGTGTAGCTGAGATGTTGAACCGGCTCGTGCCGCTCCTGTCGGAATTGGGTGTGCCTACACAGTGGGACGTCATCACCGGTGGCAATGATTTCTTTGAAGTCACAAAGGCGTTGCACAACGCGCTGCATGGCGCCAGCTACGAGCTGACCAAGGCCGCGCAGGAAATCTTTCTGATGTACAACGAGCAAAATCGGGCGCGACTGCAGTTCAGTGAGGACATGGTCGTCGTCCATGACCCGCAGCCCCTCGGACTGGTCCCGTCATGCAAGAAGACTCAAGCCACCTGGGTGTGGCGCTGCCACATAGACTTGTCGAACCCAGACGCCCACGTCTGGGAGTTCTTGCGCCCGTTTGTAGAGCAGTTCGACGCCGCAATTTTTTCTTCGCAGTCGTTTGCACGGCAGTTGCCCATTCCGCAGTATCTCTTTTATCCGTGCATTGATCCGCTGTCGGAGAAAAACAAGGAGCTTTCCGATTCGGAAGTGCAAAAGGTCTGCGACGACCTGGGCATCGACCGCTCCCGGCCGATCGTAACCCAGGTTTCACGATTCGACCGCCTAAAAGACCCTGTTGGTGTGGTTCAGGCATTCAAACTTGCCAAAAAGTATGTTAACTGCCAACTCGTTTTGGCTGGTGGAGGAGCCGAAGACGATCCGGAAGGCGCCATCGTATTGCGGGAAGTCAGAGAGGCGGTAGGGAATGACCCCGACATCATTATTCTGGATCTTCCACCTTGGTGCGCTCTCGAGATCAATGCCATCCAGAGAGCATCGACGCTGATCGTCCAAAAATCGCTGAGGGAAGGCTTCGGCCTCACGGTGACCGAGGCTTTGTGGAAAGGAAAGGCGACAATTGGAAGCGCTGTGGGCGGCATTCCGAACCAGATCATGCACAAACTCACGGGCATGCTGGTACACTCGGTGGAAGGATGTGCGTTTCAGATCCGATACCTGCTGACCCATCCAGAGTTCGCCCGGCAGATCGGAAACAGCGGGCGGGAGCACGTCAAAGAGAACTTTCTGATCACAACCAATGTAAAGCGCTGGCTGCTGCTGTGCCGGATCGTGCTGGCCCGCGGGGCGAAGTAACCACAACACCAAAGTCTTTTTTCCCCAACTCCCACTCCATAACTCGACGTGTCGCGCTTTGGGACGATGATACGGGCAGTGGAAACCAAGTCGCGACTCGCCCTAACCCCTGATCACAAAAGCATCGCAGAGTTCCGGCGAATGCACAGCGGGGCGGTGACGAAGGTGGGAGCGGAGTTGATTCGCTTTGCGTGTTCTCTGGGAATGGTGCGCGGGGAATGGGTAGCTCTGGATGGATCGAAGTTTCGGGCGCTCAGCAGCTTTACATCACCCATGCTCTTGCCACTGTAACTCTTGATAGTTGCCAACACACCAAACCAGTTTGTAAGGTGGACCTTGTTGTTTGCCTTTCACCACTTAGGGCCCGGTGCAACCTGGGGGCCGGGCTTTTTGTGTCTTTCCGGTCCCGCCCGGCTAAATAGGTTGACCAGGCCAAGGTTTCCCGGCTTCGGCTGAAAATGCTAAACAGTCCGCTTTTTGGCCCAACTTCTGGCTATGGAACTGCTGGTAGAAGAGAGGACCTCTACCTACCAAAACATTAGGTAGACCCTCAGTTCACATTCCCTCTATTCGGAGGTTGTTATGACCGAACTGCCAGAGCAGTCTCTAACATCCGTCATGCTGCCACATTTGTTGTAGCTATATATAATGGTGTCAGACGACCGTTTACACAAGCAGAGGCGTTACCCTTTAACTCTGCATACTGCGACCACATGAAGGAGATGCACTTATCTGCCACACAACCGGCGACAACGGGCCTTATCACGCCGTGATCCTTGCAAGGTTTCTGAATGTAGTAGCATTGAAGGTTTGTATGAGCCATTCGCAGCACACTCTGCGGACAAAGAGAGCGCAGACACAACTGCCGTATGCTCTTGTGTTGTTGGGGATTATACTTACTGGAGCCGCTTGCGGAAGCGGTGCCAGCGACAGCCAGCCCTCCTCCATCTCCTCAGTCTCGGTAGTATGCATGCCTTCAGCGGTTACAACGAACGCAACGTCGCAGTGCAATGCAAAGGTTAAGGGCACGCAAACGTATAGTTCCGCAGTTACGTGGTCTGCCAGCGGAGGCACCATCAACGTGAGCGGGCTTTTCACTGCACCAGCTTCGCCCGTCACCGTGACCGTGACCGCTACGAGCACCCAGGACACGTCACGGTCAGGTACGGCGACCGTAACCGTCCTAGTACAGATACCGCAGAGCAATCACATCGTCGTCGTGATGGAAGAAAACCAGGGCTATGCCAGCGTGGTGAACAATACCATCGATTGGCCAAATCTCAACAATCTGATAGACAATGGGGCTCTTGCAACAAAGTACTACGCTAACTCCCACCCGTCGATTGGCAACTATTTCATGTTGACCACAGGAGAGTT
>Ga0187818_10000680_pt1 | contig 12673 bp, 11 predicted proteins | sample NC_wetland_sal_i_14_FD_130581 | JGI IMG/M metagenome (GOLD analysis project Ga0187818, IMG submission 130581) | Wetland sediment microbial communities from Neuse River Estuary, North Carolina, USA - SO4_3 | ecosystem: Environmental > Aquatic > Freshwater > Wetlands > Sediment | place: USA... | reverse complement strand
CACTCGATCACCGACAAGAAGAGTGTTGCGCGCTATGGCGGCGCTCGAAAGCGCGTCCCGAACGAGCGCGGGCTCCGGAGCCCGAATCACGAGCACTCCACCAGGAAATCTCTTCTTCAGCTCGTCGGGGCGGTCACAAAACAACATGTGACCGCGATAGATGAGTCCGACGCGATGGCAGCGTTCCGCCTCATCTAAATAGGAAGTGGATATCAGGATCGCAACGCCGCCTGCGATCAAGGAATACAGAATCCGCCAAAAATCGCGGCGCGAGACCGGATCGACTCCGTTGGTGGGCTCGTCGAGAAGAATGACGCGCGGTGTGTGGATCAGCGCGCAGACCAAGCCGAGCTTTTGTTTCATTCCTCCCGAGAGATTTCTCGCCAGTCGTTTGCGAAACTCTTGGAGGCCGGCCGCTGCCAGCAACTCCACCGAATGGGATTCGCGCCTTTTCCTCTCCACGCCGAATAAATCCGCGTAGAACCGGATGTTTTCATCCACGGTCAAGTCTTCGTAAAGCCCGAATCGCTGCGACATGTAGCTGAGGTCGTGCTTGGCGCCTTCGGGGTTGTGTACCACGTCATGACCGGCGACCGTTGCTGCGCCGGCGTCGGGAGTAAGCACTCCCGCCAGCATGCGAAGAGTTGTGGTCTTACCCGCTCCATCCGGACCCACCAGACCAAAAATTTCGCCCGCATGAACATCGAACGAGAGCCGGTCGACTGCTTGAAGCGGGCCGAACCGCTTGCCCAGATCGGAGACGATAATGGCAGCAGCCTCGTTCATTGGTCATTTCACCTTGATATAGGCATCGGCTGGCATACCTGGCTTCAATTCGTAATTCGGATTTTCAACGTCCACTTTGATTCGGTACACCAGCGTGACGCGTTCCTGCTCGGTCTGGACGCTCTTGGGTGTGAACTCCGCCTCCGAGGAAATGACGGAAACACGGCCGTGATAGAGCTTGCCCGGATAGGTATCGGCCCTTACATCCACATCCTGTCCCCAGCACACCTTTCCCAGATCTGTCTCCGGGAGGTACACACGCAGCCAGATATGATCCAGATCGGCGAGCGTCACGATTGGGGTCCCGGGCGATATGACTTCACCAAGTTCAGCCTGCCGAACCAACACAACGCCGTTAAAGGGCGCCCGTAGCACCGTGTAGGCTAACCGGATGCGCGACATTTCGAGATTCTGGTGCGCCTGGCGCACGTTGGCGCGATCGACATCCAGCTCTTCCTTTCGGGTTCCTTCGACAAGTTCGTTGTAGATCTGTTCGGCGCGATCGAGCGCCGCCTGGGCCCGCGTTACCGCCGTGGCGGTTTGATCACGGATCTGGCCGGTGATTTCATCCAGCTTGTACAACGCGTCGTAGCGGGCAAAATCCTTCTCCTTCTGGTCGAGGTCCGCTTTTGCATCAACGATCGATTGTCGCGCAGCTTCGATTTCCTGAACTCGGCTGCCGGCAAGACCAAGCACAAGTTGCTGATCGCGAACACGCTTCGTGGCGTCATCCACGTCGACCTGCTGCCGGTAGTCATCGTTGTCCAGTTGCGCCAGCAGGTCACCGGCCTTCATGCTCATCCCTTCATCCACCGGAAGGGCAACGATCCGCCCCGGCACTTTGAAACTCACCAAACTCTCATGAGCTTCGATGTTGCCGGAAAGTTTCAATTCGTTCACTAACGTTCGCATGCCAAACCACCGGGGATAGAACCGGATCGTGGCGCCGGCCACTACAATTGCCAACAAAAGAAGTAAGAGTAGGCGTTTCATGGCGTTCTCACCTGTTGCCAAAAGGTTGATTCGGCGGCGGGTTCAAGGGGCCGCCGATGTACTTCTGATAGCTTTGTTCCGTTGCACCCAAGGCCCTCGCTAGCGCTGCTCTTGCATCGGCATGACGCGCGAGTGCAGCAATCCGATCGTCCTGTGCGGATTCCAGCGCGCTTTGGGCGGTGATGACTTCGATGTTGTCCGTCACGCCATTTCGGAAGCGATCTTCGGCAAGTCTCAGTTCCTGCTGGGCGAGGTCCAGCGCAGCTTGCGTGACGGTGACCTGTTGCTCTGTGGAGTCAAGATCGAGCATCGCCTTTCTGACCTCCTGCTCGATTCCTCGGGCCAAGTCATCCATTTGTTCGTTTAGTTGTTGCACGCGGCTTTCTAATTGCTTTCGTTCTCCGCTGCGGTCCTTATCGAACAGTGTGATGGAGATGGTTCCCTGGATTTCACCGATTCCTGGCATCGAACCGAAGTTGCGCCCGAGCGCCCCGTAATCTCCGCTGAGAGACAACGTTGGCAAATATCTCGCGTGGGAAGCCTTTTGCTGTTCGACCAACGACTCACGTTGGGAAAATAGCGAGCGGTAATCAGGCCGTGCTTCCAGGGCCGTCTGCACGGCTTGCCCTATCTCTGGCGCTTCAACATGCTTGAATTCCAGCTGCTCGGCGAGTTCGATCGGCGTGCCTGGCACTAAACCGAGAAACCGCGCCAGGTTGAGCAGAGTGGTTTGATAATTATCGCGGGCTACCAGCAGACTTTGCCGATCGCGCGCCAGTTGCACCTGGGCTCGCACCACGTCCACAGCCGTCGCGAGCTGGTTGGCGTGCTGGTCTTTTGCCAATTTTTCAAGTGCCTCCGAGGTGGTCACCCGCGATTCGGCGGCATGAACCTGGGCGAAAGTGGCCTCAGCATCCAGATAGATCCCGGCCGCTTGACGAATCACCAAGTCTCGCGCGTCTTGATAGTCAAGTTTGGAGGCTTGCTCTTGGCTCTGGCTGGCCTTCCAACTGTGATAGGCCTGCCGATTGATCACTGCCTGGTTGGCCGAGACGCGGAAATCATAGTAAGAATACGGCCCGACAACATTCGGTATTCCCGGAACGGATACTCCCAGGACGGCCAGGTTGCGGTTCTCAAGGTTAGCCAGGGAATCGCCGGATACATGCGGCAGCAGTGTGGCGAGTTGTCTTTCTCGTGTACCCTCCGCTTCGCCCACTACTGTTCCGGCGACCAGCACACTGAGGTTATTCTTCAACGCCAGACGAATTGCGTCGTTCAATGTAAGCCGCTGCGTAGTTGGTATTTGCGCACTCAGATTTACTCCGCACGCAACGGAAATGGCTACAGCGAGGGCGGCGCGGCCAACATTCCACCTCATGGCCTTCCCCCTTCACTGAGGAAGTCTTCTGTGTTGGCTGAAGCGAAATGGCTTTCATTTCTTAGCCCATGGAGGAGAAGATCAAGATGTGCTTCCATGTATGTATCCAGATCGAGCCGCTGTCGCTCACCGAGAATCAGCGTCCACACGATGACAAGTACGACGGGGCCAACAAGGACTTGCGGGAACTCCGTGATTTTTGACTCACGAAACTCACCGGAAGCCACGCCCTTCTCTACTAGCGTGCGCAATGCTGCCACTCCAGGTGTGATTACCTCGCGGAGGTAAACGTCGGCGAGTTGAGGGAACCGATGGCTCTCGGCGATCAACAAACGCACCATCGACCGGGCCTTCGGATTTTTCACGACCTCGGCATATAGCCGCGACAGAACGCAGCGGACGAGTTCGTCGGCTGATCCGGGAAACGTTCGCACAAAACCCTCGAGTTCCTCAAAGGCGTGATAAATCAGGCTGCGCAAAACAGCGCGGAAGAGCAGTTCTTTGTTCTTGAAGTAGAGGTAGATGGTTCCCTTCGCAATTCCAGCCCGTTGCGCGACATCCTCGAGCCGAGTTTCTGCATATCCGTTTGCGGCGAACTCCTCGAAAGCTGCTGCAAGGATCGCCTCGTGACGCTGCAGTTTCCAGGTGCGCCCTTGAGAGGCTGGCGTCCTTTTGAAGTTCGCTCGTGTTGAAGTGGACGTGCCCATTGTGACTGACCGTTCAGTCACAGACTGGTTGGTTGGAGGGATATGCTCAGTGTCACCAATCACGTGGATTTGTGATTGAGATCACGTAAACGAAGCAAGCTTGCACCAAAAGCACGAGGCCAATTGCGTCTATGATCTTTCAGCGACCTGAGGGATTCGGACGATTGATACGGTGCAGGGGGCATGTCGGGCCACGTATTCTGCAACGCTTCCCATCAAGAATCGAACGAGGCCCTTCCTCCCCTGAGAGCCGACGACGATCATATCCGCTTTCCATTTCGAGGCATGGTCAATGATCGCGGGTCTGGCATCACCTTCCGCTACTGCTGTCTCAACCTTGAACCCTGCCTTGCTCAAAAGTTGTTCAGCGGTTTTCACTAGGTTTTTTGCCCGCTCGTGCCACTGCCTCTCGGCGCCGGCGAGAGTTCCAATCTCGCCTTCATAGTAACTAGCGATCAGAAGCGGAGGTTCGACCACGTGGAAGACACACACTTCTGTCTGCTCTGGTCGCATCTGTTGAATGACGGCCTTTGTCGCAGCTTCGGAGAATTTTGAATCGTCAATTGCCAACAACACTCTCATGCTTTTTCTCCCGTAGCCTTCGTCGGATCATCCACGCTGAAGTGTTTCTGTTCGCTGTGATTGACTTGCTGCATCCTGGTCCCTTGCGAGTGCCCGCACATCATTGATCTTTCTTCCTCTTCACGGATGGGAGACATGATTCTCGTTTACTCGGCGCGCAAGGCTTCAATGGGATCAAGATATGCGGCTTTTCGGGCCGGGTAATAGCCAAAACTGATTCCCACGAGGGCGGAAAACAGGACCGCGAGCAGAACAGCCCCAGGGCCAATCACGGTCTTCCAGTTCGCCAGCTGGGATATAAGTGCCGATGCGCCAATTCCCAAAACAACTCCGACAAGCCCGCCTGCAATCGACAAGGTCACTGCTTCGACCAGAAACTGCGAAAGAATATCCTTGGTCTTTGCACCCACCGCTTGCCGCAACCCGATCTCATGGGTTCGCTCACGCACTGAGACCAGCATGATGTTCATGATTCCAATCCCGCCCACTATTAGCGAAACGGAGGCTACGGCAGCTAGCATGAGCGACATGATGTGAGAGGATGCTTCCTGCGCGGCGAAGATCTCTTGCATGTTGCGAATCGAGAAGTCGTCATCCTCGGACGCCAGCAAATGGTGGCGCTGCCGGAGAAGCGCTTCGGCTTCCTCTTGCGCTGACTGGATCTGGTTGCCGCTTTTCGCCTCCATCATGATCTGATCGACGGCATCGGCATTGGCCGACTTGATCCCGATCACTTTGCGCTTTGCGGTAGAGATCGGCAGAAGGACGACGTCATCTTGATCCTGGCCTGTGGGTGACTGGCCCTTCGGGCTTAGCACCCCAATGACGGTGAACGGCACCGACTTGATCCTGAGCGATTGGCCTACCGGGTCGATATCACCGAACAGATTGGTCACCACGGTCTTGCCTAGCAGGGCAACCTTGTTTGCTCCGACGACGTCCTGCTGGGTGAAGCTGGCCCCTTCGTCCACGGAGAGGTCGCGCACTTCGAGGAAACCAGGAGTGGTCCCGTAAACAATGGTCGCCCAGTTATTGTTCTCGTAAACGATTTGTGCCCCGCCTCGTACGACGGGCACAGCAAGCGCAACGTCAGGGCACTGCGCGGGAAGTTCACGCGCATCCGACTCCGACAGGGTTACCGCATTGCCAGTGCCCATGCGCATTCCGGAACTCGTCAAGCTTCCCGGGAGAATGATAATGGTATTGCTGCCGATGCTGGCGATTTGCTCCTGGATCCGCTGTTTCGCGCCGGAACCGATGGCGGCCGTGGCGATCACGGCGGCCACGCCGATGACAATTCCCAGCATCGTGAGAGCAGACCGAAGCTTGTTGATCTGGAGCGCCCGGAAGGCGATGCGGACTGAAGAGAGTAGATGTTTCATGGCCGCACCTCCGTGGTGGCTTGTCGCGCGAGTATCTCCAGGCTCTCCTTGACGGGAGCAATGTCAAGCGTGTCGCTAACCACGCGGCCATCGCGAAAGGTGACGACTCGATCTGCATATCTCGCGACTTCATCGGCGTGAGTCACCACGACAATCGTGATTCGGCTCGCCCGGTTCAGGCGCTGAAAGATGTTCATGATTTCCGCGCTCGTGTGTGAATCCAAAGCCCCAGTCGGCTCGTCGGCAAGGATGATTTCGGGAGAGTTGATCAGCGCGCGGGCGATCGCGACGCGCTGCTGTTGCCCGCCCGAGAGTTGCGTTGGCAAGTTTTCCTCGCGCCCCGCGAGCCCCACCGCACCCAATGTGCCTCTTGCCAGCTCATCCTCATTTGGAATTTCTCCGGACTTGTATAGCAAGGGCAATTTCACATTCTCGAGCGCACTCATTCGCTGAAGCAGATTAAAGTTCTGGAAGACAAAACCAATTTTCTGGTTTCGGATCTCGGCGAGTTGGTCCCGATCTAGGCTTTCCACTGGGATGCCGTCGAGCAGATACTGGCCGGACGTAGGACGATCCAGGCAGCCGAGAACGTTCATCAAGGTAGACTTCCCGGAGCCCGAAGCCCCCATGATCGCCACAAAGGAACCCCGTTCGATCGTAAGCGTCACTCCTTGCAAGGCGTTGACCCGGATTTCCCCCAACTGATACACCTTGGTGAGTTCTCGAACGTCGATGAGCGGCGGCATAATCGATTCTCACATTCTTGGTGCTCCGGGCATGGACGTGGTCGGCGTGGTGCCTGGCGTTCCGCCTCCGACGGTTGCTCGCACTACAACTTGGTCGCCCGGTTTTAGTTCGCCGGATGTGACTGCCGTATACCTCCCGTCCGAGATGCCGAATTTGACGGGTACGACAACGAGCTTTCCTGCTCTGAGTACGTACACTTGTTGCTTATTGGGTTGTGGGGCTTGCAGTCCTGTTTGCTTAAGAACGGCCGATGAAGGATGGAAGCGCAGGACGGCATTGGGGACCTTGGTCGTATCTTCGAGCCTACGCGTCGAGATCGTCACGTTTGCGGTCATTCCGGGGAAGAGTTTCAGATCAGTGTTTGCAACTGTGATCACAACATCATAGGTGACAACGTTCTGCGTGATGATGGCCGCTTTGCGGATGTCGGCTACGACGCCATTAAACAAGGTGTCCGGGTAGGAGTCCACCGTAAACGTGGCCTTTTGGCCCACGGAAACATTGCCCACGTCGGATTCATCGACGTTCGTGTCCACCTGCATTTTGGTAAGGTCTTGCGCAATTTCAAAAATGGTTGGGGGACTGAGCGATGAGGCCACGGTCTGCCCCACATCCATGCGCCGCGCGATGACGGTCCCGTCGACAGGTGCAATGATGCGGGTGTGGTCGAGGTTGATTTGCGCCTGGCGGAGCGCCGCCTCTGCCTGACGTTCCAGCGCTTGTGCCGAAGCCAACTGATTCTCGCAGACCCGGACTTCCGCCTGAGCTGATACGACGTTCTGATTGGCAGCATCAATCTGCGCATGGTCCGCTGCCACCTGCGCTTGCGACGAATCGGCTGCGGCCTTCGCCGTATCGTAATCCTGGGGGGACATGACTTGTTCCTTGACCAAGGCTGCCATGCGATCAAATTGCGCCTTGGCGTTCGCGGCATTTGCCTGGTCCTTCGTCAGGTTTGCCTCGGCGCTCTTCTCGGTTGCGATTGCTCCGCTGAGGTCAGATTTCGCTTTTTCGAGTTGTGCCTCAGCCGTGATCCTCGCGGCAGTCGCCGAACGGAGCGTTGCGGTGGCTTGGTCTACCTGGGCCTGAAAGATTTCAGGATCGATCAGCGCGACCAACTGACCAGCTTTTACCTTGGTGTTCCAATCGGCGTACAACGCCTTGATGTTCCCGGAGACTTGACTGCTGACGAGCACATCTACAACTGCGTTCAGTGTTCCGGTGGCAGTGACATTTGCTTGTACCGAGCCCCGCTCGACCGGCACAGTTTCGTATTGAACTACGTTTTGCAAATGTGCTCGCCACAAGAGTCCTCCCGCGGCGACGAGAGCAACCAAAACCGTTCCAACGACCCACTTTACCCACGCAGGTCGATGCGGCTTTGGAGGACGCGGCAAGGCGATTAAGTTGGGGCCTGCCGGCGCTGGCTCTGTAGGAGTCCGGTTTGGTACCGATGCCATAACTCATCTCCGCTGCTCAGTTCTCAGCGTAGCCTCGCTGCTTGTAAGCATCCGTGATGTGAATCACTCGGATCTGTGACAAGTCGCACGCCCGTGAACGCACAAACGTGTGATGGTTTCCATGCAGTGAGTACAAGTGCGAGAGGAGCACAGAACCTGTTGAGAGGCGGAAACCCATTCTTCGATGTCCGGCCTGCTGGTGGTAATCTGCTCGCCGTGAGGAGATCATGATTCATCCATGGCACGACGTGGCTCCCGGCGAGAAAGTACCCAAGGAATTCTATGCCGTGATCGAAATTCCGCTCGGATCCAACCTGAAATACGAACTCGATAAACAAAGTGGACTGATTCAAGTAGATCGTGTTCTATACTCCGCTGTGTTCTATCCGGCCAATTATGGTTTCATTCCTCAGACTTTGGCCGAAGATGGTGATCCGCTGGATGTCCTGGTGCTTTGTCAGGAGCCGGTAGTCCCTCTTGCTCTGATCTTCGCACGCGCCATAGGGATGATGACCATGATCGACAGCGGCAAGATGGATCACAAAATCATTGCCGTGGCCACTAAAGATCCGGAATTCAACGAGTATCAAGAGGCTAATCAACTCCCGGCACATTACCTGCGCATGCTGCGGCGATTTTTCCAGGACTACAAGCAGCTAGAGAATGAAACAGTGGAAGTCGAAGAGATCGGTCCCGCGAAGACCGCTTATCCGGTCATCGAAGCCGCGCTGGCCCGCTACGCTAACAAGTATCCGACTGCGAGTTCCGCGTAATGCACTCCCCAGGAAGCTCGCATTCCTTTGCGACACCCTTACAGGCATCTTGAAATTAAGTGGGGATTCTCGGTCGGTTGCACACCTCGGCAGAGTCACGAATACGTGTGACGGATGTCATAGCTGTCCAGATTGTCTGCCGCTTAGGATTCCGCCGGGAGAGTAATTCGCAAGCAGGAATGGAGAAATGAGGTTTCGGTCATGCGCAAAAAAAGAACAGTCCAGAGGAAGCGGCGAGTCGGCGCGAAGAAAGGGACCCGCATGAAACGAACCACCAGGCGGCAGGAGCTAGTCCCGAGTGCAGGACCGGCGTTGGAGATCACCACCGCTGAACCGATCGGGCTCGGGTCGAACGCAGCGGGCCAATCCGGCGATATCGAGGATTTGCCGGATATTGCTGTTGGCAACTCGGAGAGCGTCGCAGAGCTGGTGGAAGCGGGCCAGGACCTGGAGGCAGAGGTAGTCAGCGGCGTGGAAAGCGCGCCCGAACCTGATGAAGCGGAAGTAACGACCCACCAGCGCCGGACGGGCTAGGTTCCCGGGGTGTTGGAAAGTGCGACTCATAGCATAGGATTGCGGATCCACAGGGGCTCGCGCACCCCTGCAATGAGAGCGTCCTGGCCGCACTGAATGGCCTGGGCCTTGGCCGGTTTGATCTCGGCTCGCAGGCTTCAGTGGGATGAGATTTCAACAATCAGTTCCAGCCAAAGAACCCTACTGTCGGAAAGCTCAGCTATCCAAACTGTAAGGGCTGGCGTTTGCATCATTTTACCCGCACGCCGCATCAAATTAACAAGTCGCGGGTCGTCAGGCACACCTAAGCTTCATATCTTTACCTTTCTTTGCAGATAGGGTCCGAGGTGTCCCGATCTAGACAGGGCACCTTCAGATTGAAATCGAGGCGCTTAGGCTTCTAGGCCGACGGAGTAACTGTGTCAATTGATATGGAATTTTCCTCAGACATCCAACATACCGTCATGAATGACGAAAGCGCCGCATTTGTGCCTGGAACCGGGGCTACGGAAATGGCTGGTGGCGATGACAACGTTCTCGAAGAATCGAACCTTGAATTGACGCCGGGAATTGAGGATTCGCATGATCCGGTGCGGACGTATCTCCGCGAAATGGGCACCGTTAAGCTCTTGAACCGACAGGGCGAAATTGCTCTTGCCAAGCGAATTGAGCGTGGAGAGATGCTTGTGTTGAAGGCGATTTCCCGTTCACCTGCTGTGCTGGAAGATTTGGTCACACTAGCGAAAGATCTGTGCAGCGGGACTCGTGACGTCAAAGAAGTTTTGCAAATGAATAATCTGACACAGGACCCCGCCCAGGAAAGCCTGGTGGCCCAGCGTGCGCTCCACACCATCGACAAGATTAAGAGGCTCCACGCCCTTGCCAGGAAGCAGGCAGCGAAGCTGCAAAACGCACCTAAGTCAAATGTGACTGTTTTCCGGCGTACGAAGTCCAAACTGGCTCGAACTCGTGTGGAGATTTCTAGGCTGGTCCGAACGCTGCAGTTCACGCCAGCGGAAAGAAAACGCCTGGTAAGTGTACTCGTTCTGGCCACGGAGCGATCCTTGGCGCTCGGCCGGGGCAAGTCGCGTTCGCGCCACAATATCCAAAAGCGCGTCGACAAGGCTACGGGACTCAGCATGTTCGAGCTCAAGCGCACGCTTGAACGGATTCGGGAAGGCGAAGCCATTGCCGAAAAGGCAAAAAAGGAACTGACGGCAGCCAACTTGCGGCTCGTCGTATCCATTGCCAAGCGCTACGTGAATCGCGGGCTGCCCTTTTTGGACTTGATTCAGGAAGGCAATCTTGGCTTGATGAGGGCCGTCGAGAAATTCGAGTGGCGCCGCGGGTTCAAATTCTCAACGTATGCAACATGGTGGATCCGGCAGGCGGTTACACGCGGAATCGCCGATCACTCGCGCACCATCCGCATTCCGGTGCACATGAACGAAACGATCAGCCAGGTCCGCCGCACTACCCAGGAACTCGTCCGCAAGCTGGGCCGCGCGCCCAATCCAGAAGAGGTGGCCAAACGGATGGGGCTCTCTGTCGCCAAGATTCGAGAAGTTACGAAAATTGAACAAGAGCCACTATCTCTCCAGACGCCGATAGGTGAAGACGAAGAATCCCATCTAGGCGACCTGATCGAAGATAAAACGGCGATGTTGCCTTCCGATGCGGTGATTGACTTGAATCTGAAGGAACACACCGAGTCGGTGTTGAGCACCTTGACGCCGCGTGAGCAAACGGTCATCAAAATGCGTTTCGGCTTTGAAGACGGTGAACCGCGCACGCTTGAGGAGGTGGGCCAGGCAATCGGCGTCACGCGCGAGCGCGCCCGCCAGATCGAGGCTGAAATCCTTCGCAATCTTCGCGCAACTCGTCGCACAGGCAGCCTGCGTTCGTTCCTTCGCCGCGCATCCTGAACGCAGCCTGGCCAACCTCTCCAGTCCCTGCCATACGTGACCGGAATCACTGACCAGGCGTGGGATATCCCTTACACGAAAAAGATAGGATGTCCGTGGTACGAGGTCGCGGCCGCCTCGAATATCGGTCCGAAGTGCCCCTTCGGTTGTGCAAGGATGGCGAGGGAGGCTGGCGATGATTCCACAAACCTCCGAAAGATTCATCTCGATCAACGGCGCCCTCGGTGAAGGAGGAGGACAAGTTTTAAGAAGTTCGCTCGCGCTATCACTGATCACTAACCGGTCCTTCACCATCGTCAACATTCGAAAACACCGCACCAAGCCCGGCCTGATGGCACAACATTTGAAGGCCGTCGAAGCGGCCGCGGCAATCGGAATGGCTCGAGTCGAGGGATCTCAATTGGGATCGCAGGCGCTGACGTTTGAGCCGTCTGGCGTGAGGTCGGGCCCATATCATTTCGACATTGGCACCGCGGGGTCCACATCGCTTGTGCTACAGACGATTCTATTGCCGTTGAGTTTTGCAGGTGGGGATTCGACCGTCACGGTGATCGGCGGGACACATGTGCCGTGGAGTCCGTGTTTCCATTATTTGGAGAGGCATTGGCTGTACTACATGCGGGAGATGGGCTTCCGGATTGAATTGGAGCTTAACCAGGCGGGATTTTATCCTCGCGGCGGCGGATCTGTTCGCGCAGTAATTCATCCCGTGGATGCAGTCGTTCCCATGATCCTGACCCATCGCGGGGAGTTGAAAAAGATTCGTGGCACCTCTGCGGTGGCCAATCTCAACGTCAGTGTGGCAGTACGTCAGAAAGTGCAAGCAATCAAGCAACTCGGGGACTTGTCGAGGGTCGCTGAAATCGAAATCATGCAGTTGCGCTCGCCATCTAAGGGCACATTTCTGTTGCTCATCGGCGAATTTGAAGACAGCCAGTGTTGTTTTTATGGACTCGGGGCTCTCCGCAAGCGGGCCGAGAGTGTTGCAGATGACGCGGTTAGCGAATTTCTCGCGTTTCTAGCCTCGGACGGCGCGATCGATCACTATCTCGCCGATCAACTGGTATTGCCTATGGCACTTGCCCGCGGAGCATCGGAAATCAGAACCTCGAAAGTGACGCAACACCTGACGACGAATGCCAGCATAGTCAAAATGTTTCTTCCCGTCAGCATCGAGATCGATGGGGGAATCGGCCATCCCGGTTCCATCCATATTCGGCCCACGCAAACGCTGGAATAAGGAGCATAAGATGTTGAACTTTGCGGGAACGGATGCATCCGAAGAGCGACAAACCGCTCCTTCCTCTCAAAGAGCTGGGAAAAAGCCCCTCAACATGCTGCTCCTCGGTGACTGCATGCTGGGACGATTGGTGAACGAGGCCCTTGAGAATCTCCAGCCAGAGTTTCCCTGGGGAAATACGCTT
>Ga0187818_10000679_pt1 | contig 12678 bp, 6 predicted proteins | sample NC_wetland_sal_i_14_FD_130581 | JGI IMG/M metagenome (GOLD analysis project Ga0187818, IMG submission 130581) | Wetland sediment microbial communities from Neuse River Estuary, North Carolina, USA - SO4_3 | ecosystem: Environmental > Aquatic > Freshwater > Wetlands > Sediment | place: USA: North... | reverse complement strand
GCCTTCGTGGAGGGCAAGCTGGAAGCTCCCAAACATCTTGCTCGCACCGTACATGATCTCTACTTCGAGCCGAAGTACGAGGAATTCCGGCCGCGGACGATTTGGAGTCTCTCGAATGCCTTCACATCAGCCTTCAAGGAACTGGAACCGATTCCGCAATTCAAAGCTACAGCCAAGCTGAGCGAATTCCTCGAAGCGCGGTTCTCGCAGTCGTTCTAGCTTGCGGAGCGTTACCGGGCGGCCGCCCCTTGTTGATCCATTCGAGCATACTGGAGGAGTTGTCTTGCAGTTGGCGCTTTTGAGTGGCGCAACTGATTTGTCCCACGTACAGAGCGACCTTTGCTCCTGAGCTTCCAGGGAGCAAAAAAATCAAGAATAATGTTCAGAGAGAGAATTTGCACCTCCACCCCTAGTCCCGAGAAAAGGACTAAGTCTTCGGGCTGAAATGACGGCTAAGGCGGACCATCTTCCTTGCCGACGATCTCCGGATTTTCGACAGAAGTGAAGAAGGACTTGCCGACGAACTGGGATCCGTACAGTAAGAGCCGGGGGCGCTGGTTTGGGCTGTGCGTAACAGTTGAAGTGCCCGGCCTTGCGAGAACAAGGTCGCGCACAGACGAAAGTGGCGAGTTCGCCCGCTTGTGTCGGTCTACAGAGGTTTGCCGGAGGACACAACTCCTGAACTCCGTGCTATGATCCGCTCGACAGGACCGAAACCGTGCGCAAATTTCGAGCTATCTCAAGCCTCCTCGCATTCCTGCTTGCCCAAGCCCAATCTTTCGCCCAGAGCGTACCAAACCGGGAGAGCGAAATTCAGATGCACAATGCTCGAGCTGCACAGGCTCTGCAGGAGAGAAATCCAGACTTGGCGGTGCATGAGTACGAGGCGATCCTGGCTTTGGATCCCTCCAACGCAGAGGCACAAGGCAATATCGGGGTGGTGGCGTTCGTGCGCGGCAATTGCGCAGAAGCGCGCAAGCATTTCACCAGGGCGCTGGCGCTCAAGCCGGCGCTGTGGAAAGCCCAAGCAATGCTCGGGCTGTGTGAGCAGAGCTTAGGGGACACAGCGAAAGCTCAGGCCCGCATGAAACGCGCATTCCCTCATCTGCATGATGTGAAGGTGCAAACTCTCGTTGGTTTGTCTTTGATTGAATTCAGCTACCAAGAGGGCAATAGGGATCAAGCCTTGCAGGTTCTGGGCGTGCTTCAGCAAAGCGATCCAGCCAATATCGACGTCTCTTACACTGCCTATCGCATTTACTCGGACCTTGCTGCGCAAGCCCGCGACCGGATTGCCCTCTTACGACCAGACTCCGCCCGCATGCACCAGATCCTGGCTCAGCATTTTGTGAATGAAGGGAACATCAAGGCCGCAATCGAACAGTACCGTGAAGCGTTGCGCATTGACCCTCGAGTGTCGGGTGCCCATTTTGAGCTAGGCGAAGCTATCCTGCAGGACTCTCTGAAAACAGACAGCCAGGATGAAGCCCGCAAAGAGTTCGAATCGGCGTTACAGCAAAATCCCAACGATGAAAAGGCTGAGTGTTGGCTTGGTGCTCTCGCTTTCCTCCAAGGCCGTACCGATGACGCTCTGCGCCAATACACTCACGCATTAGAACTGAATCCTCAGGATGCCTCCGCACAAGTCGGTGTCGCGAAGGTTCAGATTTCATTGGGGTATCAGAAACAGGCTCTCGAACATCTGCTCGATGCGGTCCGGATCGACCCCTCGTCCTCGAATGCTCACTTTCGACTTTCACAGCTGTATCGCCAAATGAACCGCACGGCGGACGCCGACCGGGAGACGGCGATATTCAAAAGTTTACGCGAAACAGAGGAGCGTTTTGGCGCAACCTTTTATAAGTCTTCCCTGGACTCACAGATGCTGGATGCTCAGACCCCGTAGAATTCTTAGCTCAGAGTGAACTTGTGAATGACGGGGTTGTGCTGCGGCAATTCGTCAGGCCGGGGAACATCGGCGCACGTGCCCTGAAGCATCTCGTGAAATGGATCAGAAAATAATCTTGGCTCCAAGTTGCAGTTGTCGGCTGGTATTGGCGTAGCTGATCTGGCCGAAGCCGCTGTTCAGGAGGTCCTGTTGGGGGAAACCAATGTTCGGATGATTGAAAACGTCGGTCGCTGCGCAGCTGAACTGAAACGACATCCCCTCGTGGATTCCGCTGAGAGAGAAATCCTTGAGTACCGACAGATCTACGGTCCTCCAGTTCGGCCCGTCCAGGATGTCCCTGCCGGTGTTCCCGAATGTATTTGCCGGTGGCTGCACGAACGCTCCTGTGTTGAACCAGCAGCCGATAGTTCTGACACGAAGACCTCCCGGACACGTTCCGGTCGTCGGATCGCCGATTTCATTCGGACGCCAGGTTCCAGACAACGCCCCTTCATTCGCGTTTGAACTGATGTATGGGCTGAACGGAAGGCCGCTGCGAACTTGGAAGATGGCGGAGACCTTCCAGCCGCCAGCCAAGGCGTTTGCGAATCTTCCGTTCTGCAGGAATCGCTTTCCTTTGCCAAAGGGAAGCTGGTAGGCTAGATTTCCGTTGAACATTTGGCGAATGTCGGTAGCTGCTCGGCCATAATTCGATCCTGGATCGTCAGCGTTCTGATAGCCGACTCGATCAGCTGCGCCGCCTCCGCCCCATCCGGCGCCGGTTTGCGTGTCCAATGCCTTCGCCCAGCTGTAGTTGAGCTGCATGGACAGGTCCTCGCCCATCTGCTTCTTGGCGGTTACCTGCAGTGCGTTGTAGTTGGAATGTCCGTCAAAGTAGGCGGCGCTGATTTCTGCGAATAGAGGATAAGGCCGCGCCAATTGTCCCTGGCCCAGCTTGTCGGGAGGAACCTGGTTCATGTCGCGTGTGTATTGCAGATTCACGCCTCGGTTGCCAACATAGCCCACGTCGAGCACGACGCCGCCCTTCAGCTGGTGCTGAACGTCAAAGTGAAACTGCTGGGTGTACGACAGCGGCGAGTCGTAAATCGAATAGTTGACGGATTGTCCATTCAGAAGGTCGGGAGTCCGGGTCGCGTTGGTTGGAGAGACGACTCCCTGTCCCGGCGGCGGTCCAGCAGAAAGCTGGAAGACAGGAGTGTCGTAATTCTGCAGGTAGCCCGACGGAACCCAGCCTTGCCCCCAAACGTTCCCCGGAGCAGTGATGTTCGAGCCGGCAATGATGTTGTAGATTCCGAATCCGCCGCGGATGGACCAATCCTTCCCCGGAGCCCAGGCAAAACCCAGGCGCGGTGAAAAGACGTTAGGCTTGGTCTTGGTCAAAGACCGGCGCCCATTCTGACCGGCGTACCACAGCGCGCCCGACATAGGTCCCGGCGGAAGACCCTGGCTGTCGGGATTCCAAATGTTCGGATCGAACGACGACAATTCGTTCTGAACCTCGCTCCAGCCGCTCTGAGTCACATAGCGTAATCCCAGGGTCAGCGTGAGGTTCGGTTTCACCTTGTATTCGTCTTGTGCAAAAGCCTGGACGCTGTACATCCGTCCGCCAGTCTCCGGATTGATGGAGACGCTCCACAGGTCCGGCGCGCCCAGTAGAAAATCCGCGTATCCTTCACCCTCGGTGGGAGGGCCATTGAGAGTCTGGTCAACTGGATTTTGGGTGAACACGCCACTGAAGTCGTAGCTTCCCGCCGTTCCTGTTCCCCAGCCGGTATTGACCCACCAGCGGTCGAACTCCCCGCCGAACTTGAGTACATGCTTTCCCTTCACCCAGGTCAAAACTTCCGACGGCACAAACGTGCTCTCGGCATCGATCGCGGGAGGGAATGGGGTAAAGCCGATCGACGTGCTGAGCGGACCTTCCATCGACATCGAGGGGAAGAGATCGCCCGCGGCACCGGCTGGTGCGCCGATTATTCCTAACTTCGCCGGAAATCCCTTTCCCTGCGTATTCATCGTCGCAACTCCATGTTCCCGGCTGAGAGAGAAGCGGAACTCGCTGACCAGATTTGGACTTAGCGTCCAGACGTCGGTGATTTGACCCTGCGGTTCCGTCCCGCTCCAGGCTCCGTCGTTGATCGGGTTCGGATCGTTCAGCGGAGTATTGAACTGCGCCAGCAACATCGACCCAGTCAGACGATTCTTGGGGGTGATGTCGTAGTCGATTTTCAAATTGGTCCAGGTGTTCGTGTTCGGCGATGCCAGGTTTACGTAGTAGTTGTTGTAAAGACCGTTGGCGGGCAGGTTGGGCGTGGGGAAGTAGTTTTGAACGGCCAATGCCACCTTGTCCATACGGCTTTGCTGGATGATGTTTCCGGGAAACGGGAGCCGGCAAGTTTGCCCACCCACCACCTGCGTCGTTGCCGGATCGAAGATTTGACCAACCAAGACCTGTTGATTGTTGCAAGGGTTGATGACGGGGTTGCCATTGCCATCAACCGCCGGCCCGCCCAGCAAGGCGGAAAAGTCGCCGCTGGTGAATCCTGCGGTCCCGGTCGTCGGATAAGTCACGTACGTGGGCGAAGAGCTGTTACTCGGATTCCTCTCATATCCAACAAAGAAAAATGCCTTGTTTTTCTTGATGGGGCCGCCAACGTTGAATCCGTATTCGTTCCAACGCAGCGGCGGCTTGGTTTGCGCGAACTTATTGAGTGCGTTGAAAGCATCGTTCTCGATGTACTCGAAAACCGTTCCGTGGAAGGTGTTGGTCCCGCTCTTGGTGATCACGTTGAAGACCGAGAATCCACTGCCATGCTCGGCTCCAAAGTTAGAAGTGCTGACGTTCACCTCCTCGATGGATTCTGTCGGCGGAACCATTGAATCGGGATTAGAGGACTGACCCAGCATTGCAATTCCACCGTCAATCTGCCAATTCGAGAAATTGTTGGCCTGGCCATTGATGCCGACCGTCTGGCCGGTGGACTTTTCTCCGCCGCCAGGATTGATTCCCGGCAAGGATGCCATGAGATCCATCCAGCTGCGGTTGATGCTGGGCGCGTCGGAGAGCAAATTTGTATTCAGCCGAGTGTCGACGTCGGTGGTCTCCGTTTCCAGGTCGGGTGGCGCTGCCGAAACCGTGACTTTCTCTGCGATACTCCCGACGACGAGGACAGCATTGAGCGTAATCGTCTGAACGTGCAGCACGATGCCAGCGCGCACAACCGTTCTAAAGCCTTCCTTCGACAATGTGACGGAATAGTTCCCAGGAGCAACGTAAGGAGCGTCGAAGAGCCCCGAGGCATCGGTCGTGGTCGTCTGGCTCACACCGGTGTCGATGTTGGTGATGACGACCTTCACCCCCGTCAGAACCGCTTGGGACTCATCCGTGACCGTCCCACGAATCTCGCCGCTCTGGCGGCTCTGGCCACCGACCGGAATACAAAGCGCAGCGATTAGAATCAATAAGATAATGCCGGAGTCCGTACTTCCACTGCGGTGTGCCATTGTGGTCTCCTCTGGGGCACGTTCATGCGAACTTCCTATAGTGGTTGACGCTTAGGGTCTGGTCAAGTTACGTAACGGTTTCGTCGTAGTTAGGAACCGTTCCCTGGGATGCGCCACTCGTTGCTCCATGGACAAAGATCAGCCTTCTTCCAGTGTTTCAGCGAGAGCCGTTGAGGGTGGACTCTCCGTGGCCGAAGATTGCGCTCGCATTGGCCGCATTGAATGCACACTTGTCCGTGGCGGCATTGTCCGCCAAAGCTAGCATGATGGCAGCAGCCTCCTCAGGAGAGGGTTTCGGGCCTTTGGAACGCACGTATTTCAGGATTTTGTCATACCCCGGCGGAGAATGAATCGTGTAGAGCTGGGACTTGCCGTCCACTTTCTTGTAAGTCCACCAATTCCAGCCGATGTTGTTCCGTTCACACAACGCAACCACGTACCGGGCCCACTCATTACTGTTTTCGCCCGTTTCCCCGTTCCATAGTGGACGGTTCGTCCGGTTGCGAATTTCCAGGAAGCCTCGGATCGTACTCTCGCTCTTCTTGTCCCAATACTTGTGGAAGTCAAACACCATGTTGTCGTCCCAGGCTGGTTCCAGACTAGCCATTCCCTTGGCGGTCATTGCGAAGTCATGTCCCTCAACGAACAGGACATGGTCTGAATCCACGGACCGAATTGCCCTAGTGACCTCAGTGTAGAACGCTCGCAATTGATCATTTTGATCCGCGGGGAGAATCGGCTCGTCGAGCAGATCGTATCCGAGCACTGTCGGTTCCTGCGCATAGCGCTTCGCGATCGCTTGCCACAGATGGATTGTCCACGGCCTGTAGACGGAGCTTTCAGTCCACAGTTTCGCCGTACCCGCGCCGTCGGCCATGAGCAACCCGCTTTGCGCACCTGGCGCGGCGTGTAAGCAGAGAATCACCCAGATGTGCGCCTTCTTGCACCATTCGACGAAACGATCGATTCTCTGCCAGCCCGAGTCAAGATACACGCCGTCGGAGGTTGTAAGCCAGTGATAGTTGATCGACAATCGGGCGGAGTTCACGCCCAGGCTGGCCCATTTCTGGACATCCGACTCCGTTACAATGTTGGCTTCCCATCGCCGATAAAATTCATCCGTAGCGCTCTTGCCCATCAAGTCGATCAAGGTGCTCCTAATCAGAGAAGCTCCATAAAAGACAGGGCCATTATCATTGTCGGGCCATTTAATCATGTATGCTTCGATGTTGTACCACTCGCCCGGATCAAGCCCACGCAAGATGACGTTGTGGCCGTTCTGATCCACGATCTGCTTGCCCTGAACTTTCAACCGACCCCACGTCTGCCCTGACGCGGTGGATGCGCAAGCCAGCACAGTTACGGCTAGGAGTAGTCGCAGAATGAAATCGCCGAATCGCCGCCAATCACTCATAGAACAACCTCCTTCCCCGGACTTTCGCCATGATTCAGATCTTTATGTATATGTGCTTCCTGTAGAGCGGCCACAAGATCGCGCTGCAAAGAGCGAGAAATAGAAGCGCATACAGTAGCGACGCATTAGGAGCGCTTGCAATGGGCAGCAGCCAGTGTTCATAAGCATAGTCGCGAAAAACGGTCGAGGAGCCGTCCGGCAGATGCACGGGCCAGTGCTCCAAGCCCGTCCCCACGAGCTCAGAGAGAATGTAGGCGGTAATTGCATTCACTCCGAAAACATTCGCCGGAACGGTCCAACGGCCGCGCCATTGTTTGACATCAAGGACCCAGTAACACAAAGCCAGGAGGACCAAGGCGAATCCGCAATGAAATAGTACGTAGGAACTGGTCCAAAGTTTCTTGTTAATCGGAAACCAGATGTTGCACACTTCCCCCGAAACAAGACCCAAAATGCCGAAGACTAACATCCACTTCGGCTTGCTCTCCTTCACGGACTGCGAGCGCAGCCATTGCCCAGTCAAGACGCCAATCAACACCGTGCCTATGGCCGGCACGGTGCTCAGCAATCCCTCAGAATCATAAGGGTGACCGTGCATATGGGCTGAGTAAACCGCGCGGTCCAGCCATGCGGAAAGATTCCCTGCCGGGTCCAGGAGAGGAACGTCGCGAGTGGGCAGCCCATATCCTGGCACGGGAACGAAGCGCATCAGCACCCAATAGCCGACAAGGCAAGTGGTTGCGATAGCCAGGCGGCCCCGATTGCCCAGCCACAAAGTGATCAGCGAAGCAGCCACGTAACAGATGGCCAAACGCTGCATGACGCCGACCAGTCGCAAAGAGGAGAGGTGATATTCGCTCGGGTATGCCGGATAGCCATTCAGAAAAAGACCGATAGCAAACAGGATTGCGCCGCGACGAAGGACATGGAGCACGATGCGGCGGCGCGACTCCCCTCGCCGGAGCCGCGAGGCCAGCGAGAACACCATGGAGGCACCCATAATAAACACAAAGAATGGGAAGATCAGGTCTGTCGGAGTCCAGCCATTCCATTGCGCATGTCGAAGCGGGGCGTAGGCAACTTTGCCATTGCCGGGGTTATTGACGATCACCATTCCGATGATGGTCATGCCACGAAAGAAATCGAGCGAGCACAGTCTTTCCGCCGGCGCTCGCGGCGCTGTTTCCGCGCCTGCCGTGTACGGAACTGTGGAGGTGGCCATGGGTTATTGCCGCCCCTGAAAGTCACCCAGCACCAGCCGCTGGAAGGTCACTGGGTTCTCCGGATTGACATGAAAAAGAGAATCCTTTTTTGACCAGAAGCTGATCTGTGGCAGATCTTCATCGAGCGCACTGCTGGATGGGAAAGACTTTTGCGCACCAAAACTGAACCCAATCTTCTGCCCCGGCGAGAAGTCGCGATTTGCAAAAAACGACTTCGGTATCACGATATCCCCTGAAAACCCGGTTGGAGTTTTTCGCCATGCTGTTCCAATCTCCCGACCGTAGTCGTGCCTCCTGAGGCTGGGGCGAGGTGGAATGAAGTCCTCTTCGCAATAGACGCTCGGTTGAACGTCCGCAAAGTTACCGGGGCTGAAATACAGGTCGTAGGCACTTGTCGCCCGGCCCACGCGGGGTTCATCAGGCGGAGCAGTATCCAGCACTACGCGAAAGGCATCCCCGTCCTGAATCCCTCTGCCAAGAAATGGCTGGTAAAGTTGTTTGTCGCGGACGTCCACGCCGATATAGAGGTTACTGACGTCCCAGGCAAGGGCTACACGCGCGGAAAACTGAGCCGGCCCCGTCCACAGATCGGCGCCGTCCTCAATCTGTGCAGACGCGTCCAGCGCATATACAGGACCGGACTGCCATTTCGAGAAGTCGCCGTCCAGGTTGGGCTTGGCGGAAAGCCTGAAGGCCCTGAGCTTGTCGTACTCCTCATCCCATTGGATCTTGCCATCCGGCAGATGGCGAAAGGCAGGATCATCCAACACGCGTTGCAACTGAACGCGCACCATATCCGGGATAGGAGCGATTTCGTCGGTCAACTTTTCAAATTCCTTTTGACCGGACAGTGTCGAAATCGCGCTGCTCAGGCTGGCAATCTGTGAACGAATCGCTGGTATGTCGATGGGAGAATGGTGTTCGTCGAAAATGCGTCCGAAGGCCAGTTTATCTTCCGAATCGCCACCGTAAATGCGTAGCAGAGGGGCAAGGCGCTCCGGCGCCTTCGGCCCGAACTGGCTTACCATCGCATGAGTCAGAGACGCCTGTCCGTCGTATGCCTGCGGATTCCACAGATAGTCGGCAACCGTCTGCAAGGGAAGGAAAGAGGCATGCGCCTGATACATCGGATTGGAAAAAAGTCCGAGTATCGCCGAGGGCAGGGTGGATTCGCGGCCGCTGACCGGTTCCAGGATTAAGAGCCACGGGCGGCCGTCGTTGCCGGGAAAGTTATCCCAAACGAGAGGTTTTCTATGGAGGTAACTTCCCCACTCTTGTGCTTGCTGCATAGTGATTTCGCGCGAGCCGACAAAAGTTCCTGTCCAGTCAATGGGAATATGGGGATCAACTCCGGCACCGAGTTCTCTCACGTAATCGCGGTTTCCCCATTCATTGGTGTAGGTTGTGGGGCACACCGATAAACGGTTCTGCGGTGAGAGTGATGTCAGATACGCGTACAGCTTATTGATGATGAACACGTGAGCTTCGGCAAGCGTCTTGAACCGGGCTCTGTCCCGGGGGTGGAGCAGATCCTGTGGAACATCGTCCAAGAAGAGGGCAAAATTGGTTACCCCGAGCTTGTTCACTGCCAGCAGCTTGTTCGCAAGAATGGAGAACTCCTTTTCGTCGGAATAAGTCATGGAGAGGCCCGGACTGATGGCGAAACTGAAGTCGACAAAGTGTTCTTTCGCCGCATCCGCGAGTTCCCGCAGCCGGTCCAAGTCCTCAGGTGGGTACGGTTCGCGCCAGCGTGAGCGATGAAAGGGGTCGTCCTTTGGGCCGTAGAAATAGATGTTCATGGAATGCTGGCCTTCAAACCTCAGGACATCCAGGCGGTCCTGGTGGCTCCAAGGCCTGCCGTAAAATCCTTCCACAACACCTCGGATCGGGAAAGAAGAATAATCGGCGATCACTACTTCTCTGCCATTCCTTTCTGCCCGCACCGATTGCGCCCGGGGAAAAAGGGCGCCTGCAACGTTGGCAGGCGCCGCTCCCAGGAGTGTGGCAAGGCGTAGCAGAGCATTGTGGAATCCCGTTGCCGACGCCGCCTTGATGTGGATGCCGTCGAGAACGGAATCTTCGTCGTAGGAGATGCGCAATATGTACCCTTCTCTTGCCAGGTCTGCCGTGGGCTCCACTGGCGAAGCACTTGCTTCTCGCCTTAGCTCTGCGCAGAGACTCTCGATACTTGCTGCCTCCTGCAACACAAACTCCAACTCGCGTGTTTCTGGCTGGGTCCTCTGCGGGCTCGTCTCGTGGGAAGAAAACTGTACAACGGCGTGGCTTTCAGTGGCCAACTCTTGCAGTTGACGCTGAATACGGCTATCCAGCGTCGCCGTGGACACAATGTTCCATACAGAAGCGCGAGGCGCTTCGGCACGAGAAGAGTAAAAACCGATCACACCAAGGACAAAAACTAAGAGGATACAAGCAACAACAGCCCGACATCGCCTCAAGCTCATTCCGGAGTTCCCAGCAGGCCAGCGTACACGATGAAGGTGAAGTCTTAAGATGCTTGGCATTGCTCTTCTCGCTCACGACACGAATGATTTCGATCAAAACTCAAAAGTCGTAGAAATGCTTGAGTCAAATGGAGATTCTCAGCCGAATTGGTTAGAATGGTCCAGTTCGCAACTGTTTCGATACAGTTACGCTCCGCCATCTGAGGACGCAGCCAACTAGATAGTGGCGAGGTTCGATGTTAGGAACGTCGATTCCTCAAGCGAGGTGTACCTCCAGGCGCGGTAGTCCCGAAACGGCTGCTTCGTTTTTCTGCCGCAGATGCGCTGAGAGACTCGCTATCCAACCGGGAAGCGCCACTCGGTGTGCTGAGATGTGCGCACCAAGCCAGGCGGACTTAGGGGAAGCTCATGGCTGCCGGTCATAACCCAGGCTCGTCCCAAGACGTAAATCCTGTTAGCGAACACGCGGCCGGGCAAGTCACCGAGAGTGCAGTCCGGGAAGAAGTTGATCGGTTGCTTGCCAGCCCCGAGTTCCGCGCGAGCAGACGATGCCAGGATTTCCTGCGTTTCATCGTGGAGCACACTCTTGCCGGAAAGACCGGTTTACTGAAAGAACGCACTATCGGAATCGAGGTGTTCAGAAAGCCGACATCCTACGATCCAAGTGATGACGCAACCGTTCGGGTGAAGGCCGGGGAGATACGAAAGCGGCTGGAGCACTACTACCAGAACAATGCTTCTCCTACCCGTATTTCGATCCGCTTGCCGTTGGGAACTTACGTTCCCGAGTTCTACCAGGCACGCGAGGTTTCGACAGCAGTTAGACTCAAGTCTCGCCGCATCTGGAAGGCTGCGCTCGCGCTAACTGTGACTGCCACTGCGTGCTTGCTCGTGTTCGTACTGCTCAGGAGCCATTTCAGCGCACGAATTTCTGCGTACGATCAATTCTGGTTTCCCATGTTTCAAGACCAGAAACCAGTTTCGTTGTGTGTTGCAGTGGTGCCCGTATACTCCCTGAGGGAGGACCCAGTCCCTAATCAGCCCATTCCTGCGAAGGACATTATTGAATTGCCAAATCAGTTTGTCGCGGTAGGTGACCTGAATGCGGCTTTCGAACTCTCTGGCATGCTCAGCAAGATGAAACGGCCATATCGTCTGAAGATAGGGAACGATTTGTCTTTTCGCGATCTCCGCAACACGCCTGCGATTCTCGTTGGATACTCGTATACGCAATGGAGTGAGATCAGCAAGGGGTTCCGCTTTTCGATCGATCTGGACAAGCGACCATTTGGGGTGCTGGATAACGGCACGATGTCAAACTGGACCATCGCAACCCACCCTGACGACCCCGCCTTGACTGAAGACTACGCCATCGTTTCGCGTGTCGTTGATGTGGACACGCATAGCCCTCTGGTAGAGATTGTGGGGATCTCGCATTACGGTACCGAGGCTGCTGCAGACCTGGTGGCCAATCCGAATTTGCTCGAAGATGCGCTTCGAAGCGCTGCCCCCGGCTGGCAACAGAAGAACCTGCAAATCGTCTTGCATATCAAAATCATTTCGGGAAACCCTAGTGCAGCATCGGTTGTGGCCACCCAAGTGTGGTAGCTACAGCCCCTTTGAAAATCGCGGCAAGAACGGCGATCACGAAATCGTGTTCCTCCCAAAGCTGGTTCTCTAAGTTCGACTTGACGATGCTGCCACTCGTTTTGAATCGTCACAAACGAGGTTTCCTGATCGTTCATCCAAAGCGTGTCGGGCGCTAGAATCTTTCCGACACGAGCCCCGAACGATCGCGCAGAGACGAACGAATTGTCTGGGTGTGCGCTTGTGCCTATGCCTATGCCGATCCGATCTATTCGGATCCGAGTCGAGATCCCCTCACGCTTTACCGTTTGCGAAGAATACTCCAGCCGTCGGTGATTTCGCCGCTCGCGGTCCTATCTGTTCGCCGCGGGCGGATTCCGCGTTGAGTCGAGATGCTCTGGTCCATCAGTGATCATCTTCTGAGGGCTTTGTACTTGGCAACTCTGTCCCTGGCGCGTTTACCCCGGTCCTCGCGAAACACTCGAAGTCCTTCTCTCTCATCGACTGCATCTCGGTTGGTGTCGACCGCATGCAGCGGAACTTTGAGCCGATGCGAAAGCAGGTGGAGACGTGGCAGAG
>Ga0187818_10000678_pt1 | contig 12679 bp, 5 predicted proteins | sample NC_wetland_sal_i_14_FD_130581 | JGI IMG/M metagenome (GOLD analysis project Ga0187818, IMG submission 130581) | Wetland sediment microbial communities from Neuse River Estuary, North Carolina, USA - SO4_3 | ecosystem: Environmental > Aquatic > Freshwater > Wetlands > Sediment | place: USA: North... | reverse complement strand
CCGCGGTGGGCTACGCATCTTCGAGTGACAGCCGCGTGCATTTCGGATTGGGCAGCAACCGGCACATTGAAGACATGGAGATCCGCTGGCCCAGCGGCATCAGGCAGACTCTGCATAACCTCGAAGTGGACCTCATTCTGACCATCGAAGAGCCGCAGCGGTAGCGGTTCATCGGGGCGCCGGTGAGTCTTGGACGGGAATTCTTCCGCCCGCGTCCCTCCCTTCCTGACCAGCCGTTGACGTTTGTCCCTCACTCAACCGCTGAAACGCAGCGCGAACCCGGGCGGCGTCCTGTTTGCGCCCGGCGCGGGAGTACGCGGTGCCCAGCGCGAGATAGATTCTGCTCTCGCGCGGAAAAGCTTTCTGCGCGATCTCCAGCTCAGGAATGGCTTCCTGGTAGTCATCGGTGTCGAGCAACAACATACCCAGCAAATAGTGGCCGAACGGTTGCTGGGGAGCGAGCTTCACCGCCTCTTCGGCGTAGAGCAGTCCCGCTGCGGAGTCTGTCTTATACATGGCCGCGGCGATCTGCAGACGCGAGACTACATCCGAAGGATTATTCTCGATCTCCGCCTTGAATTCGGCGACCGCGGCGGGCAGGTCGCTGGCCTCCACCAGGAATAGCCCAAAGGCATAGTGAATCCACGGATACCTGGGATGCTGGCTGACGACCGCACTTAAATCTTTCCGGCCCTCGTCGAAGTTCTTCTGTCCAGCCAGGCACCCGGCGTGGCCGACGCGGGTCACGACCTCCGCATCTTCTGAAGCCAGCGCGGGTGGCACTTTGCTGCGTTGGCGCAGCAGCGTCATGCCAAGCGTCCTGACAACTTCAGCGCTCTCGACTCCCTGCAGACACAATTGCTCCAGAACGTCGCGTGCCGCCTGGAACTTCTCCGCGCGCTGCAGCAGCACGCCCTGGTGATAGAGGGCGACGTGGCGAAGTTCGGGATCTTTGTCCAGGCCGAGGCTCTCTCCTTTTTCGAGGTGCTTCAGGGCAAGATCGTCGTGGCCGAGCTCGAACTCGCTCAGCCCGAGCATCACATACGCCGTGCCGTTCCTGGGAGCGAGCGTGACCACTCTGCGAAGAGCGCGTGCAGCCTCGGCGTAAGAGTTCTGATCGTAAGCGATCGTTCCCAGCGACCACCAGCCCTCGGCCCAACCCGGCCGCAACGCCAACGCCTTTTTGTAAAGGAGAAGCGCTTCATCCAGCCGGTTAGCATCGCGTGCAGCATCAGCCTTCGCCGCGAGCGCGGCGAAGCTCACCGTAGTTTTAGGTGCAGGGGCAGGCTGGGCCCGTCCAGCGCCGGGAGCCAACGCCAGAAAAACAAATGACACCGCCAGGGAGGCGGAGGCTCCGCCGCGAAGTGGGCAGAAGCTAGGACCCATGCCGAGAATCGAGCGCACCGAGGCCTTCCGTGGATCTTTCAACACAACTGCAGTCTAAACGACGCGCTGCCGCAGGATGAACGGTTTGTTCATGCTGCGGCAGCGGTTTGGAGGCGGCGCGCCCCGTTGCCGGGGCGCATCCACGTTCGTGTTAGAAGTTGAACCGCGCCTGCATCTCAATGGTGCGGGAACCGAGAGCGCCGTTCTGGCCGCAGTTCGGCACGACTTGACCGAACGTCGCATCGTTGACGGCATTATCAAGAACGCCGCAGTTGGTCGTCCCGCCACCATTCCCCAGGTTTAGAGAATTGAGCAGGTTGTACGCGTCAATGCGGAACTCAAGCTTTGCACCCTCTCCCAAGACCCGCATGGTTGGCAGCCCGAACGACTTGCTGAGGGCGAAATCCAAATCAAAGTAACGCGGCCCACGGAAGGAGTTGCGTCCGACCCCAGGTGCCTGCGGAGGAGTTGGGCAAGTGGCTGGGAACGCCAACGGACAGGGGGTAACCGTAGGCGCCGTGAAGTAGGCAGGACCACCTTTCGGGAAGTTTCCGCCCGCACTCAAGAACGTCGCGTTGCTGTAACTGTGGCCGGCACTACCCAGATACTGGGCAGGCAGCAGCCACCCGGTGGAACCGTTCTGGCACGCGCCACCCTGGTAGATAAGGTTGCACGTGTTGGCGTTGAAAAGCGGCGTCCAGGGGAAGCCGGAGTGGAAGTTCAGGATCGGGCTGAAGCTCCACCCACCGGCCAACTTCTCCAGCCAGCTGTTGCTGCCATGGAAGAAGGTGGGCGAGTAGATCGAATAGAACTTGAAGGCATGGGTCACGTCGAAATCAGACGGGCCCCAATCGGCGTTCGGATTCCACTGATAGTTGCTGATCCCATATGGTTGGGACTGGTTATCCATGCTCTTGGCATAGCGGTATTGCACGTCCATCTCGAAGGAATGCGCAAACCGGTGGTTGAGTTCGGTGAGCAGTGCATTGTTGTGCGACTTGGCGTCCTGGGCGTAGTAATCCACGTTGTTGATCATCGGATTCAACGCAGTGCCTTGAGCACCGTAAATTTCGTTCAGGTTCTCCTGCCGGGTAAGGTTACGGCCCACGCTGCCCTGGTAGCCGAAAGTGCCGATCCAGTTGCTCCCGAAGTCGTACTGTGCCTCGATCGAGTAGCGGTACATGTACGACGTGGGATATTTGGCAGGGAATGCGGTCACGCCGACCGGCGCGCCGACGGTGGGAATGTTGTTGGTGCCAAAGGTCAATATGGTGTTTGGATTTGCCGGGTACGGTTGGTACTGTTTCGGATCCGATGGGAAGTTGTAGACGATATTCGAACCAAGAAGCGTATCGCCGCCATCGGTGAACGGAATGTTGGGCCAGCCGTTGAGCGTGATGGCCTGTTCCTCACCCGTGTAGCCGATGCCGAATCCGCCGCGAAGCACAAGTTTGTTGTTGAAGTTCCCTGGACTCCACGCGAATCCAACCTGCGGACCAAAGTCGTGCTTGGAGGCGTTGTAGAGATTTCCTCCCGTTCTTATGGACATGCCGGTCAGGGCACTTGCACCACTTCCGAGAACCACGGTTGCCAGTTGGCCATGGAGAAAGGTGAGCGGGCTGAAGTACTCCCAGCGCAGGCCCAGGTTGAGAGTCAGGTTCGGCTTTACCTTCCAGTCGTCTTGCGCGAAGAATCCCAGGACATATTGACGGGAGTCCTTCCTTACGTCCGTGGGAACACCGTTCGTGGGGTTGAACGTGCCGTTTTCATAGCTCGGCGCGTCGTTGAGGAAGTCCCAGTAGTTGTTAAAACCCCAACTTGGCCGTGCGGACCAGGGAGCGTCCTGCACGAAGTGCAGCTTGGTAACCTCCCCGCCGAACTTCAAGTTGTGGCTGCCGTGAACCTTGGTAGCGACATCTTTCAAGTTGTAAGTCCATTGATCGAAGATGCTGCCGGCGGGGCCGCCGGGGCCATTGCAGCCCGGGCATACACTTCCGATCTGGCCGCCGTTGGCCTGATCGCCGATGAACGAGGTCTGGGGCAGTCCGAGCGGAATCTGGGGATTGTCTGCCAGTTCGTTCCAGCGCCATCCGGCGGCGTTCACCCGCAATTCGTTGATCAGAGAGGTGGAGAAGGTGTGATCCCACAACGCCGTCTCAGCTTCGTTCGTGGCATTGTGATGAAACAGGTTGGCCGGACGGTCGCCGTTGAAACTGGTGTTGTTCACGGGAACCTTGTAGATGTTGAAGGCGATCAAGTCTTTGCCGGTCGCCTGGAAGTCTATACGTCCGTTGTACTGCTGATTGATGTTGGTGACGGGACCAACGGTGTTGAGAAGCGCGATGTCGGCGGTGCCGTCCAGATTGGTGTTGTTAGCGTTTGGTCCAGTCCCGTCGCCGCCCATTCCTGGTTGCAGGTGGTTCACAAAGCTCGGATCCATTGCCCCGAGTGCAAACTGAGTTGGATTCAACGGCTTCCCAATGTCCAACCCTTGGTTCGGAATCTCGTTGCAATTGGCGTAAACGCCCTTTGAGGGGTTGGCGGCCCCTGGGTCTATTAGACCGATTGCGGCACAGGTTGTATTAATCACGCTCGAGTAAGAAGGCGCTTCACCGGGGTACGCTCCATAGCGGGAGGCGAGACTGCCGGAACGGGCAGATTTCAGAAGCGTCGACGTTTCATACCAGCCCGTCCCGGTGGACAGGGAGTGATTGCGGATGGTCTCGTAGGCGAAGAAACCGAACAATTTGTTCTTGATAATCGGGCCGCCCACGCTGCCGCCGAACTGGTTGAAGCGGCTTGTATTCCTTAGCGGGCTGGCCGGCGCCTGGCTGGACCCAGCATAGGACTGGTAGGAATTCAGCCCCGGGCGATCAACTTTAAAGAAGAAACTGCCGTGGTAGTTATTGGTGCCGTTCTGCGAAATCACCTGGATTTGCGCGCCCGCAAACCGTCCATTCTCGGCGTCGTAGCTGTTGGTGACTACCTTGATTTCTTTGACCGAGTCCTCATTGGGCGTGACGACCGCCGCGCCTCCCCATGACACGCTGGTAATGCCCACGCCGTCGAGGGTGATGTTGTTGGCATTTAGCCGGCTGCCATTGGCGATCGACTGCGGAGCGTTTTCCGTTTTGAAGATGCCGTCGGTCGAGCCACTGGCGCCGGAGTTAGTCCCAGGCAGTTGAGCAGAGCCACCGCCGGGGCCTTGGGAACCATCGCCAAACATACCTGGCGCCAGCTGGACCAACTGAAATGGATCGCGGTTAAACGAGGGCAGTTTCTCAACATCACTGGCCGTCACCGTGCCGGTCACCTGCGCGGTCTCGGTATCAATCAGTGGCGCCTCGCTCGCGTTCACCGTCACAGTTTCGCCGACTGCTCCGATTTCCAGTTGAATGTTGATTGCGTTGGCTTGCTCGGCAATGATCGCCACATTGTCGAGCACTTTCTTCTTGAAGCCGGTCTTCTCGACCGTCATCGAGTAGCGGCTGGGAGGAAGCGTATTGAAATTGTAGACGCCGGCATTATCGCTGGTGGCCGTCAAGGTGCGATTCGTCTCTCTATCGATCAGCGTGATGGTCGCGCCGGGAATCACCGCGCCTTGTGGATCGGTGATTACACCCTGGATGGAACCGCGATATTGTGCCTGCGCTAAGGCGGCGAAAAGAAGAACACAGAGGACCACGGATACGGTGCGAAATGCTGCCACGGATCGCTTCATAAACGTCCCTTCTTGGCCTCGGTCGGCTTGCCGTTCCCGAGTGTGGTTGCCATTACTAAAACAATACAAAAGCGTTTTAGTAACATTTTCCGGTCCGCTTATAGCACAGCCGATTTTCCACAGTCAAGCGCATTGTGGGAAGTCGAGAAACCGCTTTCTCCCCTCGCCCCCGCACGCCGTTCCTCCGGGGAAATCACCTGAACGATTTTGTAGAGCCTTTTGATGGAAAACCTGACGGCGGGCGGTCTGGGGAGTACGGCCCTGGTTACGGCAGAATATTTTTCCGCAGGCTAGCCCTTCCGCGGAGGGAGAGGCGTGCTCGATACCCGGCACGTGGTTTCGCGGATCACCAGTTCCGGTTCGACAGTTCGCTCCGCGCTAAGCAGATCGGATCCGGGCCGGTTGATCCGGCGCAGCACGGTTTCGGCGGCAATCCGGCCCATCTCCCGCAGCGGCTGACGCACCGTCGTGAGACCGGGATTTTGATAGGCCGCGCTTTGGATATCGTCGAAGCCTACCACGGAAACATCGCGGGGGACCTGCAGTCCGGCTTCGCGGAATGCATGGATGGCGCCGATCGCCGAAATGTCGTTGAAGGCGAACAGGGCGGTCGCGGAAAAGGGTTTGGGCGACGCCAGCAGCCTGCGCGCAGCCTCGTATCCAACCCGGGGAGAAGGCGAGTCCCCTTCCAATTGGGCGACCAGCGCCGGCACGATGAGCAGGCCCAACTGCCGGGCTACCGCCTCGATGTTGGCCCAGCGCACTTCCGTGTCGGAACTGAACTCCTGCCCTTTAATAAAGGCGATCCGGCGATGGCCGAGCTGATACAGATGCCGCAGGGCAACTTCAGCGGCCCGCTTGTGGTCGAGGACGATGTTGGTGACCCCCTTGACCTGATTGTGTCCCGACACCGTCACCACGGGTACGGAAAGCATGAGGGTCCAGGGCGTGTCCACGGCGATGAGGCCGTCAATGGAACGCTCCAGAAAAAGCCGGGGATATTCATCAATCAAGTCCGGCCGGTGGCGGTGGCTGGCGACGAAGTAGAAATAGCCTTCCTGCAAAAGATAGTCTTCGACCCCGCTCATCACTGAAGCCGAATAGCCATCGCTCACCTCAGGAACGACCACGCCAATGGTGAAGCTGCGTTGCGCCCGCAGGGAGCGGGCGAAAAAGTTAGCGCGGTATTTGAACTTGCGCGCGGCGGCAAAAATCCGGTCCTTGGTTTCTTGAGGAATGGAATCGGCCACCATGGAGCGATTGATCACCAGCGACACGGTGGCCGGAGAGAGTTCCAGGTATTCCGCTAGTTGTTTGAGACTGACCGGTTTGCGGCCAGCGTGCAGGTCGCGGTCGGCGGCCTTATCCGTCTTTCTTGGGCTCACGCTGCGCAGTCTCGCACAAAACAGAATCGCCGAGCAAGCGCCTGTATTCCCGCGGAAGAAGACTCTGCTATTGACAGGCAGTGTAAAAATGTATTTCATACTCTGCAAGACTGGCTTACTAACCCGATTTAGTAGATGGTTGCACGCCACCCTGGAGGTGCTGGTCTCATGCGATCCGGTGTCCGAGTCCCCTTAATCTCCTGCCCGCATCCTCAAAAGATCCGTCCGAGCGCCTGGCGCTTGGCCCTGGCTGCCTTGGTCCTCTCTGGAATCTGCCTGATTTTGAGCGGAACGCCGCTGCGTTCGCAATCCGCACCCGCCCCGGCAAAAGCTGGCGGAGGAATTGACGACGCCAATCTGGACGCGCGCGTGGAATCAATCCTCGGACGCATGACGCTGGAAGAAAAAATAGGACAACTCGTGCAGTATTCGGCAGGACAGCCCACCGGGCCAGGCACGGGCCGCAGCGATTACGAAGACATGATTGCCCGAGGCCAGGTCGGCTCTCTGTTCAATGTGGTGGATCCGCACCAGATCAACAGCTACCAGCACATTGCTGTCGAGAAGTCGCGGCTGCACATTCCCATCCTGTTCGGGCTCGATGTTATCCACGGATTCAAGACGGAGTTCCCCATCCCTCTCGGTCTGGCCTCCACCTGGGATCCTTCGATCGTCGAGAAAGCGTCGCGGGTAGCGGCCAGGGAGGCATCAGCCGACGGCATTCGCTGGACATTTTCGCCGATGGTAGACATCGCGCGCGATGCCCGTTGGGGCCGCATGGCGGAAGGCGCAGGGGAAGATCCTTTTCTGGGTTCGGTAATGGCTGCAGCCTACGTGCGTGGCTACCAGGGCACGCGTTTGGACGCGCCCGACAGCATCGCGGCGTGCGTGAAACATTATGTTGGCTACGGCGCGGCCGAAGGCGGCCGCGATTACAACTCGACCGAAATCTCCCAACATACGTTGCGCCAGTTCTACCTGCCGCCTTTCCACGCGGCTGTGCAGGCCGGGACCGCGTCTCTCATGAGCGCGTTCAATTCCCTGAATGGTGTTCCATCCACGGCCAATCCGTTCACCTTGAAGCAAATTTTGCGGAAAGAGTGGGGATTCCGGGGTTTGGTCGTCAGCGACTGGGACGCCGTGGGCGAACTCATCCCACACGGCATTGCGCCTGACGGCGCCACCGCTGCGCGCAAGGCGTTCCTGGCTGGGGTTGACATGGATATGGTGAGCAGCCTCTATCACGACCATTTGCAGCAATTCGTGACTTCAGGCGTGGCCACTCCGGCCGAAATAGACGAGGCTGTGCGACACGTGCTCCGCGTCAAGCTCGCTCTGGGGCTGTTCGAGCATCCCTTTGTGGACGAGGGCGCGGCTGCCAAAGCTCTTTACCAGCCAGAAAGCATCGCGTTGGCGCAGACCGCGGCGGAGCGATCCTTTGTGTTGCTCAAGAATGCCAACGGCCCGGCCGGCAAACCGCTGCTCCCGCTGGCCAGCGGAATTCAGAATTTGGCGGTGATCGGGCCGCTCGCCGACGATCCGTCGTATCCGGGTGGCGTCCCGCAGGGAGCTGGTCCTCGCGTGTCTCTGCCGGCCGCGCTCGCCCAGCGGCTGGGGGAAGGCCACGTTTCCCGTTTCCAAGGGACTGGCATTCTGAATGGCAGCGACGAGGAACTCGCTGCCGCGGTCGCGGGCGCGCAGAACGCCGATCTCGTGATTCTGGCACTCGGAGAGGCCCCGGACATGAGCGGCGAGGCCGCTTCCCGCGCCCATCTCGGACTTCCCGTCCGGCAAGAGGAATTGCTTGAAGCTATTGTTCGCACTGGCAAGCCGGTCATACTGATTCTGTTCAGCGGACGGCCTTTGACCGTGCCCTGGGCTTTCGAACATGTGCCGGCAGTGATCGCAGCGTGGTTTCCCGGAAGCGGCGGAGGCCCGGCGCTGGCGCGCACGCTTTTCGGCGATGTGAATCCCAGCGGCAAGCTGGTGGTAAGCTGGCCGCGCAGTGTCGGCCAGGAGCCTCTCTACTACAACGCCCTCAATACCGGGCGCCCCCCGGACGATGTTGATCTCACTCGTCCCCCGACCGATATACCCAGCAGATACGTGTCGCGTTACATTGACCAACAGAACAGCCCGCAGTTTCCCTTTGGCTACGGTGGCTCCTACACCAGCTTCTCTTACGGACCGACCAAAATCAGCACGCAGAAGCTGAGCGCCGAAGCGCTCAACCGCGGATCGGCCGCCGCAACCGGCGGCCCCGCGATGATCGCCGAGGCCGACGTGACCAACACGGGGTCCCGCACCGGAGAAGAAACCGTGCAACTATACATTCAGTTGCGGGGAACCAGCACTGCCCAGCCGGTTCGCGCGCTTAAGGGCTTTCAGCGGGTCACTGTAGCTCCCGGCGAAACTGCCAGAGTCAAGTTTGAACTGATACCCGAGGTTTTCGCTATCTGGAATGACAAAAACGAGTTCGCCGCCGAACCCGCCAAACTGACCGTTTGGATCAGCCCTGACTCCGCGCATGGTTCGCCGGCGGAAGCGGAGATTCTGCCTTAGGGCGCTCCGCCTCCTGCGACGCGGATTTCAAAATGTCCGAGGGATCAAAGCCATGAATTACGACCAGCGCAGCTCGCCAGCAAAGCACCTAGTCTTTCTGCTTGCCTTTCTTTGGTCCACCGCAGCGGCGTGGGGCACCACCGACTACTACCGTCACGTCGTTTTCGACAATAGTCTGACCCCCGATGCGTACTTCAATAGTTGGGGCATGGCCAACGGCTCCAGCTATCTTGAGCTCAAAGACCAGCGGCTGCCCGTCGAGACGGAAACTTTTCTGACTCCGCCGAATGCGCTCCGCCTGCAGTGGCAATCACAGCCGAGTGGCGGATGGGAGGCGGAAATCCGCGTAGACGGCCACCGCAACCGCTTCCCCGAATTTCAGGGGCGCAATCTTTACTTCTGGTGCTTCGCGCCGCAGGCCATTGCCGCAGAAGATCTTCCCATGCTGGTTCTTTCCGACACCTATCAGGGCCTGCAGGTCGCCGAATTCCCTGCCGCTTTCACCGCGCCGTTGGCGCTGGGAAAATTCGCCGGCGAAATTCCCGCTGGCCGCTGGGTGCAGGTGCGAATCCCGCTCAGCGCTTTTCACACCGCATCGATCTACGAGTTTCAGCCGCAATCTCTGCAGAACGTCGTCTTCCACCAGGGGCGCGCCGACGGAGCACGCCACACCCTGATCATCGACGAGGTACGCGTGGACAATGATCCGCCGGCGAGCCCGGCAACTGCGTTGCCCCCTCCGGAGAATGTTCGCGCCGCCGGTTACGACCGGCATGTGGAAGTCCGCTGGGACGAGGTCAGCGATCCCCGGCTCGGACGCTACGTGATCTACCGGTCACTCGATGGCAGCAACTTCAAACCCATCGGGATTCAATTTCCCGGCACGAATCGTTACGAAGATTTTCTAGGAAAGCCGGGAGTGACGGCGCAATACAAAGTCGCTACCTCCGATTGGAGCTACCGCAACTCTGCGTTCTCGCAATCGGTCACCGCTTCCGCCCGCGAATTCACTGACGACGAATTACTGACCATGTTGCAGGAAGCCTGCTTTCACTACTACTGGGAGGGCGCCGATCCCCACTCGGGAATGGCGCGCGAGAACATTCCCGGCGACGACCGAATTGTCGCGACCGGAGCCAGCGGTATGGGCATCGCTGCCCTCATCGTGGGCGTGGACCGCGGTTTCATCACGCGCGCGCAAGGCATCGAGCGCCTCACCAAGATCGTGAACTTTCTCGAACACGCTGATCGCTATCACGGGGCCTGGTCCCACTACATGAACGGGAGCACGGGCAAGACGATGCCCGTCTTCGGCATGTTCGACAACGGAGGGGACCTGGTCGAAACCTCATTCCTGATGGAAGGACTTCTCGCGGCCCGCCAGTATTTCCGCGGCGACAGCGATGCCGAGCGCGATCTGTACCGCCGCATCTCGCAGCTCTGGGAAACGGTAGAGTGGGATCGGTATCGCGGGGCACAACCGGGCGACTTCCTTTACTGGCACTGGTCGGCGGAATGGGGCTGGCAGATTCAGCATCCGCTGATCGGCTTCAACGAAGTCATGATCACGTATCTGCTGGCGATGTCGTCGCCCACGCATGCCGTTTCCCCGGACATGTATTACTCCGGTTGGGCTTCGCAATCGGAGCGGGCCGTGCATTACCGGGAAGGCTGGTCGGGCAGCAACGATGGGGATCACTACGGCAACGGTCATACTTACTACGGGATGAAGCTCGATGTCGGCGTGGGCTCGGGAGGACCGCTATTCTTCACGCATTACTCCTACTTCGGATTTGATCCGCACGCCCTGCACGACCGCTTTACATCCTCTTATTTTGAGAACAACCGCAACATCGCGCTGATCAATCGCACGTATTGCATCGCGAATCCCAAACACTTTCGCGGCTACGGCGCCGATGCCTGGGGCCTGACCGCGAGCGATGGCCCCGAGGGCTATGTGCCCCACGCGCCCGACGATGCGGTTGATCGCGGCACGCTCACTCCCACAGGAGCGTTGGCGTCTTTTCCGTACACTCCGGAAGCGTCCATGGCGGCCTTCAAGCATTACTACCGCGACCTCGGCGCCCAGCTTTGGGATATCTATGGCCCGCGCGACGCCTACAACCCCGGGCAAAACTGGATTTCACCGATTTACATGGGATTGAACCAGGCGCCTATCGTGGTGATGATCGAAAACTACCGCACCGGCCTGGTATGGAAGAACTTCATGGCGAATCCGGAGATTGGCGTCATGCTCCACAAACTTGACGCGGTGACTGCGAAATAATGCCTAGAATTGAACGGTGGCACTGAATCAGAAACGGATGAGACTTTCGCCGTCAACTCGTTTGCTCACCCGCCGCGAAATCCTCGGATATTTGGCGAAGGCCGTGCTCGCCTTCCCGGCCCTCAGCCTGGCCACGGCGGCGATCTCCTGCAGCGGCGGTTCTGCGCCTTCTACGCCCCCTCCACCTCCGGTCACCGACGACGAGTTTCTCGATCAGATTCAGCGCGCCATCTTTCTCTTCTTCTGGGAGCAGGCCAGCTCCACGACCGGGCAGGTGAAGGACCGCGCTCTGGCTGCGGGAAACGATACGCGCACGGTGTCGAGCATCGCCGCCACCGGCTTCGGATTGACGGCTCTGTGCATCGGTCACAAGCGCGGATATGGCGACTCCGGCCAGATCCAGACCCGCGTCACCAACACCCTCAACTTTCTGGCGAATCAGACCAACGTCAACGGATTCTTCTATCACTTCGTGGACATGAACACGGGCGCTCGCGTGTGGAGTTCCGAAGTCTCCTCGATTGACACGTCCATTCTTCTGTGCGGTGTGCTGACCTGCCGGCAATATTTTCAAGATGCGCAGATCCAGAGCCTCGCTTCGCAGATCTACAACCGCGTCAACTGGCCCTGGATGCTCAACGGCGGCGCGGCGTTCGCGATGGGATGGACCCCCGAGAACGGCTTCATTACCACGCGCTGGGATACCTACTGCGAACTCATGATGCTCTACCTGTTGGCCATCGGTTCGACCACGAATCCGGTGCCGGCGTCTGCGTGGGACGCGTTCACCCGGCCCAGTTTCACCTACCAGGGGCTCACTTACATCACCAACCTCTACGCCCCGCTGTTCATTCACCAGTATTCGCATGCCTGGTTCGATTTCCGCAACAAGCAGGACAAATACGCCAACTACTTCAACAATTCAGTCACAGCGACGCAGGCGCACAAGCTGTTCTGCCTCTCGCTCGCCTCGCAGTTCAGCGACTATCAATCCAACTTGTGGGGAATCACGGCCTCTGACTCGGCCGGCGGATATACCGTGTGGGGTGGGCCTCCGGCTATGGGAGCCATTGACGGAAGCATCGTGCCCTGCGCCGCCGGCGGCTCGCTTCCGTTTGTGCCTGCCGATTGCATCGCCGTGCTGCGCCAGATTCGCGCGCAGTATCCGCTGACGTGGCAGCGCTACGGATTCGTGGACGCATTCAATCCTCTCACCGGCTGGACGGATTCCGACGTGCTCGGAATTGACGCCGGCATCACCATGCTGATGGCGGAAAATCAGCGCACCGCTTTCGTGTGGGATGCGTTCATGGCCAATCCCGAGCCGCAGAGCGCCTT
>Ga0187818_10000677_pt1 | contig 12687 bp, 13 predicted proteins | sample NC_wetland_sal_i_14_FD_130581 | JGI IMG/M metagenome (GOLD analysis project Ga0187818, IMG submission 130581) | Wetland sediment microbial communities from Neuse River Estuary, North Carolina, USA - SO4_3 | ecosystem: Environmental > Aquatic > Freshwater > Wetlands > Sediment | place: USA... | reverse complement strand
TCCTTCGGAGGCCCACGGGCGAAGCCTCCTGGGACGGCTGCCTAAACTAGTTAGGCTGCGTATGCCATCTGTTGATTGGCAATTATCATTTTGCACGCGATTGCGGGTGTGTGCACCCCGGCATGCCTCTTGGCCGCAAGCATCCCCGTCGAAACCGTGACGCCCCCACTGGTGGGATTGGCCTTGCAAAGAACTGTTTCTATTCTACCCATTTAATTTGATGCAAGTTTGTTGCAGGTTGACTTTTGTGCTCGACCCCGGTGGTAGTATTCAATCTCTTCTTGACAATAGAAGTACTACAATGTATACATAATGTGCGCATGATGCGCAAAGGAGGGAGAGCTGTCATGGCCACTGTTTCCTCGAACTCGAACGCCGATTTCATCCGCCAGTACGCCCTTGATAAGTATGTTTCGCCAGCTCGTCACCGACGAGACAAGACGTTCTCCATCAACGTGGGAGGAGTTCATAAGGACTTGGGGTTACACAATCGTGTCCCCGCAGTATGCTCAGCTCTAACTTCCAGAAAGTTCGTAATAGAGAATAGCCTGCACCTGATCTCCAAAACCGGCCCGCCTTCGGGCAAGAGCACTACGGTCACATACACATACGAATTCGTTGACGGAGGAGAAGACAGGAAGACGCTGGATCGCCAGGATGCCTGGAACCGGCTCCGCGGTGCTCTCAAAGACGTTTTCGCCGAGTTGGGCGGAGGCGAGAACTACCTCCGCAACGAACGCGCCAATTTCTATGGCCCGGGGAAAGACCGATGAGCCGCATCTATTGGGACACGATGCTCTTCATTTATTGGCTGGAAGAAAATCCTCAGTTTGGGAAGAGAGTGGACGCGATCTGGTCAAGAATGCAGGAGCGCAATGACCAGCTTATTACTGGAGCGCTGGCCTTAGGTGAAGTGTTCGCGGGGGCCTACAAACGCGGAGCAGAGAAAGAGCGCATCCAAGAGGTCAAGGCAGCACTGGAAAACGCGGTTTCGGCGGTGATTCCTTTCACTGCCGAAACGGCTGATGTCTACGGGCGAATTAAGGGTTCGCTGAAGATACCCTCCGCAGATGCTATTCATCTCGCCTGCGCGTCGACGGCGGGCACTGATTTGTTCTTGACCAACGACAAGAGTCTCGTTGGCAAGGTGATCCCCGGAATCCAGTTCATCGCGGGACTGGACTCCAACATCATTTGATACGCCGGGTGCACCATTTCTCGCGCGTTCTCTGCTGCGAGAAGTGGGGGCTCCGCCCGATGTATCGAATCACACCCCTGGATGCGCCGCTTTCTGGCCGACCAGCACCGCGTCCTGCATCTGCCGGTAAAGATCGCTAACCGCGCTCGGTGAATGGGACAGCAGGATCGTGTTGCTCCGGTCGTTGGCGCCGATTTCCTTCATCGTGTCCAGATACTGTGTGACCAGCACCAGCATCATCACATCTTTAGGCGTCGATCCCTCCACCGCTTTGGAAAACGCCTCCACCGAATCTTTCAGTCCCTCGATGATCGCCTTGCGCTGATTGGCGATGCCCTGGCCCTGGAGTGCCTTGCTCTGCGCTTCCGCCTCGGCCTGCTTGACTTTGAGAATCTTCTCCGCTTCGCCGCGTGCCGAGGCTGCAACCTGCTCGCGCTGCGCCGCATTGATCTCGTTCATTGCCGCCTTGACCTTGTCGTCCGGCTGAATGTCGGTGACCAGCGCCTGATCAATGGCGTAGCCGTAGGTCCTCATCACATCGTCGAGCCCCTGCTTGATCGCCACCGCAATGTCGGACTGCTGCAGAAACGCGTCGTCCAGATTCATCTTGGGCACGTGTCCCAGAATCACGTTAAAGACATAAGAGGAAATCTGCTGCCGCGGATTGGCCAGCTTGTAGAACGCCTCGTACACATGGTCGGGAATCACGTGATACTGCACCGACACGGGAATCTTCACGAAGACGTTATCTTTGGTTTTGGTCTCGACGTCGAGGGCGAGTTGCTGCACCCGCAGGTCAATGCGTCCCGCGATCTGGTCCAGCCACGGCAATTTGAAATTGATGCCCGCGCTGGCTACGCGCACGAACTTACCCATGCGCTGCACCACCACGGCCTCCGCTGTTCGCACCTGGAAAAAACCGCTCAGGATGGTCCCGAGCACAAAAATGCCAACGATGATTGCGATTGCCAACTCCATAACCTGCACTCCTTCCATCACGATCCTCCACCGAACTTAGGCTTCTGGACTGATTCCCGCACCATGTGCTGGAATCGCAGGCATCATAACTGGTTGGGACGCTTCTCACAACGAGAGATGTGAGCCCGACAGACGAGCTTCCAGCCTCGCCTTCACCTCCGGCCACTCGCTGTCGAGGATGCTGAAGTAAACGGTATCCCGCACCCGCCCGGTCGATGTGATCAGGTGCCGCCGCAGCGTGCCTTCTTCTTTCGCGCCGATCCGCAGTATCGCGTTGCGCGATTTCCGATTCAGTGCGTCGGTCTTGAGTTCCACCCGCAGGCATTTCCACGTTTCAAACGCATGCCGCAGCATCAGGTATTTTGCCCCGGTATTGACGGCCGTACGCTGCCACGCCGGTGCGATCCACGTCGATCCAATCTCGACGCGCCGGTTGGCGCGATCAATATTCATGAACCGCGTGCTGCCGATCGTCTGGCCCGAACTCCGCTCGACCGTGGCAAACACTACCGACTCGCCGCGCTCCTGCTCGCGGAAAGCCTTCTCGATCAGGCTCCGGAAGTCCTCTGGCGTTTTCATGGAGTAGGGAATCCATCGGAAGATGTCCTCCAGATCGCCCTTCGCAACTTGCCAGAACAGTTCCGCATGCTCGCGCCGAATTGGTTCGAGGCGTACCACCGAACCCTCCAGCGTCAGCGGCAAAACGATGTTCAGAAGATTCATGCTTTTTCCTCAGACAACCCGGTCGCTACCATTATCTTGCATCTTGGCGTCTTTCCCGGCATCTGAACTACAGCGCGGGGTCGGTCATATTCCCTATCCAGCGATGAACGATGCAAACGAAACGGTTGTTGACCTGCTATCCTCTGACCGCCGGCTGGCGCAAGGAGATGCAGCATGAGACGCATCGTGATGTGGAACCTCGTTACGCTGGATGGCTTTTTTGAAGGGCCAAAGAGCTGGGATCTTCCCTGGCACAAATATGCCTGGGGTGAGGAGCTGGAGCGGTTTTCCATAGAACAATTGCGATCGGCAGGTGCGCTCCTGTTCGGCCGCGTGACTTACCAGGGTATGGCCCAGTATTGGACGTCGCAGCAGGGTGAAATCGCGGACTTTATGAACAACCTGCCCAAGGTCGTTTTCTCCAGAACGCTGCAACAAGCGGAGTGGAACAACACAACGCTGGTCAAAGCCCATGCAGAGGAGGAAGCAGCAGAGCTGAAGCAGCAGCCGGGGAAGGACATGTTCATCTTCGGAAGTGCCGCACTGTCCTCGGCGCTCATGCAGCATAACCTGATTGATGAGTACCGCCTTTGTATCGCTCCGGTGATCCTGGGCCGTGGGCATCCGTTGTTCAAAGAGAGTTCCGAGACAATCGCGATGAAGCTGCTGGAGGCCCGGCAATTGAAGAACGGCTGCGTTATCACGCGCTACCGGCCTCAGAACGCAGCGGCAAGTTCCGTATGAGTAATTTGAACAAACGGTCGATCGTCTCACACGTCCAACAGGGAGCCATGCAGCGCGCCTTGACCGCCCGATGCGAGGAGACGCTCCGGTGAAAAGTCACTGTTTGCCGTTTTCCCAAATCCCGCACACGACACGCCTTTTCGCCGACTTCCTGGCGTACTCACCGAAGGTGCAGCCGTTCTATCCAAGATCTCCTCATCTCGCAGCGTGGCTGAATGAAGAAGCTCCCAAGATTTCCTATGGTTCCTCACGCCGTCAGCGCGTCGCCGACATCCTTGAGCGCCAGAACAAATCCTGGGGCGCCTCCGCGAAAACCCTCACCAGTCTCGACCGCCTGCGTCACGGCGCGGCCGCGGTCGTGACCGGACAGCAGGTCGGACTGTTCGGCGGTCCGATGTTCTCCATCTACAAAGCGCTCACCGCGGTCAAGCTCGCCGAAGAAGCGACCGCCGCCGGCGTGGATTGTGTGCCCGTCTTCTGGCTGGCCACGTACGACCACGATCTCGCCGAGGTCAATCATGTTTCTGTGCCCGGGCCAGACGGCGCTCTGGAGACGCTCACTATCTCAAGTCGCGGCATTCCGGGCGCACCGGTCAGCGCCGTGCCGCTGGGAGAAGAGGTTTTGCCGGTGTTGGATCGCGCTTCCACTCTGCTGGGCGACACCGAGGCGACAAAGCTTCTCCGTGAGACCTACCGCCCGGATGAAACTCTCGGCACTGCCTTCGCGCGCCTGTTTGCCAGACTGTTCGCCGACTGGGGCGTAATCGTGCTCGACGCTTCTGACGGAGAACTGCACCGAGTGGCCGAGCCGATCTATCGCGCCGCCATCGAGCGAGCCGACGAACTGGCCGCGGCCCTAATGGCGCGGGGCGAGGCGCTGGAGGCAGCAGGCTATCACCAGCAGGTAAAGGTCACCACGTCATCGGTGTTGCTCTTCGCTTTGCAGAACGGCTCGCGAACGGCCATCCATCGTCTCGGCAAGGACAACGATCAGCGCGACGGATTTGTGATTGGCAGCGAAGGCGCAACGGAGAAGATTTCTCAAGCTGACCTGCTGAACCGCATTAGCTCCGTTCCAGAACAGGTCAGTCCGAATGTGCTGCTGCGGCCCGTTGTGGAAGACTATCTGTTACCTACGCTGGCTTACACGGGCGGCGCCGCCGAGACCGCTTACTTCGGGCAGGCCGGTGCTGTCTATGAAGTGTTGCTGGGGCGCGTGACGCCCATCATCCCGCGCTTTTCGGCGACCCTTGTCGAACCGAAACTGCAACGCCTGATCGAACGTCACGGAATCGCGGTGCCCGACGTATTCGGCGGTCCCGACTCGCTGCGCCAGAAACTCGCGGCGCACGGCCTGCCCGAAGATCTGCAGTCTGCCTTCAACACGGCGAAAGAATCTCTGAACGCGCACCTGGCCACGATCAAAGCGAAGCTCGCCCGACTCGACCGCACGTTAGTGGACGCCACCGAAACCACCGTCTCGAAAATGCAGTACCAGCTCGAACGCCTTCAAACTCAAGCTGCCCGCGCGGAATTGCAAAAGGGCGAACTCGTCAGCCGCCACGCGGAGACTCTCAGTCAAGCCCTCTACCCCGAAAAGGGTTTACAGGAGCGCAGCATCGGCGGCATCTACTTTGTGGCCCGCTATGGACAGGACCTTCTTCACCAGATCTACGACGACATGCAGCCCGACTGTCACGACCACCAGATTGTGGAGTTGTAGCTTCTAAGCCGCTCGGGCCGTCGGATCTTGTTATTCCCTGAGCCAGGCTTCCAGTTCGGCGAGCGATTCCACCCGCGGCAACCCCCGCCCACGGTAAGCCCCGGCCACGTCGAACAGCACTGCTTCCATCCCGGCATTTTTGGCACCGACGTAGTCCACCGAATACACGTCTCCGACGTAAAGACTTTCCGCGGCCTCTGCCTTCATCTCGCGCAGCGCCGCTTGAAAGATTTCAGGATGCGGCTTCTCGTGCCCCACGATTCCCGAATCCGTGATGCTTTGAAAGCAATCGGCAATCCCGCAGCGCCGCAAAACCGCGTCAATCCTGCCATCGGCGTTTGAAATCACGGCGGTCGCGTGATTCTGCCGAATTCGTTTCAGGGCATCGCGAGTTCCCGGCAGAATCTGATCCCAGTTGGCCGAGTCCTGCGTATTCTCGACCAACGCGTCGCGTACGCCGTCGTCCAGGGCGTCGAGTTCCTCCAGCAGATAAGTATGAAAAGTCCACCAGAAACCGTGGTCCACCTTGCCGCCCATCATGCCTTGATCGAATTCCTGCTTGGTACGCCGCTCCAACGCCTGCCATCGTTCCAGAGTGGGATGCCGGTTTACCGGCAACGGCGCCAGCATTCGCGCCCGGTTAGGGAAGAGCAGAGTGTTGCCGACATCGAAGAAGATGAACTGGCGTTTGGCCATGAATCCATATTAACCAACGGCGAGGATTCGCGCGTCCTTAACCAAAAGGTTGCCGCTTGTCTTTCTAGCTCGTGACCAACTCAGGACGAAGATGTAATATCCAATATTCCGGCCTTCAGGTTGACCTCTGTATGAGGCTTAGGTATGAGGCCCGGTTATGAGGCTCGGATCGTCTCCGCTCACATGGCACTCAATGCAGCAGCAACCATCGCTTCAAACTTTACCCGGACTACCCGGGCCGCACTCGCCGCTTACCCTATCGCGCGCGCCCACGCCGCCGTGTTCTTCGGAGTCGCCGCAGCGCTGCTCTATCGCGGGTCGCGCCAGGATGTCTACAACATTCTCTGGGCAGTCGTGTTCGGCTTCGCCACGTTGAACATTTTGAGCCTCGCCGCCCGGCGCTTCGATCCCGGCCGCCGCGGCCTCACTTTTGGAGAATTGATGGCCGTGCTGGTGGTGTTGATCTCGATCTTTCTGCTGGGATGGGAAATGCTGAACCTGTTCCATATCTTCCCCATCAAACTCAAGCGCTGAAGCAAGGGGCGCCCTTTCAAGGCAGCTTTATGGATAATGCAGGCCAGTGCCTGACTCCTGACCCCTCTTTTGCGGTATGATTCGCACACATGGCGAAGAAATCCCCCAACTTCGAAGTAACCTGTCCCTGCTGCAGCGCGGTGCTCAAAATCGATACCGCAACCCGCGCCGTCATCGCCCACACCGCTGCCGTGAAGCCGAAGACCTTCAGTGACATGGAAGCCGCGGCCAAGGCCATGAGAGAGCAGGACAGCCGCCGCGAATCCATTTTCCAGCAGTCGGTCGAAGCTCAGAAGCACGCCTCCGACCTGCTGGAGAAGAAGTTCCAGGAGGCGCTGAAGAAGGCGAAAGAGACTCCCGACACGGGCAAGCCGATTCGCGATTTCGATCTCGACTGACCGGCCGCGATGAGTCCTCCGAGCATGAGTCGCCCGCTTCTTCTCGGCCACCGCGGCGCCCGCGCCTTCAAGTCCATCCCGGAGAATACCTTGCCCTCGTTCGACCGCGCCCTCGCCGATGGCTGCGACGGCTTCGAGTTCGACCTGCGCCTTACGGCTGACGGCCAGGCCGTCGTGTGTCACGATCTCAAGCTCGGCCGCTTAGAAATCGCCCGTGCCACGGTACAGCAACTGCCGATGTTGCCTCGCTTGCACGATGTTCTGGAGCGCTACCACAAGGCCTTTCTGGATGTTGAGCTGAAAGTTCCCGGGCTGGAGAGAATCGTCATCGAAGCGTTGAGAAGCCGCTCGCGGCGATTCGTAGTGTCGTCTTTCCTGCCGGAAGTGCTGAGAACGCTTCATGCCGCGGACGCGACCATCCCCCTGGGCCTGATCTGCGAGACCAAACCGCAGCTGCACGGCTGGAATCTGATCCCGATCAACTATGTAATCGCTCACCGCACACTACCCACAAAGGACACGATCGGCGAGATGCAAGCTGCGGGAAAGAAGGTGATGGTTTGGACGGTCAACGAGGCCGCTGGAATGAAGCGATTCGTAGCCTGGGGAGTTGACGGCATTATTTCCGACAACACGACCCTTCTCTGCCGGACGCTGAGTGCATAGAGGGCTTGAGCTATCTCGTAACTGGGAGAAGTCAATGAGCGCTATGGCCTGATTGCAACACTTTACTTTCCGTAGAGCAGGATTGGGTGTTAAATCTCAGGTATGAGAGCCAGAAAGGAAATTTGGTTCCTGTCGACGTTAGCAATAGTTCCTCTATCGGTTGCAGCCGCACAAGTTCCCTCCGGTTCTGCAGCCGACGATTCGCGCTCCGTCACCGTGACGTTCGTCGCAGAGGACGACAGTGGCAGTACCGTCACCACACTGCAAGCTTCTGATCTGTCGGTACTGGATAATGGAAAGCCTCCGTTGCGCATCGTTTCCCTGGGCAGCGCGAAAGAGCTGCCACTGCGACTCGGTATTCTCATCGACAACAATCCCAGTTACGGGCTGTACCATTCCGAGAAAGAGCACGAGTATGACCGCACGCCGAAATGGCTGCTTGATTTTGTCGAACAAATGCTAACTGGGCCTGACGATAAGGCCTTCATCGCATCGTACTCGACTGTCCGACACGGCGCGACCTTTGTGAGCCGAGACGAACTCAGGCCGATTGATCTAGCTTACTTCCGGCAGGCCGATACACCCGACTTCCTCGGAACTGCTGATGCGGTGCGTGTCGCTTGCGAGGAAGTCTTCGGGCCTGATCCAGCAGGGCAAGAACGGCGGATTCTGATCGTGATAGCCGGATCGCTTGAGCAAGCCGGACGAAGCCTGTCACGTGGTTCTCAGATCGTTTCTGCAGCACAGCGCGCCGGGGTAAAGGTCTTCACTTTTGGCTCGCTGATCTCGCTACCCGGCAAGCGTCCTATCGTGTATCAGCCGGGATCTGGTTCGCTTATGTTGGGCGGATGGGTGGTTACCCGGCAGCCGGACCCGTCCTCGTGGTTCAAGCTCCTCAAGTCCCAGATCGACTCTATGTATAGCCTGACGTACGTTCCTGCCGAGCCCTATCAGGCGGGCCAGCTTCGCAAATTGGATTTGAAGATTACAACGAACAAGAGTTGGCGCGTGTACGCGCCGAAACGCTATCTCGCTCCTTCAGCGCCGTAGGCTCGCCAGAGACGGACTCCGCCTAGATGCGCCTTCCGGCTGATCTGTGCGGCACTTCCTCGACTGGCGTAACATCCCCATTACACTCATCGACTGGCATGAGTGTTATTTTCGGTTTCATCAACGCTCGACGCGACTTGCTGCTGATTATTCCTACTGCGCCCCGGCCGCAGCCGAGTTGCCTCCGGCAATCGCGGCCTTTGCTTCCTTGATCCCTGACTGGATGTGCTGCTCCCAGTCCAGATGTGGGATGGGTGAAACCGCAGCCTTTTGATACAGAACGAGCGCGTCCTGGGGACGGTGTAAACGCTTCAGACACAGCCGCGCTGCGCTGAGTTGTGCGGTCAGAGCCTGCCGGTCCTTCGGATAGGCTGCGGCAAGCTGTTCGTACTCACTCAGGGCCCGATCGAATTCCTGCATCTCCTCCGCGCCTTTGCAGAGTTCGAGCCAGGTGGCCGCCGGCATGTGGCCACCGCCGGAGTCGACGTATTCGGCATAATCCTGGAACGCCGCTTCGACTGCATGAGCCCTGAGATGCAGGGCGCAGGTCTTGGCCGTGGCGTCCAGGTAGGCCTTGGTGTTGTTTTGCCGCGTATGGACTTGGCGCAGCAGGTTCCACCCGTCGAGCGAGTTCGGTTTGACGGCCACGTAATTGGTCAGAAGCGCCAGCGCTTCGCTGAGCTGCCCATGTTCCATCATTCCACTGGCCTGTTCGAGCTCGGGATCGGCGTTCCAGCTCACTTGCTCTTCAATCGCCTTGTTCGCTTTATGCTCGATTCCTGAATGCTGGATCGCCAGCGCCGCCAGCGCCCCAAACAGGAAGCCGCCCACGTGCGCCCAGTGGGCCACGCCGCTCATGGAGCCGAACAGGGTTCCGTAAAGGATTTCCATCAGCAGCCACAGCGGCAGCAGCCAGTAGGCCGCGGCCTTGAACCGCCAAATCCGGAAGGGGTTGCCGGTTCGCATCCAGCGAAAGATGCTGAAGTACAGGAACCACGCCATCTCGATCTTCATTTTGGGGAAGCGCACCAGAAACGCTCCCATCAGCGCAGCCACGGCGCCCGACGCGCCCAGCGTGGCCGTGATGCTTCCCGGATTCGTCCAGGCATAAAATTGCAGAGCTGCTGCGCCCGCGATCAGATAGAAAACCGAATACAGCCAGCGTCCCCACACGTCCTCCAGCACGAACCCGGCCAGCCACAGGAACCACATGTTGCCGATCAGGTGCAGCCAGCCGCCGTGCAGGAAATTCGCCGTCAGATAGCTGATGGGCCTGGGATTGGCGGGCACGAAAGCGTATTGCTCGACGATCGATCCTGACGACAGCTTTACGTACTGCTCGTTCAGCGAATCCAGCTCCTCTTGCAGTTTCGACGCATCCTCCGTCATCTTGATCTTGGCATCGTAGGGATCAATGACGTCGCGATAGGGGTCCTGCACGTATTTCCATTGATCGGGATGGCCTTTCTTGAAGCCGTCCACCAGACGCTGCGACTCCGGCTTCATGGTCAGTTCCGGATGCAACGCCGCCAGGATCACGATGTGACTCTTGACCTCACCCAGTTCAGGCGCTTCGTTTTCCATCGGCATCATGGTGAACAGAAAGACCATCGTGTTAATGGCGATCAGCGCCAGCGTGACCACTGGCCAGCGCCTGGCGGTCATATTCTCGTGCCTGATAGGAATCAACATCGAACGCCCCTGTTACGGCAAACGCGCAACACTCCGCGGTAGTTTAGTTTCGTTTGGGTGTAACTCCCAGATAACTCATGGCGGATGGGGAATCTTTGGTAACCGAGGCGGTGGGGAATCGCGCCCGGAGTTTCAGTCTGCCGCAGCTTCCAGGGCAGCCATATTGCCGGCCGGGCGCTGCAGGAAGGCGGTGCGCTCCGTCTCAAAGGCTTCCAGGTTCGATCCTATGGCTTGCTCGTTCCAGCCCAATACGGCGCCAATACGCAGCGCTGCTTCCCGGCTGCAGGACGCGGACCAGCACGGGCCCAGAGCCACCGGAACCCGCCGCAGCAGCGCGTCGGCCATGGTGACTGCGAATTCGTTGCGGTAGGCCTGGACCACTTCGGCGATGACGTGGGAAGTGTGGGGACAAATCGGGGCGCGCAATTCCGCACTGACCAGCGCCAACCGGGCGATATCCATAGCTTGCCGCCCGTGCCATTCCACAATGCCGCGGGCCGATTCCTGGCTGACGGCACCGGCCTGGGCAATCTCGACAACTTCCTCATCCATCAAGGGATCGAGCGAAGTGTCCGACAGAGCAACCGTCTTCGGTTCCGCTACCGTGATGCCAATCTTGCGCACGCATTCCCTCGCCAGCGCTGCCGCCGTGGTCAACTTCCCGCCGATCACGGAGATCATTTTGGCCGCGCCGTCCTGCGCGTGGTCACGCACGAAATGCCGCCGGGTGATTGCCGAAGGCCGGTCCCCGGGTGAATTCGCCAGCGGACGAATCCCGGCAAACGCATACCGGATGTCATGCGCCGAGATCTTGGCTTTCGGGAACAATTGCCTCAAAGTAAGCAGCAGGTATTCGATCTCCTCGTGGGAGGGTGCGGTCTTTCCTGGGTCGCCCGAGTCCGGGACCTCAGTGGTACCGACCAGGATTTGTTCATTCCACGGCAGGACAAAGACGGGACGTCCGTCCGCCGCCTCCGTGTAGAGGCCCAGGCTGGGAGCGCCGGAGAATCGCGGCAGCACGATGTGGGTCCCGCGCACGCCGCCGAGCATCGGCTGGCCGGTGCGCACCGAGGACCGCTGGCATACTCGATCCGCCCACGGACCGGTGCAATTAAGGATCCACCCCGCTTCCACCCGCTCGTCTTTCCCGGAGATCCGGTCCCGCAACAGCACGCCGCGCGCCCGTCCGTGCGCCACATCTGCGGCCAGCACTTCACAATGATTGCGTACGATCGCTCCCGCTGCGACCGCTTCAGTCAACCACTCCGCGACCAGGCGTTCTGGGAACTCGCACTGCGCGTCTTCATAATTGAAGATGGACCAGCGGTGGCCGGCGTCCAGGGTGCGTTCAACGCGCTTCAACTCCATTTCGCTCAGGTCCGCCGACTTCTTGCCCGCCAGACGATGGTAGAGCCACAGACCGGCGCGCACTTTCATGGCGCTGCGCTGGCTCTGCTCATTCAGCAGAAGCAGGAAATGAAGCGGTTGCACGAGGTGAGATCGCTCGCGCAGCAGTCGCTCGCGTTCCCGCACCGACTCGCGCACCAAGTCCAGTTCCCCATGCTCCAGGTAACGGAGGCCGCCGTGAATGACCCGAGTGGAGCGGCTGGTGACGCCGGAAGCAAAATCGTTTTGCTCCACCAGCAACGTGCGTTTACCGGCTCGGGCGCACTCCCGGGCAACAGCGACTCCGTTGATGCCGCCGCCAATCACCACCACCTGGAAGTGCTGGCCTTCCAGCGGTGGACGAGGTTTAACCGCGGTGCTCATCTCTTAGGTTTCTTAAGCAGACGGAAGGATATGCTGTGGGGAGGGCACGCTCCCGAGCAGGCTCCTTGCACACGCCGCCCATCTAAGTTTGCCTCGCACGCGGCGCAGGAAACAGGTAACGGCAGTCCCATTTGGTAACTGGCCAAATTCCGAGCCCTCTTTCGGGATGGTAACGGAAGTAACCCTTCGCGGGCCATGCCCGAGGCGGCACCTGCAACTGATGATATTCCAGAGATGCAGCGCCGTCAGTGTGTCCATGCATTGCCACTGCCATCCGCCGTCATTTACAGTGGTTGCCGAATGCCCACCACAGGAGAACGATTCGAAAAGGCGGTTGCCATCATGGAGCGCCTGCGCGCCCCCGGCGGTTGTCCCTGGGACCGCGAACAGACCTTCGATTCGATCAAACCCTATACCCTGGAGGAGACTTACGAAGTCCTCGAGGCCATTGACAAACGCGACTGGCCGGAACTTGCCGGCGAACTCGGAGACCTGCTTCTGCAGGTGCTTTTCTA
>Ga0187818_10000675_pt1 | contig 12689 bp, 8 predicted proteins | sample NC_wetland_sal_i_14_FD_130581 | JGI IMG/M metagenome (GOLD analysis project Ga0187818, IMG submission 130581) | Wetland sediment microbial communities from Neuse River Estuary, North Carolina, USA - SO4_3 | ecosystem: Environmental > Aquatic > Freshwater > Wetlands > Sediment | place: USA: North... | reverse complement strand
GACCCGAGCGCTTTCTCGGCCGTGCGCACCGCCTCCACCATCGCCTTGAATTCCTCCGGTTCGAGTGAGAACGCGCCGTCCGGCCCCCCATCCGCCCGTCGGAGGCAAAGATGTTTCTCAATGATGCATGCTCCCAGCGCCACGGCGACGACGGGAACCGCGAGGCCCATGGTGTGGTCGGAAAGTCCCACGGGACAATGGAAACGGCGCGCCAGTTCCGGGATCGTGAGCAGGTTCGCCTCCTCCGGCGGTGCCGGGTAGGCGCTCGTACACTTCAACAACGCAATCTGAGTCGCTCCCGCCTTGCGCGCCGCCTCGACCGCTTCGGAGATTTCCTCTGCGCTGGCCATGCCCGTGGACATAATCAGTGGCTTCCCGGTGCGAGCCATCTTCTGGATCAGTCCGATGTCCACCAGTTCAAACGATGCCACCTTGTGCGCGGGAACGTTCATCTGTTCGAGAAAATCGACGGCACTATCGTCGAACGCGCTCGAAAACAAGTGCATCCCCAGTTCGTCCGCGATCTCTTTCAGCTTCGGCTGCCACTCCCAGGGCGTAAATGCCTCCTGGTACAGGTCGTGAAGAGTGCGGCCGTCCCACAGCGTGCCACCCGTAATCCGAAAACATCCTTTGTTGCTGCGCAGCGTGATCGTGTCCGCCGTGTAGGTCTGGAGCTTGACCGCATCCGCGCCGGCATCCTTGGCGGCGTGAAGAATCCGGACCGCCTGATCAAAGCTCTGATTGTGATTGGCGGAAAGTTCGGCAACTATGTAAGTAAGGCTTCCTTTTCCGATCTCTCGCCCCGCAATGTTCACTTTCCCGCCACCGATTTCCGACACCTTCATCAACCCTATAGATCCTGCGGAAACAAAACCACCGCCTCACCTTTTAGGACGACTTCACCTCTTTGGTTCTCGCAGATGGTCTCGAGCGTTGCGATTGGCTTTCCGTCCTTGATGCTAATGACCGTCACTCTCGTTGTAACTAAGTCTCCGACAAATACCGGAGCAAGAAATTGCAAACTCTGACTGAGGTAGATAGTGCCCGGTCCCGGCAGTGTATTGCCGATCGCCGCAGAAATCTGAGAAGCGGCAATCATTCCGTGGGCAATCCGCCGTCCGAAGCGAGTACTTTGTGCGAACTCTTCATCCAGATGGACTGGATTCCGGTCCCCCGTCAACTCGGAGAAGCCCCGGACAATCTCATCCGACACAATAAACGTGTGCGCCGCTGTATCGCCAATTTTCAACATCACAACTCCCTGCTAGAGAATGCCCTTTGACCGCAATTTTTGTTCTTGTTGCGGCCGCAGAGCCTCCCACTCTTCCTTCAATATCGCGAGGCAAACAACGTCATTAAACGCGCCTCGTTTCAAGATGTGTTTCCGAAACAATCCCTCCTGCACGAAACCGAAACGGCGGTGCATTTCAATCACACCCCTATTAAACGATAGAACCTCGCAGCAGAGCTTCTCAAACTTCAAGTCATCAAACACGTAGTTCAAGACCGTGTATTCAACGTGGCTACCCACGCCTTTACCCCGGACATTGGGACTGACGACGTAAAAAGCCCAGTAACATCGTCGATTCATCTGGTCGATTGCGTAGAGATTGGCCAGTCCTACATCTTCACCGTCACAAACAATGATCCAATACTTGTAACTGGGATCCTTGAGAACACGCGAAAACCAGGCTGCGTGTTCCTCTGAACTGATCACGTGGTCGGTGTACATATAGTCGGCCACTTTCGGCAGGTTGCGCCATTCGCGAATCATATCCATGTCGTCAGGACGGACATCCCGTAGTGAGGTCACGGTTCCTCCTTAGAATTTACGAAGCACCCTCGCCCATTAGCGTCGATATGACCCGGCCCGCTCCTCCGCCGTCCACTACAGTGCACGCGGTTCGCGATAAGGCTTGCCTTTCCGAGACCGAATTCGCGAGGCGGGTGATCAGTTGTGCCATCTCGCTGATCGAGAATCGCGATCCGCCTGCTACCAGTCTCGCGACTCCCGCGGCGTGCAAGGCCTCGGCATTCGGGATCTGGTTTTCTGCCACTGCCAGCAAGACCGCCGGAAGGCCAAGCGCACAGTATTCCCAGCAGGCAGTTCCGGCCGCTGAAATCGCGAGATCGGCCCAGGAAATCAGTTCCTGCATGTTTGTCACGTTGTTTAGGATGCGGCAACTGTGACTGGATTTGGCAACCGATCCGGCAACTGATGCGAGATGCGGATTACTTCCTCCGGCGACAACGACCACTTGTAGGTTCTCTACCGCAACCTGCTCAATAGCCCCCAATACGCGGCGCGTAACGTTGTCCGGGTCGCTTCCGCCCATGCTCACGAGAAGCTTGCTTCCGATAGATGAAATTTTCCGGGGGTCTTTCGCAGAGGCAAATTCGCGCCGCAAGAGCGCGTATTTCGTCCCCAGAAGAAGCCTTGTGTACGTTTCTCGGTTCTTGTAAAGACATTCTTGGGCATGAATGTTCTGGTTCAGCACGACGTCTGCTGCATAGGTTCCAGCGCGCCCGTTGTCATCGATCAACACAACCTTGAGTCGCTCATTCTTCAGAGCTCGCTGATAATCCGCATCAAACTCGTAGCCGTCAACAACTACCCACGATGGACAGTGGGTTCGGGCCAGCGCGATGAGTTGCTCACCATCGAAGTCACTTCCCGTTGCACCGTCAATTCGAACCAACCCGACACCCTCGTTGCGGAGGCGTTCCTCAATCGCCGGTGTCGACTCGGCCATCACGAATGTCACCCTACCGCCTGCGTCCTGCCATGCCTGCGCCAACGCCAAGCAGCGCATCACGTGCCCAGTCCCGATCGCGACCGACGCATCGGCGCGGATCAAAAGCATCTCATCGCTAAGCTTTCTCACTGTCGCTTTGGACCCTTGAATCGTTAACGTACGCGAAAGACCGGCTCGATGATTTGCCCTTCCAGAAAACGTTCGGGACTTTTGTCGTTCAGCCATTTCGACACTGTCTTGCACACTTCCGCATACACTCGCAGGGTCTGTTCTATCGCCAGCGGATCGTGCGCCGCCGTCATGTTATGCGTTGCCAGCAGCAGCACTCCGCGCTTCACGCATTCTTGCGTGAACAGACTTCGCACCAGAAAACTGTCTTTGCCTTCGGCATCGAGGAACTTGATCAACGACCAGAACGGATACCCGATGCACTTGATGCGATCCTGCAATCCCGCCTGTTTTGCCATCGCGTTCAATCCCTCCTGCAGCACGCGCCCGTTCGCATCCATACGAGCTAGTGCGTCGGTCGTCTCCAGCACATCCAGCACCTTCATGGCCGCCGCCATCGACGCCACTTCACCGCCGAACGTGAAGCTGAAGAAGATGTCTTCGAACACCTTCATGACGTCCGCTCTTCCCACCACGCACGAAATGGGGAATCCGTTGCCCATCGCTTTGCCAAAACAAGCCAGGTCGGGAGTCACACCGAACCTTTTCTGCGCGCCCCCCAGCCCGAAGTGAAAACCACTACAGATCTCATCGAAGATGAGCAGAATTCCGTGCTCATGCGCCAGGTCTCTCACGCCTTCCAGAAAGCCCGCAGCCGGAGGCCAGAAGTTCACCGGTTCCATGATGACTGCGGCGAACTCGCCTTGGTGTTCGCGCAAAAGCTTCTCCAGCGATCCCAGGTCGTTGTACACGAACGGATGCGTCAAAGCCCGCACCGCTTGCGGAACGCCCGCATTTCGCGTCGTGCTGCCGATGTACCAATCCTGCCATCCGTGGTAGCCACAGCAGGCGATTCGCTCGCGTCCGGTGAGGGCTCGCGCTGCTCGGACCGCTCCGGAGGTTGCGTCCGATCCGTTCTTGCCGAAGCGAACCATCTCGGCGCAGGGAATGAGCCGCGTCAACCGCTCCGCCAGTTCCACTTCCAGCGGGTGCGGCAAAGAAAAACTGTGCCCTTGTCCCAACTGCTCCGCCACCGCCGCATTTACCTCTGCGTGCGCGTAACCGAGAATATTCGGCAGAAGTCCCTGGATGTAGTCGATATATTCATTCCCGTCGACATCCCAAACGCGGCAACCTTTGCCCTTCGCCAGGAACACCGGCGCCACCCCGCGCACGTGCTGGTTGGCTCCTTTGCTGAACGTCTGCGAAGAACCCGGGATCACCTTGCCCGCCCGCTCCAGCCAGGCCTTCGATTTTTCAATCGGCCGGCGCGGCGCCGCCGCCGCGCGCGCCTCTTCGAAAAGGCTCTTGTAGTACCCGTGGTTGGAAACAATATCCGAGTTCATCTTTTCCAGCCCCGGATTCTTCTCGATCAATTCCAAAACATCCTTCATTCCAAAGCTCTCCTGCCCGCGAAAAGCCTTGTACACCTCCCGGATGAAGTCCAGGTCTTGCGCCTCGTCCACCGTCCAGCGGTAATGCTGGTATAAGTACGTCGAATCGTTCTCGACGTTGGCAGTTCGAAACTTTTCCGAACGCAGGTACGGTGTCACGTGCTCGCGCTCGGAAGCCTTACTCGCCTCGTGCCATGCCCGTTCCAACGCGGAAGACGAAAAGATCTCCGTATCCAGTCCATCGGGATAGCTCCGCACCATGGCATTGGAGGCGTAATCGAGATCGCCACGTTGAAAGCGCCTCACCACTCGATCGATCACTTCCGGATCAATTAAGGGGCAATCGGCCGTGATGCGCACCACCTGCGACGCTTTTTCTCCGCGCGCAGCACCGTAGAAACGATCCAGCACGTCGTTCTCGCTGCCCCGATAACATGGGACGTCGTTCTCCCGGCACATCTCCTCGATGGCGTCGTCCGCCGGAGCGGTGGAAGTGGCCACCACCACGCGATCAATCAGACTGGCTCGTTTCACGCGTTGAATGACGTGCCACAACATCGGCCGTCCTTCGATCTCCGCCAGGCTCTTGCCCGGCAAACGGCTCGACCCCATTCGAGCCTGAATGATCGCCACCACCGGTCCCTCGCTCGCTTCGCTGGTCCAATTCAGCGCCTGCGGCTTTCCCTCTTCCGACGACTTCTTGGCCGCTTCCACCACCCGGATCACATCTCTACTTTGCTCGAGATCGACCATGGGCCCCGTTCCGCTCCCGAGAGATTCCAGGAAGTGCACCATCTCCGCTACATACATGTCGTTCGCTTCAAACACGTACGGGATGCGATTCCAACCTGGCTGCTCGGCGGAAAACCAGCGCACCTCCTGGACATTGAAATCCCAAAGCGCAGTCCCCGTCTCACCCACAACTTTGCAGGTGCGCGTGTGTGCCCGCTGCACAAAATCCAGATGCAGTTCCGCGCGCCGCCGCTCCGGAAAACTCAAGTAGATCCACGCCGAATCTTCCACATCCACGTCCAGACTGCTGAGGTGCTCAGCCCGGCAAGTCACTTCCGTGGGGCGCCCCAGCAGCCAGCAAATGTAATCCAGTTCGTGAGAGCCGTCGAGGATGATGCCCCCGCCCAGTTCGTGACGCGCGCTGTAGCTTTCGCGATAGTGCTGCCACGGGCGCCAATCGGGAAGGTATTGCCCCGCTTCCACGTTGAGCCAGAGCACGCGCCCGATCTTTCCCGAGTCGATAAGCTCTTTCAATATCTTCAAGCCGGGTTGAAACCGCAGGTTGTACCCGATCTGAACCTTCCGATCGTGGCGCCGCGCCTCGGCAATCAACGCCTGGATTCCACTCGATTCGTGCGAAACAGGTTTCTCGATAAAAACGTGGGCTCCAGCCTGCAGCGCGGCCAGCGCCTCCTCCACGTGGTACACCGGCGGAGTGCAGATCAGCACGATATCCGGCTTGAATTTCTCGAGCGCTTCGCCATAGTCGCCGAAGGTTTCCCCGTGCAGTTCCTCACGGCATTGCTTCAGCGCTTCGGGGCTGCTATCGCAAAAGCCGAGCTGCCGCACCCCAATAGACTTCAGATTTCTTGCGTGCCGGCGGCCAATCGAACCGCAACCGACGACCAGAGCCCGATATCCTACCCAGTCGGAAATTCTGGACATGACTTATTTTGATTGCCTGGTCTCGAGCAAATGCGAGCGCTCGCCTTTCCTTTGCATTGGAAAACCAGTCGCTAGTCGTTGGTCGTTGGTCAAATCCACTGTCTCTTCGCGAGCGACTAACGACTATAGTGCCCCACAACTTTCCGCACCGCCTGCACCGCGTCTTCCACATCCTGCCCCGTCATGGCATGGAACATGGGCAGGCTGATCAGCCGCTCATACGCGTCCTCGGCAACCGGATAACCCTCTTTGCACTTGGACTTGAAGTGCTCGCGATAGTACGGATGTTGATGCACAGGAATGTAGTGAACATTCACCCCGATATTCTCCGCCCGCAGCGCTCGAAAGATTTCTCCTCGCCCCACCGCCAACCTTTCCAGTTTCAGCCGAACCGGATATAAGTGCCACGCCGGGTCGATGCCATCGCGCACCGCGGGAAGAACGATCGCCGGCAGATCGCCCGCCGCCAAATCCCGGAACGCCTCCGCGTATTGCGCCGCAATTTCCCGCCTGCGCGCCAGGTTCGCGGCCAGCCTTTCCAGCTGCGACAGTCCCAGCGCGCACGCGATATCTGTCAGCCTGTAATTGAAGCCCAGCAGGACCATCTCGTAAAACCACTGCCCGGATTCCTGCCGCTGCCGCGCTTCGCTGCTGATGCCGTGATTGCGAAACCTCCGCAGCGTCTCGGCCAGCCGCGCATCGTTGGTCGCAACCATGCCGCCTTCCCCGGTCGTCAGGTGCTTCACCGGATGAAAGCTGAACACGGTCATGTCGGCGATGCTACCGGCGCGTTTCCCCTTGTACTCCGCGCCCAGCGCGTGGCAGGCGTCTTCAATCAGCAGCGCGCCTTGTCCTTGCGCCTTCGCCAGTTGTCCCAGTTCGTCAAGCGCGGCGGGATGTCCCGCATAGTCCACCGCGATGATGGCTTTGGTCCGGGGAGAAAGTTTCCTGGAAACTTCGCCGGGATCGAGGTTCAGCGTGTCCGGCGACACGTCGGCGAACACCGGCGTCGCGCCCTGATACAAAATGCAGTTGGCGGTCGCGCAGAAAGTCAGAGGGGTGGTGATCGCCTCATCCCCAGGTCCCAGTCCCGCGGCAAACGCCGCACCGTGCAACGCGGCCGTGCCCGAACTAAAGCTGACCGCGTGCCGCGCCCCGACCCACGCTGCAAACCTTTCTTCAAACTCGCCGATCTTCGGTCCGGTCGTCAGCCAGTCCGACTTCAGAACTTCAACCACCGCCTGGACATCTGCGTCATCCAGGCTTTGCCGCCCATACGGCAACAATTTTCCGCGCACCGGCTTACCCCCATGGATGGCAAGAGTTTCCAGCTTTGTAGGTGAGGCGCTCATGCTAGCGGTCCGTGTTGCAAGTGCGATTCGTATTAGGGTATGCCTTCACTGGCACGGCATAAATCCAAAACTGTCGTCCTGAGCGAAGCGAAGGACCTATGGATTTGGACTCGCGATGCACAGGTCCTTCGCTTCGCTCAGGATGACAACTCAAACATATGTCGCGAATTTGCGGGACACGCCGCTACGCCGACGCCGGAACCGCCTCCGCAGCGCTGGTTTCAGGCGCCACCAATTCTTCCAGCTCCCGCCGCGTCAGCCAGCGTTCGTTGCTGTCGCTCGAATAACGGAAGCCTTCCGGAAGCCGCTTGGCGTTGGCCCAGTTTTCCGATTTCCACCACGGATGCGACGGCTGTATCACGTACATGTCTGCGGTTTCCAGCGTCTGCCGCGACTCATCCTCAGAGACCAGCACTTCATGCAACTTCTCTCCCGGACGAATCCCGATGTACTCCACCTGGCATCCCGGGGCGACGGTCTCCGCCAAGTCCACCAGCCGCATGCTGGGAATCTTGGGAACAAAAATCTCGCCGCCGTGCATCTGCTCCAGGCAACGGACCACAAACTTCACGCCCTGCTCCAGCGTCAGCCAGAATCGGGTCATTCGCGGATCGGTGATCGTGATCTTCCCGCGCCGCCGCTGTTCCAGAAAAATTGGGATCACGCTCCCCCGGCTGCCCACCACGTTCCCGTACCGCGCGCAACTGAAGCGTGTATTCTTCGCGCCCGCATAAGCATTGGCCTGCACAAAAACTTTCTCCGCGCACAGCTTGGTGGCGCCGTACAGATTGATCGGATTCACCGCCTTGTCGGTCGAGAGCGCCAGAATGCGGCGCACGCCCTGATCAATCGCCGCATCAATCACATTGCGCCCGCCGATGATATTCGTCTGGATCGCTTCGAACGGGTTGTACTCGCAAGCCGGCACCTGCTTCAGCGCCGCCGCGTGCACCACCACCGTCACACCCGAGAGCGCCCGCTTCAATCGATCCGCGTCCCGAACGTCTCCAATGAAATACCGCAGACTGGGATGATCGAAGCCCGACGATCTCATCTCATGCTGCTTCAACTCGTCGCGGCTGAACACCACCAGTCTCTGAGGCTGGAAGTCGCGCAGCATGATCTCCACAAACTTCTTCCCGAACGACCCTGTTCCACCCGTTACCAGTATCGATTCCTGCGACCAATTGACCATTCTTGTCCCTTCGAAACCTCTCCTGCCGAGTCACGCGCCCAGGAAAAACGCAACCTTCGTATCAGGCACTGCTTTAGCGATGCCGTAACTTTCGAAACCAGACGCCCCTTTAGGGACTGGGAATCGGATATCGGCTCTTTCCCCAGCCTGCCAGAAGAATCTTCGCTTTTCGGGTAAGTTCTTGTGTTCGATAGTATAGCTGAGCAAAGTGCTGAGGAAGTATAGCTGCGGATTCATCGCCGCGTCCGGCGGTGGGTCTGTTTGAACTTTCTTTGGAACTCACTCGGAGCTTAGCAATTGGCGAGCATCCTTCTGAGGTCACGGAAGATCAGCGCCTAGGGGGCGGAGTTGGTCGCCTACTACCGAGCCCCCAAATGGGCTGCTCTCTGCTGGGCCTGGTCGACGTCGTTCGATAATCGCAGGGCCTGCTGGTCAGCCAGGTTGGCATCCTCTTGGCGGCCGGCCTGATGGAGGGCATGGGCGAGGAGAAAAGTTAGGATGGACGCGGAGCCGGGGCCGCCGCGCTGTGCTAAGGTACTGGCGCAGAAGTAATCGCGTATCAGTGCGTTCGCAAGTTGAAGACTAGGAATCGGGCAGAGTGCCTTCGACAAGTAAGCAGAAGATTTCCCGCTGGCTCCTTGCGGCTGCAGCTTTGAGCTATTGGTTTCAGCTGGTCTGGTTCGGCTCGAAGTGTTTTCATCAGATTGATATTGACGGCATCGACTACATTGGAATTGCCCGGCATCTGCGGAAGCACCAATTCTATTCGGCGATCAATGATTTTCGCAGTCCATTGCTTTCCTGGATGATTGCTGCCGGGTCCTTTTTCGATGGAGACCTGGTGCGGGTCGGGAAAGTTCTCAACATCGGCAGCTATCTTCTATGTGGGGCGCTGCTGTATTTCTTCACGAAAAGTCTTTGGCATTCGGAGCTGGCTGCTTCTCTGGCGGTGTTCTGGTTTTCTTTAAGCCGCGGCCTCTCGGCGCAGGCAACCGAAATGGTGACTCCAGACTTCCTGTTTGCAGCATTGGCGCTGGTTTATTTTATGGTGCTGCTGCAATGCTTACGCAGGGATGAAAAAAGATGCTGGGGCTTGCTCGGAGGCATTCACGCTCTCGCATTCCTGGCCAAAGGATTTGCTCTGCCCTGGCTGGCGGTGAGCACGATTGTTTCCATGCTGCTGTCCAGAAATCACACGCCCAGGCCTTGTAAGCAGCTGGCGGCGCGGCTTGCTTTGGCGGGCATCCTGCCGATGCTGGTGGCCACGGCGTGGGCGGGAGCACTGCACTTTAAATACGGCGCGTTTACGACTGGCACACAGTTTAAGGTTAATTTTCTGCAGTGGACGGCGCACGCATATAGCAACCAACCGGACAGAACCTACGCGGTGCTCAAGGATACGAGACCGTTCATTGATGAGAACAACGTGGGCGACCCAATGCCGCCGGGCTCGTGGCCGTGGCAATATCGAATCGACGCGAGGCAGGCGGCGCCTGCACTAGTTGCGCATGAGGTGCAAAACCTGCGGAAGGCCGCGAAAGAGCTGCTGATCGTCATAACACCGGGCGGGCTGGCGGCTTTCGTTTTTGTGGTGGCGGTTCTGGTTGGACGAAGAAAGCAGAGTCCCGTTGAATTTACGATGGCGGCGGTGGTTGCCTTGGGGATAGTCAGCCTTTTGCTGGCGTACTGCATGCTGGTATTCGATGGCCGCTATCTCTATCCGATCATCCCGCTTGTGCTCGGCATCGCTGTGGGTTTCCTCGAGCAGATGGGTCCGGAGCTTCGCATTTGGCGAAGGGCTATGATGGCTTTGATCGCGCTCGGGATATGTGCCTCGCTGGTATATTCCTCTTCTCCTTTCCGCACTCTTAGTCGCGATTTTCAGATCTCGTGCTACCGGGCGGGCCAGGGCTTGAGAGCACATCCAGGTTCCACGATTGTAAGTGTCGGTTCTGGACCTTACCAGGAACACGGAGTGGGGTGGGAGGCGGGATATAAGTCGGCTTATTTCGGGGATCGCAGACTGATTGGCGCGACGGATAAGTTACCTGACTTAGAGGAGATCCCAGCGCTGCTGCAAGATATCTCCAAGGCGAGGCCCGATGCAATCCTGGTGTGGGGAAAACCCGTGGACACTCGATATGAAGCTTTAGTTCAACAGCTCATCCACGAATATGCTGGAGGTTCTCGCGAGGCTCTTGTGGATCCCTTTGTCGGGGAGGTTGGTTCCGCAGTCTACGCGAGTCAGCGTTAAATGTTCGAATCGGCGCTTGTGGTTCACGCGGCGCCAGTTAATCCTTATACCGCAGACACCACCGGACGTGCAGTTTTCCGCATCCGGCGCTTGAGCCCGGCGTTCATCGCCGCGCCCGCGTCTGCCCCGCGGAAACCAGTACCTTAAACAATATCCCCAAGCTGTAAATTTTGGCTGGTTCTCGCTTCGGGGGATGCTAGAATCAGGCAAATTCCTCATAACAGCCCGCTCTCGTCTGCCCGGCTTGCTGTGCGAAAACCGGCTGGAGCGGAACCTGTGTGTCGGGTGCGGCGGGCTGTCGCATCGAGCTGGTGGCGGCTAAGGAGTAACGATGTCATTGGGGCCCCTGGTTCCACGAAGTAACGATCCGCGAAGTGACGTACCACGAAGCAACGACGGATCGCGCGAGCTGCTACCCGGCGAAACGGCTGAATTCCTCAGGCCGCTCGGCTCCGCGCTTTATAACGTGTTGCCGTCGCAGGAATCCACACTGCGCGAATACATGCGCGTTCTTATCAAGCGCAAGTGGATGGTGACCGCGGTTGTAGTGGGCATCTTCATGATCGTCGCCATTGCGAGTCTGCGCCAGACTCCCGTCTACGAAGCGGTAGGCCGCATCGCCGTCAACAAAGCCGATTCCAACCTCATTACCTTCAAAGACTCGGGGCCAGTGGTCGACTACTACGACCAGAGCGATCTGGACACCGAGGTCCGCATCCTCCAGAGCGACCTCATGGCGCTGCAAGTAATCCGGCAACTGAATCTCGATAAGCGTCCCGAGTTCGGCGGTCATCCCGACCAAAAGCAAGCCAACCTGGTCGCCGATCCGCTGCAGACCGATTCGAACCGCACCTCGGCTTTGCTGGGAAGCTTTCGTGGAAACCTCCGCGTCACTCTGATTCCCAACACCCGCATCATCGAGATTCATTACAACAGCACCGATCCTCAGCTCGCCGCCAGCGCCGTGAATACCCTCGCGGCTACCTATGTCGAGCAGAACTTCAAGACCAAATTCGAATCCACCATGCAGGCCTCCGATTGGCTTTCCAAACAGCTCGTGGACTTGCAGATGAAAGTGGAAACCTCTCAGGAGAAGCTCGTGCGCTACCAGAAGGAGCACGAGATTCTCGGGACGGACGAAAAGCAGAACATCATCACCGAAAAGCTCGACGAACTGAACAAAGAAATGACGATGGCCGAATCGGACCGCATGCAGAAAGAAGCCGTCTATCGCCAGACCCAGTCCAATGATCCGGACGCGATCGCGGCAGCCATCGTTGCCGACACCGTGGGAGGGGTAAACGGCGCAACTTCCGGGCTTCTGGACAAGTTGCGCGAACAGCAGGCCAATCTCAGAATCCAGGTTGCCGACCTCGGCACTCAGTTTGGTCCCTCGTATCCGAAAGTTGCGCAGCTCAACAGCCAACTGAAGGAGATTGAACGCCAGCTGCAATCGGAAACGAACAAGGCCGTCGATCACCTCAAGGGGCAGTACCTGGCCGCTTTGCAGCGCGAAAACATGTTGCGCGTCTCCTTCGAGAAGCAAAAACAGGAAGCGAACAAGCTCAACGAAAGCGCCATCGAGTACAGCATCCTGAAGCGTGACCTGGACAGCAACCGGACGCTCTACGAGGGATTGCTGGAAAAACTGAAAGAAGCGGGCGTCACCGCGGGATTGCGCTCCAATAACTTTCGCATCATTGATGCGGCCCGTGTTCCCACCTCTCCCAGCGAACCCAATATTCCCCGCAACCTGACTTTCGCGCTTGTGCTGGGCGTTATCTCCGGCGTCGGCCTGGCCTTCCTGCTCGAGAACATGGACAACACCATTCGCACCCCCGAGCAGGCACAAGCGATCTCAGGCCTTCCCTCTCTCGGGATGATCCCACTCGG
>Ga0187818_10000673_pt1 | contig 12697 bp, 7 predicted proteins | sample NC_wetland_sal_i_14_FD_130581 | JGI IMG/M metagenome (GOLD analysis project Ga0187818, IMG submission 130581) | Wetland sediment microbial communities from Neuse River Estuary, North Carolina, USA - SO4_3 | ecosystem: Environmental > Aquatic > Freshwater > Wetlands > Sediment | place: USA: North... | reverse complement strand
TTTTCGACCGCCTTAGCCAGCGTGCATCATGAACGAAAACGCTCTCCCGGTCAACGGATACTGATGGACATTACCGGGCATTGCCGGGCATTATCTGCGCGCCCAACCGCAGTGGAAGGATTGCTGATTGGGAAGTTATTGCGGCAGCGGTTGCCCGCGCGTCTCCGCACCGAACGGGGTGAGTAGCAGGCCGATGGCGAAGGCGACAGCGGTCAGTGCCACCGGCGTTCCGATGGAGCCAAAGTGGCGCACGCCAGCTCCTACCAGAAACGTGATTCCTGCTCCTGCGAAGCGGGCGAAGGAAGTGGAAAAGGCGAAGGCGCTGGCGCGGCATTCGGTGGGATATTGTTCCGGCAGCCATAGCGTATACACCGAGAAATTGGCCCCGCCCACTCCCAGGGAAAAGAGGCAAACAAAGAACCACGGCAGCGCGCTCCCACCGAGATAATAGACCTTGCCGAAAGTGAGCGCGATGAACACCATCATCAGGGCGAAGTAGCAGGCCAGCGCTCCGCGGCGTCCAAATCGTTCGGCAAGGGTGGGCATGGCAAAGCAGCCGAGAATGGTCGCGACCGCAACCAGCATGGTTGCATAGGAGGCCATCTGCGCCGCTTGAGGTCCTACTCGGCCGCTGGCTTCGGCTAGCGCTGTCACCGCTGCGGGAACGTAGACGGTGCCCGCCCACAGCCCGGAGATTGAGACCAGCATGAACAGAGAATTCAAAATTGTGCGACGGCGCCAGGCTGGATTGAAAAGCGTCGCTAGTGGACGCCACCAGGCCAAGGCGTGCACCACTTTCTCTTTCTGTACCCAGCGCGCCGGTTCGGTTACGCCATAGCGGATCCACGCCAGCAGGAGGGCGGGCAATCCTCCGAAGGCAAACATGGCACGCCAGCCGAAGTGGCTTCCTATGCTGTAATTGGCTAACGCTGCCAGCAGGAAGCCGAAGTAGAATCCGGTGTGCATGAATCCGGCGCCGGCGATGCGGCGATGCTCGGGCCATTCTTCCGCTACAAATGTGCCGCCCATGGCCCACTCGCCGCCAATGCCGATGCCCGCCAGCAAGCGCAGAATTGCGAGCTGCCACACGTTGACCGCGAAGGCGCTCAGAAACGTGAATGCGGAGTAGCACAGAATTGTCAGCATCAGGGTACGCACGCGGCCGAACTTGTCTCCTACCGGTCCCCAAAGGAAGGCGAGGCCCCACCCGATCAGAAACAGGGCAAACAGCAGGCCGCCATAATAGCCAATGTTTCCCTCGGTCGCGGCAATACCGGACCGGGGCAGCAGTTCTCGCAGCGACGGCACCAGCACCAACGCATAGATGACGGAGTCCATGCCGTCAAGGGTCCAGCCTCCCCACGACGCCCAGAAGCCGCGTACCTGATTGCGCGTTAGAGGGTCTCTTTTGTCTTCGCCGGGTCTGTTTGGGAATGTTTGGACAGGCATCGAAGTTGCGATCCTCCTAGCAGTCTTTTTCTGGCCACGGCAGCATACTCGGGTCAGTCACCCGAAGTCGACCGATTTATCGCTTTACTCGTTCAGCGAGCAACTGCAATCCGCCGGGGGAACGTGCGCCTTCAGAAAGTCCGCCACACGCTTGTACGCGTCAATCTGGTTCTCGACTTTCGCGAAGCCGTGGCCTTCGTTCTCATAAACCTTGTATTCGACCACGCCGCCGCGCTTCTTGACCGCATCCACCACCTGCTGCGCTTCTTCCTTGGGGCAGCGCGGATCGTTGCCGCCCGCCAACAGGTACAGCGGCGCCTTGATCTTGTCGACGAAGTTGATGGGCGACCGATCTTCGTAGAGCGCCTTGTTCTTCTCGAGGTCGCCCATGGTCGCGAGATCCGACTGCTGCAGTACAGGGTCTTCGTTCTGGATCTCGGTAAACCAGTTCACAAACGGCACAATCGGAACCCCCGCCGCCCAGAGCTCCGGAGCCTTGGTGACGCCCATCATCGTCATGTAGCCGCCGTAGCTGCCGCCCATCAGAATGAGTTTCTTCGGGTCGACGTAGCCCGTCCGCTTGATCCAGTCCGCTGCTGCGAGCACGTCCTGCAAATCCCCGCCCCCCATATCGAAAAGATTCGCGTGCTGGAAATCTCTTCCGTACCCGGTCGATCCGCGATAGTTGGGCGCGATCACAAAGTACCCCTGGTTGGCCATGTACTGGACGAAGCGGTTGAACGTATTCATGGTCTGCGCCGTGGGACCGCCGTGAACAAAGACGATGGCCGGATGTTCGCCGTTGCGCGGCAGGTTGTAAGGCACGTAGACAAACGCCGAAATCGTCCACTTGCCGTCCTTGCTGGCATAGTGGACGAGGTGAGGTTCGACCATGTCCTCGGATCGCACGCCGCCCACCAGCGAGTGTGTGAGCTGATGCGATTTGCCGTCAGCTATGTTATAGACCCACAAATCTCCGGGAGCGCTCGCGCCCGTGTGGTAGCAGAGCAATCGCGCATTGTCGCGGGTGAAAGGCGACCTTCTGCCCGCAACATGATTTACTCCTTTGGGCAAGGGCAGGGCGCGCGCTTTTCCGGCCATGACGTCATACAAGTAGATGTCGGTGTTGCCATCGACGTTTGCGGTGTAGGTAAGAGACTTGCCGTCGGGAGAAAAGCTCTCGCCAGAAATCTCCCATTTGTCTTGCGTAAGCCAGTGGATTTTCTTGCTCGCGATGTCAAGCAAGCCAACGTTGGCGTAGCCGTCACCGGCATTAGAGGTGATCAAGACGCTTCTGCCGTCCGGTGAAACATCGTTTGCCGAGTAAGTGTGTTCGCCGGCATGCGGCGTCAGCAGCGTGCTTTGCGCGCTCGGCACCTCGACCAGAAACACATTCGAATCGGTCCCTTTCGATTGCTCCTGCGTATAGACGATAAACTTACCGTCGGCCGACCAGATGGGCGCGACGTTCATGCGGTCTTTCGCAGTGCCGGTGGTCAGGTGCTTCACCTCGCGCATGACCGTGTCGTAAACATCAATCTCGAACACGGACGACGTCTTCGGCTTGATCATGTAAGCCAGATAGCGCCCGTCGTGCGACCAGGTGGGACTTTCCTCCGCGATCTCCCGCGTGTTGGTCAGGTTTACGACCTGTCCGGTCTGGGGCGAAGCGAGAAAAATGTCCCACTGCTCGTCGCCGTCGTAATCGGACATGTAGGCAATCCACTTGCCGTCCGGCGACCACGTCGGACTAGTCTGGCGCTGATCGCTCATCGTGAGTTGCGTCGGCCAGCCCCCTTCGGAGGGCACGAGCCATAGATTGTTGCGGCCGCTCAGGTTGCTGATAAAGGCGACGGTCTTGCCATCCGGCGACCAGGTCGAACCGCCCACCTGGCGAGTCATGTAAAGCTTCTCGATCGAGAGATTCTTTTCCGCGCGGGCGTCGGGCTTGGACGTGATCTGTTTCGGATCAGTGATGGCCAGAGGTGCGGGCAGAGTCTGGGGTGTCGCCAGGGTGCTCATGACTACGACCATAACAAACAGGCGAAGAATGCGCATGGTGCCTCGCAGTGAATTCGGTCGACGTGAATTTGTAAGTAGGCAAAGTTTAGCAGCGCCGCTCGAAAGCCGGTCGGTTCTAGTCGGGTCTTCCGGTGTAGTGTTGTTCCCGGTGAACATCGGCGTGGTCTTCCAAGGACTCGAGGTGAGTCGTGACTTCCGCGGGCGTTCCGAGTTCGGCGGGCAGGCGTTCCTCCAGAATGGTTGCAAGACGGTGGGCCTCGCTGACCGGGGTCAGGTGCGGGAACAACAGGTGGACTTCGATGATCTGGCGGTATCCGGTGGTGCGGAAGCGTACGCCATGGTATTGAATGGCTAGCTCCGAGCAGATGGCGTCGAGCTTCTCGCGAATTTCCCGGCCTGCTTTCGGATCGGAATAATCCAGAAGCCCGACTGCCGAACGCCAGACCAGGTGCCCTCCCGACCAGAGGATGTTGGCGGCGACGCAGATGGCAACCAGCGGGTCGAACGGTTTCCAGTGTGTCAATAGCACCAGCCCCAGTCCTCCGACGACGCCAAAGCTGGTCCAGCTATCGGTCAAAACGTGTTTGCCGTCGGCTTCGAGAATGAGTGAGTTGGTGCGGCGGCCAGTTCGCAAGAGGTAGTAGCCGAGACCCGCATTCAGGATTCCCGCCATGAGGATCAGCAATGCGCCTGTTCCCAGGTGCTCCAGCTGTAGCCCGGCAATCCACTTCCGGATCGCATCATAGAGAATCGCAATTGCGGCCACGACGATCATTGCCCCTTCAAATCCAGCGGAGAAGAAGGTGATGCGCTCGTAACCGTAGAGGAATTGGGGAGATGCTGATCTGGTGCTGAGCCGAAGACTAAAAGTAGCAAACCCCACGGCGACCACGTGCACGACCGATTCGGCCGCGTCGGAAAAAATGGCCGCCGAATGCGTTACGAAATAGACTGTGGTCTTGCCGATCAGCATGGCCAACCCAAGCATCAGGGAGAGACGCATGGCGAAGCGCGCATCGCGCAACTCCCGTTCGTCTCTTCGTGTTGGCGAGCTCACCGTCGCTGGTTTGGGCAGGCTGTGCATCCCTGGATCAGAGGCTTAGTATTTGGCACATAGTCTCACAGAAATCCGGCCAGGGGGTGCTATTCGACAGTGACTCGGTAGTCCCGTCCTTCCCACCGCCCGGCATTCTTCCAGTAGAACGTGAAAGTGATTTGGCGCCCGGTGGCGAGAGCTTCTGCCGGTAGATCGACATGCTGAAGATTCCACCCGCTCTCGCTGGAGTCGCTGTCCTGACTGTTTTGCCAGTTGTCGAAACTCCAGTGCACCAGGGCTGGTTCCATCACCAGCAGGCGCAGCTTCTTGCCGCAGGGCATGGTGCGCGGCTTATTGTTAAAGCGCCAGTTGAAGTATTGCGCGGATGTCTTTTTAGTTAAATAACGTTCGACGGTTTGCGGAGGCTGATCGAAAATCTTGCCGTCGACGAGCGACCGGCGCAGCTTGATGTACTCCGAGTGTGCCCACACCAGCGGGCACGCCGACCCCGATGCTTTTCCCGCGAACAGTTCGCGCTCCGGGATGTCGTTCGTATCCCACACTTGCTCGGGAATCAGGCGGCTCGCTCCCGTCGAATTTTCGATTACGCCCAGCAAGGCCTCGGCGGAAGCGGCGCGTCCCGCGGCCAGCTCGTAGTGAGCGCGTTCCCCGGCCAGCAGCGGCCATGGCCGGCCGATGCCGGTGCCGTCGAAGGGAAATCCGTCCTCGTGCTCCCCGTATCCATCGCAGTTATAGCGATACCAGGCCGGACCTGAAGGAAGTTTTACGCGCAAGAGTTCATCGATGACCTTGACCGTGTTCAGCAATCGCGGATCATTGGGCGCGCGCAAGCCGAAGCGCACCAGAGCCAGCGCATCGGGACTGACAATTTCTATCGCGGGCGCCCTCGAGGTGCTCATGGCTCGATTCTTAATCGGGACGAATCCCTGCAGCGGCGATGCCGCGCCGTCGTCGTCCGGAGGCGAGATACGGACGTAGTATCCTTCTACGCCCACCTGCCGCGCGAGATCGCTGTTCACGGCGTAGGTCCAGCGTTCAATGTTGTCGTTCCAGGTGTCGGCCATCTGGCGAAGAAATTCGGCGGGCTGAGGCTGGCCCATCGAGTGCGCGAGATCGGCGGCAACCAGCAAAGCAGAGACTTCGGCGGCCAGCGTGAACGGCGAATAGCCACCGTCCTCTTCCCAGCGGTCTTGCTGCGTGACCGGACCGTTGGCCACGATGAAGCCGGCTGCCTTGCGCACCATCGGCCACCAGCGGCCGCTCTGACCAAAGCAGCGAGGCGATTCCCGGCGCAGCAGATCGACCAGCAAAATCGGGAAGGCGGTCTCATCCATCTGCGAGCCGCTCCAGTAGGGACGCCCATCCAACCACATGTTCTGCGCCCAGTGCCCATCGGCTTCCTGAGTGGCCTCAAGGTAATGCAACACCCGGAGAGCGTCGTCGTGGGCTCCGGCCGCCAGCAATCCACCGGCACTCTCCACCAGATCGCGCGGCCAGAGGAGATGATAACCGCCGAGGTCCTCGTCTCCTTTGTTGAAGCCCCAGGGAATGGAGAGGCTGGCGATAATGCCGCCGAGAAAATCCTTGGATTCGTGCGTCCGCAGAACCGCCATGCTGGCCCGGTACAAATCTTTTTCTCGCGGCCTCTCGTCGAGCTTCTTCAAGTTCTTCTGCCAGTTCTGCCAGTGAAAGACGTAGTCTTTGCGCATCGTTTCGTAAGAACTGAGCAGGGAAGAGAGCGCTTGCTGGCCAGCTTCCGCCCAGATTCCTCCTAAGCCGAGCGCGAGGATGAACTCGCCCTTGCAGACGGCTAGATCGATTTCAGCGGTGAGGGCGATGTTGCCGTTTTCCGCCCGCTTATACTCCCACGTCATCTCGAAATGTTGTGAAAGGTCCTGCCAGCTGTCCGATACGCCGGCGAATCCGACGGAACGTTTCAGCAACGGAGCGGAGCAAGCGAGCGCGAGCGCGCAAGAATCCCGCTCGGCAAAAAGCATCGGCTTGCCTTTGTAATCGCCCGCCCAGCCGGTATTGCCATATCCCATATTCGCCAGGTGGGAAGCCAGCAAGGCGTAGAGGTGATAATCGCCGAGATTTCCCTGGAGCGGCACGAACCGAATCTTCTGCAACACCACGTTTCGCCAGGGATCGGTCAGCACTTCCTTCTCAATCCGGTATCGGCCCTGCATGCAAGTATTGGTCAGTTCGTAGACCGGCACACCTGGTTCGACGGGAACGTTCTGAAAGTTACAATGGCGTTTCTCTTCAGAGAAGAACCCACGGCCATCGGTGACAATCAGGCCCAAGTCGCGGGTGCAAGCTTGGTCCACCCGAGGAAAGTAGATTTCATTGAGAATGCCGTGACTGAGGGTGAACCAAACCCGGCTGTGGAGGTTCAGCGCAGTGCCCACGCCAGTCTTGGCGCTCGAAGTCCAGCGGGGTTCGATGCCGGGCCAGCCCGGTGCATAATGAAGGTCATCGTTCAAAGACGGTCATCCTCACCGTCAAGCAGTTTGCCAGAAGCTGCGAATTTGTGCTCGGTTTCCACCCAAAGACGGGGAAAGGGCATCTAACCAACACATGTTGAGATGCCGCCTCATGCGCGCTCTGTTCGGGTTCGGTCGTTGTGCGAATGGAATCCAGGTCGCCGTCTTGGCCGTTTTCATCCTGCTGACGAATGTTCCTCCGGCGGCTGCCGAGCTGCCTTCGGCGGGGCTCGATCGCGGATTCGGCCGGCTCTACGATCTGGATTTTAGCGGTGCGGAAACAGAATTCGAGTCGTGGGAAAAACTCCATCCTGAAAATCCCATGGGGCCGGTGAGCGAGGCGTCGGCTATTTTGTTTTCCGAATTCAACCGCCTCGGGGTGCTGGAAGCGCAGTTTTATGAAGACAACTCGATCTTCGCCGCGCGGAAGAAGTATGCAGCCGATCCCGCACAGCGCACCCGTTTCGAGCAGCAGCTCAGCCGCGCGGAAGACTTGGCCAAGTCAAGACTGAGCCGGGACCCTCTGGACCGCGACGCACTTCTGGCGATGACACTGGCCAACGGCCTGCGCTCCGATTTCGCGGCGCTTATCGAAAAGCGCAATTTGGCCTCGCTGCGTTACACCCGGGAGGCAACGGCCTGGGCGCAGCAACTGCTCGCTGCCGATCCCAATTGCTACGACGCTCACCTGGCGAGCGGCGTCAGCCGTTACATCGTTGGATCCATGGCGGCTCCAGTGCGCTGGGTGCTGCGCCTCGGGGGCGTTTCGGGAGACAAAGCCGGCGGCATTGCTGAACTCCAGCAAACCGCTGAGCAAGGTCATCTGCTGGCTCCGTTTGCGCGCATTCTGTTAGCCATCGCCTACGTCCGTGAAAAAGAGTTGCCGCGCGCTCGCGAACTGTTGTTAAGGCTGTACCAAGACTTCCCCGACAACACTCTGTTTGGCCGGGAACTGGCGCGGCTCGACCAGAACCGCAGCCGCTAAGTGCTTGGAAAACAAAGTGCGTTCATCAGAAATTCATTGCGCTGTAACCTTGCTGTAACACTTCGCCCATAAAACAAACTTGCACAACTAAATCAATTAAGCACGAGGAGGACTCGTCGAGTGAACCATCGCATCGGACTGCTGTTGGCAGTTCTCGTATTGGCGCTGCCGGTTATGGGGCAGACGCAACTGAACGGAGCCGGGGCGACCTTCCCCTATCCCATGTATTCGAAGTGGTTCAGCGATTACAACAAGCTGCACCCTGACGTGCAGATCAACTACCAGTCGATCGGCAGCGGCGGCGGTATTCGCCAGGTTCTGAATGGCACCGTCGATTTCGGAGCCAGCGATGGCCCGATGACCGATGAACAATTGAAAGAAGCGAAGGTCAAGATACTCCATATTCCTACAGTGTTGGGCGCGGATGTTCCCGCCTACAACATTCCTGGTGTGAGCGGCGAGATCAAGTTTACTCCCGAAGCTCTGGCCGGCATTTTTCTCGGAAAGATCCAGAACTGGAACGATCCGGCCATCGCCAAAGTCAACCCGGGCGTGAATTTTCCGAACCAGTCGATTATTGTCGTTCACCGTTCGGACGGCAGCGGCACCACCTACATCTTCACCGACTATCTCTCCAAGGTCAGCAAGGAGTGGGAAGCCGCAGTGGGGAGGGGAACCTCGGTGAAATGGCCGGTTGGCTTAGGCGGCAAGGGTAACGAAGGCGTTGCCGGACAGATCAGGCAGTTGCAAGGATCGATCGGCTACGTGGAGCTGATCTATGCGATACAGAACAAAATTCCATACGGATCGGTCAAGAATGTAGCCGGCAATTTCGTGATCGCTTCACTGGACGGAGTGACGGAAGCCGCGGCGTCGGTGAAAACCATGCCTGCCGATTTTCGCGTTTCCATCACCAACGCGCCCGGCAAAACCGCGTACCCCATCTCCAGCTTCACTTGGCTATTGATTCCGGTGCAGGCCAAGGACGCAACGAAAGGGAAGATCATCACCGATTTTCTGGACTGGATGGTCACCGACGGCCAGAAAATGACAAACCAGCTCAGCTACGCGCCTCTTCCCGAAAACGTGGTCGAGAAAGTGAAAGCGGCCATCAAGCAGGTTCACTAGCCAGCAAATACTGGTCTCGCGTCGAAGCGGACGCGGGACCAGTTGCGTGGTTACGGCAAGTAGTAGCGGAACGAGCTGAACACCATCCCGTCCACACCATTCGGTTGGCGGCCGTCTCCTGACCAGGTATTGCGCGTCACGTAAGAGAATTGCGTGCCGTACTGAAACCTGCCTCTGGGCCCGCTGTAGAAGCGATACCAGAAGCCGACAGTCCCCTCGATCAGGGCACGAGTGTCGCCCGCACAACCGGTCGTGGTGGTGAGGCTTCCCGGAGAGAACCCGCCGGAACCCGGCGCAATCTCGGTGTAGCAACCGGCATTGGAGAACCCCGGCGCGCCGTAGCCGACCACTACCGGCTTGCTGGGGTTTGTGGTATCAACACCCCACGACCGGCCAGCATATTCAACTCCGCCGTAACCGTAGAGATCAAACTTCCGAGTCTTCAGTTCGAGGGTGCTAAGCCCCTGCAAATTCTTCATTAAATGAACGGTGCCGTCGGGGTTGATCGCGGCATCCGAAAGTCCTCCGGGCGCGTAGCGTCCGACTCCGCTGCCACCGAAACCTTTCAATCCAAAAACGACGCGTTTGGCAAACGACCAGCGTGCGCTCGCGCCCACGCCCCCTCCCTCTTTGGAAGCGTTATAGGCTGCGATCGCCGAAGCGGAAGTGCCGCACAGCGCAGAGTTATTGCTGTATTCCACGCAGGGGAAGATGCGATCGGTGAATCGGTCGACCAAACCGAAGACCTCATAGTGTCCAAATCCAGGATCGAATGCGACCTTGGCAATGATATCGGGGGCGGGATTGAAGGAGTAAGTTGAAGTAGTGTTGTAGCTGTTGCTTGCACCAGACTCGCCCAGCAGGAAATTACTCGCGTTCCCGTGCGTAGTCAGCGTGGCCTGAGGATTCTCGATGGCGACTGCGAACGCCAACTTGTCACCGAAGCTCTTGGTCAGGCGAATTCCATACTGACGCGCGAAATTGAAACCCACGTTATAGGACGGGTCGATCGTCTTGGGCCGAGCATCGTTGGTTTTGCCCATGTCGTCGTCTGGGGCGATTCCCTGCGCATCCTCCGTCACCAGGCTCCATGACTGGCCGCCAAGGAAACTCCAGCCGTTCTCAAACTTGGCTTGCGCCCAAGCCTGACGGAGACGGAAAGTGTAACCATTGGTGGAGGTAGAAGTGGAGGTAACGCCGGCAGAGAGGAAGTCGCCAGAGACGTAGCTGGAGAGATCCACGTTCTTCAAGCGGCCTTCAACAAAGACGGTGGTCTTAGATTGCCGGCCTGAACCGAAAAACTCCGACAACTGGCTCTGCGACGCGCCCGGCATGGTCAGGGAGTTGAAGGGCGTGGACACGTCGGCTCCGAGCGCTCTCGACCGGCGCACAAATTCGGCGGCGGCATATCCGCCCGGCGTTATGTTGATGCCTCGGAAGCGTATCGTGATCGCGCTCTCCATCTGTTGGTTGAACACTTGCGGGGACACGCCCCCAGATGTCTGGGGTGAATCCTGCAGCGGAAACACAGCGTTTTGCAATACGGCGTGGTTCGAAGCTGTCCGACTCACGGTCTTGAGATCGGCCAAATCGCTTTTTAGCTCATCCATGGGCTGCTGTTCTTGCCTGGCCTGGGTTTGAGCTGCAGCGGCCCTGCTGGCAGCGTCGGCGGCGGCGGTCTGCGCCTGACGCCAGTTGAGCTGAGCCGCCTGGAGCTGCTCGTTGAGCTGTTGGATTTGTTGCTGCTGAGCGGCCAGGGCATCTTTCAAGGCCTGAACATCGGCTGCCGTTATTGCTGCTGGTGCAGGCGCTGCGGGCGCTGCCGTGGCGGCGCTGTGCTTCTTCTTGGGAGCCGGAGGGGTTGACGTCTGTGCCCACGCGCCGGCAGAAAGCGCCGCGAGCATCAGAATGGTGAAGAACTGCTGCTTGTTTGATTTCATAGAGTGCCTTCTCTCCATTTCGAGCTTTTGGTCGACCAACACATCGGGGAGCACCTTTGCTGGGTAAGTATAAAATAAAGTCTATCTAACTGATCGACTTTATTAACATTACAGACATAGCACCCGTCCGTCCATCCCGCCATGTCTAAGGGAATTCGCTAAGCATCGTGTTTGTAGCGGGTTACGGGAATCCCAGGAAATTCATGGCCAGCGCGAATGTGCATTCCATTGCACTTCAAGAACGAAAGATTCCCAGGCGGGGTGGTTTTCCTTAGGGCATGCCGTTTACCTTGATCGGCATCTTGTCATCGCCATCTCCGCGCGCCTTGAGGTCCCAACCCCAGGCATGAACCTACGAAATCCCTAACCTCACATTTGGCGTGAAGCTTGAAAACAGCAGTTCGCAGGCGGGTTGGTATACTATTTTTGGATCGGTCGCCGCACCCAGCCCATTCCCGGACAGAAGTAGACGTTCCACCTTGACGATATGGTTCGACAAACTCTGAGCAATCGCGCAACCCTCCTGAACCGCGAGGCATCGTGGCTGAAATTTAATTGGCGCGTCCTCGAAGAGGCGGGGGATCTCCGCAACCCGCTGCTCGAACGCGTGAAATTCCTGGCCATTACCGCCAGCAATCTGGACGAATTTTTTGAGGTCCGAGTGGGCGGCCTGTTGCAGCAACTTGAAGACGGGCACAACTCCACCACGGCCGACGGGCTCACCATGATGGAGGAGCGGGAACTGATCAAAGACGCGACTCACGAGTTCGTCGAAGAACAATATTCATGTTGGAACGAACGCCTGCGTCCGGAACTGGCGGAGCAGGGAATTCGAGTCCTCGGCATTGAAGAGCTGGATGACGCCGCCTTGGCCTTCGCAGACGACTACTGCCAGCGGGAGCTCGATCCGCTGCTCACTCCGGTTACGGTGGATCCGGCGCATCCTTTTCCCCGTGTGATCAACAAGGCGCTGTGCGTCGGCCTGTTACTGCGCCGTCGCCGGCGCTCCTCGCTGACCTATACCGGGGTTGTAACCGTTCCGCGGGCGGTGCCACGGCTGGTCCGTCTGCCCTCCCAGGGAACCATTGATTTCATTTTTCTTGCCGACCTCGTCGTCCACCATGCGGCGCGGATGTATCAGGGCTACGACATCATTTCTTCCGCCGCCTTCCGCGTCACGCGCAACAGCAACCTCTATTTGCAGGAGGAAGAATCGCGCAGCCTGCTGGAATCGGTGCGCGCGGAATTGCACAACCGTCGCAAAGGAGACGCGGTGCGGATGGAAATCGAGTCCGACGCCGACCCCGAGATCATCGAGCGCCTGGGCACGGTGTTCGAACTTGAGCCCTGGCAGATTTTCCCGGTCAACGGCCCGGTGAATCTTTCGCGCCTGTTCAACATTTACGATGGAGCGGCGCGGCCGGACTTGAAATTTCACGCCTATGTGCCCCGGGAGCTGCGGCTGACCGCGAAGTCGCACGATCTGTTTGAGGAGTTGCGCCGGCACGACATTCTGCTGCACCATCCCTACGATTCTTACGATGCCATTCTGTCGTTCATTAAGGCGGCCAGCGAAGACGAGCGCGTGCTCTCCATCAAGCAGACGCTATACCGGACGGGCGAGCATTCG
>Ga0187818_10000671_pt1 | contig 12702 bp, 9 predicted proteins | sample NC_wetland_sal_i_14_FD_130581 | JGI IMG/M metagenome (GOLD analysis project Ga0187818, IMG submission 130581) | Wetland sediment microbial communities from Neuse River Estuary, North Carolina, USA - SO4_3 | ecosystem: Environmental > Aquatic > Freshwater > Wetlands > Sediment | place: USA: North... | reverse complement strand
GCGGGTATTGGAAGCGGCATCGGTGCCCAGCGCGCGCTGGTGACTGGCGTCGTAGTTGATGATCCATTCGCGCCAGAACGATGCTGCCGCATCCAGATAAAGCTGCATCCGCGACCAACCGGTACGGACGGGCAGACTTCCTGCCGGCGTGGGGTCAAAGCTGATCCAGCCGAAGCCGGGGAAATAGGCTTCGACCCAGGAATGGGCGTTGCTGGCACGGACCACGTACTGGCCGGTGAGGTCGTTGAACTCGCCGGTGCGGAAGCCATTCACGATGCGGGAGGGGATACGCAAAGAACGCAGCATGACCGCCATGGAACTGGCGAAATACTCGCAATGCCCCTGTTTTCGTTCGAACAGGAAATTGGCCAGCGGATCCTGGGGCAAACTTCGGGGCAGCTCGAGGGTGTAGCCGAAGTGGGTGCGCAGATATTGCTCGAGGGCAAGCGCCTTATCGTAATTGCTGGGAGCCGAAGCGGTGATCTGCTCGGCGAGCTTCGGGATGCGAATATCAAGGGGCGGCAGCTTCAGGTAGACGTCTGCGCCCGCGGGAACGGTATTGTCGGCTAGACGAAGGTCATCGCTGTCGGTTTCAGGCAGCTCGGAGTCGGCGTCGTAGCGACTGATGGGGTGGTCGGCGTCGAGGTCGTAGATGGCACCGCCGGAGTCGGTGGTCAGATAGCGGTAGTTTCCGGCGAGACTGCGGGGTCTCTCGGCCAGAAAGAAGACGTTGGTTCCGAGGGGCTCCATCAGGACGCGATAGTGAATGGAGCGGCGCGGCATCGCCGATGACATCGCCATGTCGTGCGGAGGTGGTAAGCGAAATGTTCCGTCGGCGGCCGGATGGAGCGATGTCTGCTCAAGCGAATTCGACCAGACTCGGCCGTCGAACGTGTTGAGAGCAATTCCTCTCCATTTCAGGTCGTAGCTGCCCTGCACATCGTTCTCGATCTCGATGTGCATGACGACAGTGCTGGACTGCTGAATCTGGCCAATCCTTCCCAACTGCAGGCGATCGGTGAAGCCGGTGGCAACGTCGCTCGAGGGAGCGTAGGCGGTGAGGTAGCGGGACGAAACTCGGGGGAGCACAAAGAATATGAGGAAACTTCCGGCTAGGATGAGCAGCATGAGTGCAGGGGAGATGGCCAGCAGACGGTAGGCCATGCCCCGGTGGAACTGGGGAATGCTGGGGTCCTGAGCGAGCGCTGGTTCCTGGGCTACCGAGTGCCGCATCTCCATCAGCACGAAGGTGACGATTGCGACCAGCAGGAATCCGGCAAAGGCAAACAGGAACACACTGCCGACGGTGAGGACGGCGGCGGCCAGCACCATCAGGAAAGAAAGCACCGCAAGCAGGTAATGATCGCGCGTTTTCTGCAACGAGAAAAGGCGGACGACCATGAGAAATAGAACCAGATGCACGGCTGAGGTCAGGAAACTGCGGGACAGAAGGAAGTAGTCGGCAAAGTAAACCAGGACATAAACCAAGGTAAGGTAAGTGGTCCAGCGGTCGGGGATCAGGAACTCGCGCTGGGTGAGGAGCTGGTATGCGCGGAAAACGAGGGCCAGGCCGACGAGGGTGACACCGGGGAGATCGAGGCCTCCGGTCGAGGCCAGAGTGGCGAATCCGCTGAGCACAAGCAGAAACAGCGCCACATTGAAATAACGCTCGATGGCCTTGGCCATGGTGATTCCGCCCGGCTTGATGGAGAGATCGGCCACGAGTAAGTTCTATTCTTGGCGAAACCGCCGGAGAAGGGAAGTGCCTGGGGTAATGAAAAAGCGATCTCCAACATTGATCAAACCGCCGCTCAGCTGGAATATGGCTGGTGCGCCAGTGGCGCCTCCTGCGATTCCGGTGCTGGCGGAGCGGGGCGGCACGCAGCTGAAGAGCCCGCTTGCCACCATCGTGGTCGATACCCGCGAACAAAACCCTTTTGATTTTTCGCGATTTGCGGGTTGGTTTGCGGGCGTGGAAGAAAAAGCTTTGCAGCTGGGAGATTATTCCGTGGCTGGGCTGGAAGACGTCTGCGTAGTGGAGCGGAAGGATCTGTCCGATCTAATTCGTTCCTTGACGGTCGAGCGGGCGGTCTTCGTCAAGCGCCTGAAGCGGATGAGCAGCTACGCACATCGGCTGCTTGTAATCACAACGGCTTTGAGCCAGGTGAAGTCACGATACCCTCACTGTGCCGCAGACCCGAATCGCATTTTCCAGTCTCTGATTGCGCTCTTGGCTGGGCTCAATGTCCCCTTTCTTTGCACCGAAAATCAGCTCTTGGGAGAGGAAGCGGTGGCCTCGTACCTGTACCAGGTGCACCTCTATCACTGGCTGGAGAAAAACGATTTTGGGCGGTGCCTGGCCGATGATGATTTGTAATTTCTTAATTGAGCGCCTAGTGCCGACCGCATGATTTTAAAACACAATACTTATCGCAGCGCTGAAGCGCTCCACCCCATCCCGCGAAAACCGCGCGGGATGGGGCCCCGGCGCTGCGCCACCCAGGACCAGAGTTCTTCCGCGGCCTGGGAAGCCGTGCCCTACCCAAAACCTATTTGAGTCACCGCCTTTATTGATTGTTGCAAAAGAAAAGTCCTGTGCGCCGCGCGCGAGGAATGCAGATTCCTCGCTTCGCTCGGAATGACAATAGAGGACATTACTTACACAACAATCAATAAAAGAGAAATGTCCAGCTTGCGACGTCCTTAGCGATATCGGCCTATGGGGCCGGGCCCCTGAAGTTGGTGCCGATCAAGACGACCTTATCGCTGCAAATCTCCACGCGCGGGCGGCGGTCTGCCAGGGACGTCATTTCGTAATCGTGACCAGGATGGTGACGGAGTTCCTTCGGTTGGGGAAATGCACGTTACCAAGCGCTACTAGCGCTTCTCGATTAGGCAATTCTTAATTGGGCGCCTCGAGTCGTGTCCCGGCATGAAACGCGACCCTTGGGAGGGAGCGATGGAGAAGGCTTGAGCGTTAGAAAAGACATCCGCTATGGGCGATGAAGAGATCATTAAAGAATTCTTAGTGGAGAGTTACGAGAACCTGGACCGGCTCGACCAGAACCTGATTGTTCTCGAAAAAGATCCCGGTGACCGCGAAACTCTGGCGAGCATTTTCCGAACGATCCACACCATCAAAGGCACCTCCGGTTTCCTGGCCTTCAACAAGCTGGAGGCCGTGACCCATGTCGGAGAGAGCCTGCTGGCGCGGTTGCGCGATGGACTGCTATCGCTGACTCCCGAGATGACGACGGCCTTGCTGGCGATGGTGGATGCGGTGCGTCAGATGCTGGAGGCGGTGGGGACGACAGGGTCGGACGGGGGGCAGGATTACAAGGAACTCCTCGAGCGCCTCAAGGCATTTCAGGATGGTGGCAAGGCAGACGTGCCGACGGGGGAGACCGCTACAGGAACGACCGAGGCGGCGCCGGGTGCGGCCGTGCGAGCGCCCGTTTCGGCCGCCGACGCTGCCGGTCCGGCCGCCACGGAGAAAAAGAAAAGGTATGAGCCGCTCCCCGACCGCTTGGGAAGCTTATTGGTGGAGCAACAGCGGATCACTGGGGGCGAATTGGCTCTGGCCCTGGCCAAACAGGAAGAGGGAGATAAGCACCCCCTGGGTGAAATTCTTTTGGGCCTGGGCTTGATCACGCCCGAGGAACTCCAAGAGGCGCTGAAGACTCTCAATGAGTCTCGAAACCTGGCAAGCGACGACGCGACCGTCCGGGTGCGCGTGACCCAACTCGATCGCCTGATGAACCTGATGGGAGAACTGGTCCTGACCCGGAACCGCATCCAGCAATGGGTGGGCAACGAGAACGATTCCGTACTTCTGAGCACCAGTCAGCGCTTGAACCAGATCACGAGCGAACTGCAAGAAGAGGTCATGAAGACCCGTTTGCAGCCCATTCGGAATCTCTGGAGCAAGTTTCCCAGGGCGGTGCGGGACGTGGCTCTGGGATGCGGAAAACAGGTGCGCATCGAGATGGAGGGCAGCGCGACCGAACTGGACAAGACCATCATCGAGGCCATCAAAGATCCACTCACCCATCTGGTGCGCAACGCGGTGGATCACGGCATCGAGCCTGCGGAAGCGCGCAGAGCGGCCGCGAAAGAACCCGAAGGGCGCCTGTTCTTGCGGGCCTTTCACGAGGGCGGGCAGGTCAATATCGAAATAACCGACGACGGCGCAGGACTGGACTACGAAAAGATCCGTAACAAGGCCATTCAGAAGGCTTTGATCAGCGCTGACCAGGCGGCCCGAATGAGCGAACGGGAGATCGCCAATCTCATCTTTCTGCCCGGCCTCTCGACCACGGAAAAAGTCAGCAACGTTTCCGGCCGGGGCGTGGGCATGGACGTGGTGAAAACCAACATTGAAAAAATCGGCGGCACCGTAGACGTGCGGTCGAAGCCGGGACAGGGCATGACCGTGCGCCTGAAGATTCCGCTCACCCTGGCCATCATTCCAGCCCTGGTCGTGACCAGCGCGGGCGATCGCTATGCCATTCCCCAGGCGAGCCTGCTGGAGCTGGTCCGGCTGGAAGGGAGGCAGGCGCGCAAAGGCATTGAACGGGTCCATGGCGCGCCCGTGCACCGGCTGCGCGGGCGACTCCTGCCCCTGGTGTACTTGAACCGGGAACTGAAAGCCGGCAGCGCCGCTCAGGACGCTGCCGCCTCGCCAGTGGCCTCCTCCAGCGGCGAGGAATTGCTGGACTTTGCCCAGGCCCGGATCCGGCACGAGCAGTGGATCGGCCGGCTCCGGCAGGTGCTGGATGGCAAGCTCACCCTGGCGGTGGAGCAAGCCGGCTCTCCCCGGGAGTGTGCTCTGGGCCAGTGGCTGTATTCGGCTGGACTGAACGACTACGGCGACATTGCGGAGATGCAAGTTCTGGAAGCGACGCACCGGCACTTTCATGAAATGGTTCGGGCGGTGGTTGCTCTCCGGGTCAAGGGTGACCAGCGCGGAGCCGAGCGCGAGTTTAGCCAGGTGGAACCACTTTCCAAGAAGATCATCGACTTGCTGACGATCACGGAAAAGAAGGTCTCGGAGACCGAGAACGTCAATATCGTCGTGCTGCAGGCCGATGACCGGCCTTTCGGCCTAGTGGTGGACGAAGTCAACGACACCGAGGAAATCGTGGTCAAGCCGCTCAGCCAACAGCTGAAGCGCATCAAGACCTACGCCGGAGCCACCATCATGGGCGACGGCAAGGTGGCGCTGATCCTCGATGTGCTGGGCCTGGCGCAGCGGGCCCACGTGGTCAGTGAAGTCAGGGAGCGAGCGGTGACGGAGAAGGAAGGGAAACCATCGTCGGGGGCTGCGGACGGGAATCAGGGCAACGCCGTGCTGCTGTTCCAATACGGGGAAAAAGGAAGAATGGCCATCGATCTCGCCCTGGTGGCGCGCCTGGAGGAACTGCCTGGCGACACCGTCGAGTTCGCCGCCGGCCAGGAGGTGGTGCAATACCGCGGACAGATCATGCCCCTGGTGCGGGTGTCGGAGGCGCTCGAAAGCAAGCGCCCAAAGTCGGCGGAGAACGGCCGGGAATCGCTGCATGTGGTGGTTTACGCCGACCGAGGGCGCAGTGTGGGGTTGGTAGTGGACCGCATTCTGGACATCGTCGAGGAGTCGTTTGTGACCGAACGCCAGACCGGCCGCAAGGGCGTACTGGGCTCGGCGGTGATCCAGAAACGCGTGACCGACATTCTGGATGTGCCCGGTCTGATCGCGGCGGCTGCGGCGGCTCAGTTGTCAGCCGCGGCTCATGCGTAAGGAGAGAGAACGCTGGTGGCGAACATCCGGCAGTTTTGCACATTCTGTCTCGAGGACCAGTTTTTCGGCGTTCCGGTCGACGAGGTGCAGGAGGTCATCCGCTACCAGGACATAACGCGGGTGCCGCTGATGCCCGATTTTGTGCGCGGCCTGATCAACCTGCGCGGGCAGATCGTGACCGCCATCGATCTGCGGCGCTGTCTGGGCATGGCAGACCGCCGGGCCGACCAGTTGCCGATGAACGTGGTGGTGCGCACCGGCGATGGGGCAATCAGCCTGCTCGTGGACGAGATCGGCGATGTGCTCGAAGTGGGGGAAGACTCGTTGGAAGCGCCGCCGGAAACCTTGCGCGGACCGGCGCGTTCCATGGTGTGCGGCGTGTACAAGCTGCCCGAGCGCCTGCTGTTCGTCTTGGATACAGAACAGGCGGTCGCCGGCGGAGACGACGCCAAAAAGTCAAATTAGCGCAGCGCGAGATTGTGGAATTCCGGGTTGAGACGAGTTTAGCGTCTCAGCCCAAGGAGTATGGAAATGGCAACAACAGCAGCAAGAGCCGCGAAACTAACCGAAAGCGCAGCGGGCAGTCGCCGCCGCCACGATCAAGCGCAATCCCAAGCCGACCCTACGTCGAAGTCCGTGGACAAAACCACGATCTACGACGCGATCCCGGCAATGGTGGTCGTTATGGACACCGGCCACACGATTCTGGACCTTAACGCGGCTGCGGCGCAGGGGGCAGGAAAGCGGAAAGAAGAATGCATAGGTCGCAGGTTCTGGGATTTATTCGACAATCCAGGCTGCCGAGCTGGAACCTGCGCGGCGTCGGAGGCGGTGAATACCGGCAAGTTTTGCGAGGGAGAGGCCTCACCCATGGTTCAGGGCAAAGAGGTCCCGGCGCTGGTTGCGGCCAATCCGCTTTTCGACGGAGCGGGCCGAGTAACGGGCGTGGTCGAGCTCGTCTTTCCGGCGGCGGGCGAGGTCGGACTGGCTCGTGAAGTTGGCAATGTGGCCAGTGCTGCGACCCAGGGACGACTCGACGCACGCGTCGATGCCGCCAAATTCCAGGGACGTCACCTCGAACGAGCTAGAGCCGTCAATTTGATGTTGGATGCAATGACCCTCAACGCCGCGGAAGCGGTTGCGAATAGCAAAGCGATCGGTGACGTGATGCAGGCAGTCGCCGGTGCTTCGACGACGGAGGAAGCTGTCCGGGCAGCACTGGACGCAGTGCGGACGGCTTTTAACTGGGAATACGGTTCCTACTGGTTACTGGACCCGAAGACCGAGTCCATGAGCTGCACCATGGAATCAGGATCCCTCCCGCAGGAGTTCCGCCGAGTGCTGGCTGGTCTCCATGTGCGAGAAGGGGAAGGGATGCTGGGAAAGGCTTGGAAGAACCGCGACATGTTCTTTGTCCAACATATCGCAAATCTCCAGGGCGCATCCTGGGCGGAGTTGGCAACGAGGCTGGGGGTAAAGTCGGGGATTGCGTTTCCCATCATGGAGGAAGGGAGGGTGGATGGCGTAATGGACTTCTTCGCGCTTCAGACCATGAACCCTTCCAGCGATCGGCTGGACGTTCTCCGCGGGGTCGGACGTTTGCTGGCAGGCGCCATCGAGCGCATTGCGGGCGAGGAAAGGGAGAGGCATGCTCAAAAGGCTCTGAAAGAAGGGGTTGAAGCGATCGGCCAGACCGCGGAATCGCTCTCCAGTGCGTCGGAGGAGTTGACCGCCACGAGCCAGCAGATGGGAAACAGCGCCGAGGAAACTTCGGCGCAGGCCAGCCTGGTCTCGGCGAGTTCGGAGCAAGTCAACAAGAACCTGCAAACCGTGGCGACCGGCAGCGAAGAAATGAGCGCCAGCATTCGGGAAATCGCCAAGAACGCCCACGAGTCCGCGAAGGTGACGACCGGCGCGGTCAAGGTGGCAGAGGAGACCAGCCAGATCGTGAACAAGCTGGGAGTCTCCAGCAGCGAAATCGGTCAGGTGATCAAGGTCATCACTTCGATTGCGCAGCAGACGAATCTGTTGGCGTTGAATGCCACGATTGAAGCGGCCCGCGCCGGGGAGGCAGGCAAAGGTTTCGCGGTCGTGGCCAATGAGGTTAAGGAACTCGCGAAGCAAACCGCCAAGGCTACCGAAGACATCAGCCGAAAGATCGAGGCGATCCAGGGCGACACCAAAGGGGCAGTCGGGGCGATCGCTCAAATCAGCGATATTATCCGGCAGGTCAACGATATTTCCAACACCATCGCGACCGCGGTGGAAGAGCAGAACGCCACCACCAACGAGATGGCACGGAACGTGGGCGAGGCGGCAAAAGCTTCCGGAGAGATCTCCAAGAACATCAGCGGCGTGGCTGAGGCCGCGCAGAGCACAACCCGCGGCGCCCACGATTCCCTGAAAGCCGCACAGGATCTGGCCAAGATGTCGGGGGACTTGCGCGATTTGGTGCAACGGCTGAACAACAAATCTGAACAGTAGAGGGAACCGGTAGAGATCCATGCCGCCCGTTCGAGTATTGGTCGTTGATGATTCGGTGGTGATCCGCAAGATGCTGTGCGATGTTTTCGCAGCAAGCGCCGAAGTGCAGGTGGCGGGAACGGCGTCCAGCGGGGTGCTCGCCCTAGCCAAGATTCCGCAGTTGAGCCCGGACGTGATCACACTGGATATCGACATGCCGGGGCTGAACGGGATTCAGACTCTGGTCGAGATCCGCAAGACGTACCCCAGGCTGCCGGTGATCATGTTCAGCGCGCTGACCGAACGGGGCGCAGCCATCACGCTGGAGGCACTGTCGCTGGGCGCTTCCGATTACATGATGAAGCCGAACAATAGCGAGGGCTTGGCCGGCGCGATGGAGCAGATGGGGAGCGAGCTGATAGCCAAGATCGTTTCGCTCGCCGGCGGCGGCTGCAGCCGGGCAACACCCTCACCATCTATTTCCGCGGCCAAGAGAACATCGGCCAGGCAACGAATCGATATCCTCGCCATCGGCACCTCAACTGGAGGGCCTAACGCGCTGACCGAAGTGCTCCCTCGCCTTCCCGAGGCTTTCCCCGTGCCGGTGGTGGTGGTGCAGCACATGCCGCCGTTGTTTACGCGTTTGCTGGCGGAGCGCCTGAATTGTCAGTCGCGGCTTTCGGTGCAGGAGGCAGAAGCCGGCAGGACATTGGAGCCGGGACAGGTGTGGATTGCACGGGGCGACTATCACCTAACGGTGGCGCGGAGGGGAACAGCGGTGATCCTGAATCTGAATCAAGATCCTCCGGAAAACTCCTGCCGCCCGGCAGTGGATGTGCTGTTTCGATCAGTCGCCCAGGTTTACGGCGCGAACGCGTTGGGCGTGGTGATGACAGGGATGGGTTCGGACGGGGCGCGCGGAGCCACGCACATCCGGGAAGCGGGTGGGGAGATCCTGGTACAGGACAAGGCTTCGTCGGTGGTGTGGGGTATGCCGGGGGCAGTGGTCAACGCGGGAGCCGCGGACAAGATCTGCCCGCTGTCAGAGATCAGCCAGGAGGTCATCCGTCGCGTCACGGCCAGCAGCATGCAAGTTTCGGCCATGTCGGCAACGGTGAAATGATGACCTGGCCCGGCACGTACGCGACCGAGCGGAGCAGATGACATGGTGGGCATCGCTACCGCAAAGGCGGTCACCGACCCTGAGGCAGCCGAACTGCGCGATCCCGCATACCTGAAGATCCGCGACGTGATCTACCAAATCTCGGGCATCTACCAGCCCGAGGAAAAGCTCTATCTCCTGGCTTCGCGCTGCGCCCGGCGGATGAGCGCGCTGAGTGCGAAGACTCCCGCCGAGTATCTGGAGTATCTCACGGTGCGTGGAAACCGGGAAGCGGAGCTGCGCCTGCTTTTGAACGAAATCACTATCGGCGAGACTTACATGTTTCGCAGTCGCTCCCAACTGGAGGCCTTGCGAAACGTGATTCTTCCCCAACTGAAGCAAGCCAAGAGCGCCATCGGTTCCAGGCGTCTCCGCCTCTGGAGCGCCGGTTGCTCGACGGGGGAAGAGCCCTACACGTTGGCCATGTTTCTGCTCGAAGAAAGCGAAAAGACGCTGGCGGGCTGGAGCTTCGACATTCTGGCGACTGACTTGAACGACGACTCTCTGGCTGCCGCCAAGGCCGGGATCTACGGAGAATACGCTCTGCGCAGCACAACCGAGTTGCTGAGACGGAAGTATTTCAAGCGCTATGACGAAAAGCGATTGCAAGCAACGGACCGGCTGAAGTCGCTCATACGCTTTGACCGCGTAAACCTGAATGACAACACCAAGATGACCTTCCTGAAAGGCCTGGACCTGATCTTTTGCTGCAACGTACTCATCTATTTCGATCTGGCCTCGAAGCGCAAGGTGGTGCAGCACTTCTATTCCAATCTGCTGCCTGGCGGCTATTTGTTTCTGGGTCAAGCGGAGTCTTTATACCAGATAGATGACCGGTTTCATTTGGTGCACTTCCCCGGTGCCATCGGGTACTGGAAATCGCCGGCCGAGTCCACCGGCGGAGGCAAGCCATGAACTCACTCGCAGAAATCGGTCCGAGAATTAAAGCCCTGGAGGCGATGCCGATTGTCCCGGCGATCGTCCAGCCGCTGGTTTCGCTGCTGCAACTGCCGCCGGAGCAGGCCGACCTTAGGAAAGTAGTGGAGTTAGTGTCGTATGACCCCACCATCGCCGCCCATTGCCTGCGGATGGCGAATTCGCCGCTATTCGGGCGGCGGAACACGGAAACGGTGCGCGGCGCGATCCTGGCGCTCGGCCTAAAACGAGTCGAGGCAATCCTGATGGGTTGTTGCCTGAACGCAATTGTGCCGCCGGGGAAGTGGGCCCTGGAGGCGGTTACCTTCTGGCGCCACTCTTTGGGCTGCGCACTGGTCAGCAGCAAGGTGGCGAGGTTGATCGGATATCCCGACCCGGAGAAAGCCTACCTTGCGGGCCTGGTGCACGACCTGGGAATCCTGGTCAATACAGTCGCGTGCACGGAGGACTTTCACCGGTGCCTGCAGGAGGCTCGTGACAGGCACGTGGTTCTCCACCGCAGCGAAGAGGAACATCTAGGCTTCACCCACTGTCAAAGCGGGAAAATCCTGGCCGAGCACTGGAAGTTTTCCGCCGATCTGGTGGCTGTGATCGAATTTCACCACGCGGTCGGATCGGCCCCAGTAGCCGCCTCGCTGGTGTCGCTGGTCCACCTCAGCGATTTGTTATGCCGGTTGCGCGATCTGGGATACGGATACTACGAAGCTATAGGCGTGGATCTTGCCGGGGCCGAAGCTTGGGCTACGTTGGTGGAACACCACCCGGCACTTTCCAACATAGACCTGGCGCGTCTCAGCATGGACATTGAGGGAGCGATGGAGGAGATCACGACCGTGGTCGATGCGGTATTCAAGCCCGGGCATGGGGCTGTGCAATGAGCGGCAATGGTCCGTCCGGCTGAAGAGGCTGCGGATAACGGCCACAGCGAAAATGGGCGCGTTCTAGTTGTGGACTTCGATCGAAACGATCAAGGGCAGTCCTTCAAACAGAAGGTGGATGTTGGTCTTGCCGGAGTTTGCGAGAGTGCGCAGACGGTAGTCTGCGCCAGCGATCACCGTGGGCACGGAGAGCATGCAGGCGTCGCCCATGCCTACGATCTTACTCTTGAAATTGCCGGCAATCATGTTGCAGACCTCGCCGACGGCGTCCCACATCTCCGGGCCAGCCTCCCTTGTATCCACGCCGAGCATTTTCGCCGCCATGAGTGCGGCGGACTTGGGGGAACAGCGGATAGAGATGACTCCACATAGCTGCCCGGCCAGTCCCACGATCGAAGCAATAGCGAGTTCCTGTTCGGCAAAGGGCTCGCGCGCGGGAACCAGGCGGCTGCCCAGCATGAGACTAAAAACTTCTTGCGCCGCGAGCGCAAGCAATGGAGGCCAGGATTCGCGGAGTTGACCCGCAGCCAGATTCGGGCTGCTAGCGCTCATAGATTCCCTGCCAGCGCGGGCAGCACGTGTTCTTTGACCTGATCGGGAGTGAAGGGCTTCCGAATGTAACCACAGGCTCCGGCGGACAAGGCTTGCACCACGTGGTCTTCGCTGCCTTCGGTGGTGATCATCACTACCGGAACTCCCTTCGCATTTTCCACGCCGGATAGCTGTTTCACGAACTCGAGGCCGTCCATGACCGGCATATTGATGTCGCAGAGGACGAGGTCCACTTTTCCCTGCTGCAAGACCACCAGGGCCTCAGCTCCGTTTCCCGCTTCGAGGACCTGGGCAATGTTGAGACCAGCCTGACGCAACGATCGCGCCACAATTTTTCGCATTACCGACGAATCGTCCACGATCAATACGCGCATGTTGTCCATGGAATGGTTGATCCTCTGACCGCCTTGTCGGGCAAGGAAATACGCCCAACCGATTGCACCGCACTTCTCAGAAGCTATCGGCAGTTTCGAGGAGAGACTTGAGTCGATAAGCGGCGCGAGTTTGCGACGAATGTCGAAGGCTCCAACCCCGGGTGCGGCTTTCGCTCAGCGGTGGTTGGCAATGACGTGCTTGATTCTCTTAGCTTCGGATCAAGGTTCGGACCGCCGCACGGCGATAGCATAGAGGCGCAAGCGGGCTGGTTGACCCATCTCGACTGCGGCACTTGAGGATAATCAAAGAGGAACATCCGCTCAAACTGTATAATCCTGCAATCTGTGAGCCTGACCACCGGGACCAAACTAGGGCCATACGAAATCCTCGCTGCCGTCGGCGCTGGCGGCATGGGCGAGGTGTATCGCGCGCGCGACAGCCGGCTGGAGCGAACGGTTGCCATCAAGATCCTGCCTGAGTCATTTGGCGGCGATAGTGACCGCATGCGCCGGTTTGAACAAGAGGCACGCATTCTGAGTGCTCTCAATCATCCCAATCTT
>Ga0187818_10000669_pt1 | contig 12720 bp, 10 predicted proteins | sample NC_wetland_sal_i_14_FD_130581 | JGI IMG/M metagenome (GOLD analysis project Ga0187818, IMG submission 130581) | Wetland sediment microbial communities from Neuse River Estuary, North Carolina, USA - SO4_3 | ecosystem: Environmental > Aquatic > Freshwater > Wetlands > Sediment | place: USA... | reverse complement strand
GGAACCACGATATCGGGCTCGACTGGCAGTGCCTCGACAATCCGATGCATGCCGGGGTGCAGCGCCTGGTGCGCGACCTCAATCTGCTCTATCGCACGACGCCCGCGCTCCACCGGCTCGATTGCGAGGGCGAGGGTTTTGCCTGGATCGACGCCGCCAATGGCGCCGAGAGCGTGCTGTCCTATATGCGGCGCGGGCGTGAGCCGGATGAGCTCGCCGTCATCGTCTGCAATTTCACCCCGGTGCCGCGTCACGACTACCGGATCGGGGTACCGCGCCCGGGCCGCTATCGGGAATGCATCAACAGCGATGCGCCGGTTTATGGGGGCAGCGGGGTCGGCAATGCTGGGGAAGTCCAGGCCGAGCCGCATCCGATGCACGGTCATGCCTATTCATTGCGTCTGCAGCTGCCGCCGCTCGGCACGCTGATCTTCACCGCCGAGGGATAGGGGTCGCCCGACCCGTCGATGTGGTGCATCCTCAAGAAAAGTGATCGCGGACCGAGCGGTCGCGCGTCCTTCGAGACGCCTCGCTGCGCGGGCTCCTCAGGATGAGGTAAGTCTTTGATAGCACATGAAATATTCCTCATCCTAAGGAGCGCCCCTCGGGGGCGCGTCTCGAAGGACGCACGGCGCTCCTGTAATCATTGGCGACCGGCTCGGCTCGGGTTCTAGGCGCGCCCGATGCCGTCATCGAAGGTGTGGCCCGGCCAGCCTTATCCGCTCGGCGCGACCTGGGACGGGAAGGGGGTCAATTTCGCGCTCTTTTCGGCGCATGCCGAGCGGGTCGAGCTGTGCCTGTTCGACAGCTCGGGGCAGCACGAAAGGGTCCGGATCGCGCTGCCTGAATACACCGACGAGGTGTGGCACTGCTATCTGCCCGAGGCGCGCCCGAGCCAGCTCTACGGCTACCGAGTGCACGGCCCCTACGACCCCGCTTCAGGCCATCGGTTCAACCCCAACAAGCTGCTGCTCGACCCCTATGCGCGGGCGATTTCCGGCCGGCTGCGCTGGAGCGATGTGCTGTTCGGCTATCGCTTCGGCGGCCCGCGCGAGGATCTCGCGATCGATCGCCGCGACAGCGCCCGCTTTGTGCCGAAATGCCGGGTGATCGACAGCGCCTTCACCTGGAACGACGATCGCCACCCGCGCAATTCGTGGGAAGAGACGATCATTTTCGAAATGCATGTGCGCGGCTTCACGATGCGGCATCCGGCGGTCGGCGAGCGCCAGCGCGGCACCTTCGCGGCGCTCGCCTCGCCGGCAGTCATCGACTACCTCGTCGGGCTCGGCGTCACCGCCATCGAGCTGTTGCCGATCCACGCGGCGATCACTGAACGCCGTCTTGCCGAAATCGGCCTGACGAACTACTGGGGGTACAACCCGATCGGGTTTTTCGCGCCCGACCCGCGGTTTCTGCCGGCCGGCTCGGTGGACGAGATCAAGACCGCGGTCAAACGGCTGCACGAAGCGGGCATCGAGGTCTTCCTCGACGTCGTCTACAACCACACGGCCGAGGGCAACCATCTGGGGCCGACATTGTCGTTCCGCGGCATCGACAATCTGTCCTACTACCGGCTCCACAACGACCGGCGCCACTATGTCGACGTCACCGGCTGCGGCAATACGCTCGATACCGATCATCCGCGCGTCCTGCAGCTGGTCATGGATTCGCTGCGCTACTGGGCGCTCGAGATGCATGTCGACGGGTTTCGCTTCGATCTGGCGACGGCGCTGGCGCGCGAAGCGGGCGAGTACAGCCAGGCCAGCGGGTTTTTCGACGCCGTCCGGCAGGATCCGGCGATGGCCCGAATGAAGCTGATCGCCGAGCCCTGGGATGTCGGCCCCCATGGCTATCAGCTCGGCAATTTTCCGCCGGGCTGGGCGGAATGGAACGGGCAGTACCGCGACTCGGTGCGGCGTTTCTGGAAGGGCGACAAGGGTCTGGTTGCCGAAATGGCCTCGCGCGTCGTCGGCTCCTCCGACATCTTCGGCTATCGCGGCCGCCGCCCATGGGCGAGCATCAACTTCATCACCGCCCATGACGGCTTTACCTTGCAGGACCTGGTCAGCTACGAGCAGAAGCACAACGAGGCGAACGGCGAGGACAACCGCGACGGCCACGACGCCAATTTCAGCTGGAATTGCGGCGTCGAAGGCCCGAGCGATGAGCCCGCGATCAACCAGCTGCGCGACCGGCAGAAGCGCAACATGCTGGCCACCCTCCTGCTGTCGCTCGGCGTGCCGATGCTGCTCGCCGGGGACGAGTTCGGGCGCAGCCAAGAGGGCAACAACAACGCCTATTGCCAGGACAACGAGACCTCGTGGCTCGACTGGCAGAGGGTCCGGCCCGAAGACGAGACCTTGCGCGATTTTGTGCGCTATCTGATCGGCTTGCGCCGGCAGCATCGGGTGTTCTCGCGACCGCGCTTTTTTCGCGGCGAGGTCGTCTCGGAGGCCGGGCTCAAGGACATCACCTGGGTGACCCAAGGCGGTGTCGAGGCGACCGACGCGGATTGGGGAAACCATGTCGCCCTGTCGCTCGGTTATGTCTTGGGCGGCACCGCCGGCGAGTTCTATACGCGCGGCGGCCAGCGCGACATCGACGAGAGCTTTCTCGTCATGATGAACGCCTATTACGACGATCTGCCGTTCCATTTCCCGCATTTGCCGACCCCGCTCGTCTGGGAGGCACTGGTCGATACCGCCGAGCCGACCGGGCGGGCCGCGGGCGGGCGGCTGTGGCGCGCCGGCGAGAGCTACCGGTTGCGCGCGCATTCCTTTGCGCTGTTCATCAACCGCGCGCCCGCCGCCCAGCCCGAACGCAGCTCCCCTCGGGATGGCGTGGATCATGCAGACGAGCTGGGGCCATGATCCGCCCTGCCGGCCCCCCAGACCCTCACCCGGCCGCCGCTGAAGCGGCGGCCACCCTCTCCCGCGGTGCGGGAGAGGGGGTGGATGCACCGCGTTTGCCACAAGCACCCCCTCTCCCCCCATTGGGGGGAGAGGGTAGCGTGAGGGGGGCGGTCAGGCTTCGTACCGTCGCCGGGGCGCGATGAGCCGGCTCGACGAATTGCGCGAGATCGCCGGTTCGGTCGGTATCGCGACCCGTCATGTCGATGCGCTCGGGGTGGTGCATGAGCCCGATGAGGAGACGCTGTCGCGGCTGATCGCCGCGTTCGGTCTGCCATCCGACCCGAAAGAGGCCGCCGAGGCGCTCGCCGAAGAGGGAAGGGCGGCGCCGTTCGGCCTATCGCCGGTCCATATCGTGGCGCAGGAGGCGGCCGCCCCGGTGCTGACCTTGCGCCTCCCGGCCGATCGCGGCAGCGTCGAATGGCACTGCCGGCTCGAAGACGGGACCCATTGGGCCGGCAGGAGCGACGGGGCCGAGCTGCGCCTGCCCGGTGGATTGCCGCTCGGCTATCACCGTCTCGCGATCGCCGGCGCCGGCGAAACCGCGGAGATCGGCCTCGTCGTCGCGCCCGATTCGTGTCATCTCGGCGAGGCATTGCAGCCCGGCGCGCGCAGCTGGGGCCTCACCGCCCAGCTTTACGGGCTGCGCAGCGCGCGCGATTGGGGCATCGGCGATTTCGGCGATCTGCGGACGCTGTGCCGGGGGGCCGGGCGCCTCGGGGCCGGCGCGGTCGGGATCAACCCGCTGCATGCGCTGTTCGCCGCCGAGCCGCGCCATTTCAGCCCGTATTCGCCATCGAGCCGGGTGTGGCTCGATTATCTCTACATCGACGTAACCGAAGTTCCCGGCTTTGCCGAGGATGCCGCCGCGCAAGCGCTGGCGCCCGCCGAGGCGCTCCGCGCGGCGCGCGGTGCGGCGCTCGTCGAATACGCTGCGGTCGCGGCGCTGAAGCGCCCCGTGCTCGAGGCGCTCTACCGGCGCTTCCGCGCCCGCGAGCGGGGTGGCAGCGCGCTCGGTGCTGCCTTTCGCCAATTCCGGCGGGAGGGCGGCGAAGCGCTTGCGGCGTTTGCCACTTTCGAGGCGCTGCACGAGCATTTCATTGAGGCGGGCGGGCCGTTCTCGTGGCATGCCTGGCCGGCGGAGATGCGCGACCCGCATTCGGCCGAGGTCGCCAAATTCGCCCGCACCCATGCCGCGCGGGTCGGGTTCTTCCAGTTCCTGCAATGGCAGGCCGACCAGCAGCTCGGCGCCGCCGCGGCGGCCGGGCGCGAGGCCGGGCTCGCGATCGGGCTCTATCGCGACCTCGCGGTCGGGGTCAACCCGAACGGCGCCGAAGCCTGGGCCGACCGGGAGCTGGTCGTCCCGGGCGCGGCAATCGGCGCGCCACCCGATCTCTTGAGCCGGGCCGGCCAGAACTGGGGCCTCGCGCCAATCAACCCGCTGGTCCTGCGCCGGCGCGGCTTCGCCCCGCTGATCGCCGCGTTGCGCGCCAACATGCGGCACGCCGGGATCCTCAGGATCGACCATGTGATGAGCCTGCAGCGGCTCTATTGGGTCCCGAGCGGCCTGCCGGCGACGCTCGGGGCCTATGTCAATTATCCGTTCGGCGATCTGTTGCGCCTCGTCGCGCTCGAAAGCCGGCGCCAGGGTTGCGCCGTCATCGGCGAGGATCTCGGCACCGTGCCCGAAGGGTTTCGCGAGCGGATGCAGGAAGCCAATGTCTTGTCCTACCGCGTCTTCGTCTTCGAGCGCCGCGGCGACGGCAGCTTCATCCCGCCGGGCGACTATCCGCCTTTGGCCGCCGCCTCGGCGGCGACGCACGATCTTGCCACGTTGAAGGGGTTCTGGCTCGGCCAGGACATCGCCTGGCGGCGGCGGCTCCAGCTTTATCCCGATGCGGCGGCCGAGGCGAGCGAGGCCGAGGATCGCCGCCACGACCGGCTGAAGCTGCTCGAGGCGCTGGCCGGCGAGGGATTGCTGATGCCCGAGCGGTTCGGCGAGTTCCTGTCGGAAGATGGCGAGCCGACCTACAGCCTGGAGCTGGGCGAGGCGATCCTTGTCTATCTCGCGCGCTCGCGGGCGCGGCTGACGCTGGTGCAGATCGAGGACATCGCCGGCGAGGGCGAGCAGGCCAATCTCCCGGGCACCACCGAGGCCCATCCCAACTGGCGCCGGCGGCTGCCGTCACCGCTCGAGGATTTGTGCGCCGCGCCCGCGCCGGCCCGCATCGCCGCCCTGGTGGCCGCCGCACGCCAGCGCGCGGCGCCGGAATGAAGGGGGCGCGTTTCGCATTGCCCTCGCAAGCGCTTATGATCTCAGGCCGGCAACCGTGCGTCCTTCGAGACGCGCCCCTCCGGGGCGCTCCTCCGGATGAGGGATATTCATCAGTATCGAAGACGCACCTCATCCTGAGGAGACCGCGAAGCGGTCGTCTCGAAGGACGCGAGGAGTCTGATCCGCGACCTAATGGGGCGCTGCCATGAACGCGAAGAGACCCGCCCGCTTTCACTATCGCCTCGGCGCCAACCAGCCGGCGGCGAGCCCGACCGCGCGCCGTCTTGCCGAGATGGCCGAGGCGATCCTGCGCGACAGCGACGGCGCGTTCCGCATCGAGGTCTTTCCGGAAAGCCGGCTCGGCCCCGATCCGCAGATGTTCGCCGATCTGCGGCGGGGCGCGCTCGAATTCTATCTGTCGGGCGCACTGCTCGGCGGGGTGGCGCCGTTGAGCGCCCTGCCGCTCCTGCCGTTTGCGTTCCGCGACAGCACGGCGGTCTTCGCCGTGCTCGACGGCGCGCTCGGCGACATGATCCGACATGAGCTCGCCGAGGCCGGGCTCCACGCCTTCCCGCGCGCCTGGCAGAACGGCTTTCACCACATCACCACCAGCACGCGGCCGATCGAAAGCGCCGCCGATTTCGCCGGGCTGAAGATCCGCAGCCCGGGCGGCGAATTCGCCGCGGATTTTTTCCGGACCCTCGGCGCCGAGCCGGGCATGGTACCGTTCAGCGGGCTTTACGATGCGCTGAAGGCCAAGACCTTCGACGGCCAGAGCGACCCGCTCGGCGTCGTGCAATCGCTCCGGCTCCATGAAGTGCAGCGCTATCTGAGCCTTACGGCGCATTGGTGGACCGGCTTCACGCTCCTCGCCAACGCCGCTTCGTGGCAGAGATTGCCGGCGGAGATCCAGACCGTCGTTGCACATAATGCGGAGACATTCGCGTTGCTGCAGCGCGCCGACATCGAACGGGTCAACGCCGCCGGCGCCGAAGCGCTGGCGCGCCACGGCATGATTGTCAACGAGGCCGATACGGCGAGCATCCGCGCCCGGCTCGGCGACTTCACCGCGCGCTGGCGCACCCGCTTCGATCCCGCCGCCTGGCAGCTGCTGGAGGCCGCAGCAGGCGGTATCGGCTCCTGACCGGGATCAGGCCGCCGCGGCCTGGCGCAGGCGATAGATCGCGGTGTGCGCGATATGGGCGACCGGGGTCTTCTCGCCGGCGATGACCAGCGCGTCGATATCGACGAAGCGGTGGCCTTTGTGCTCGTAATTTCGGGTGATGCGGGCGCGCACCGAGAGCGTATCGCCGACCGAAACCGCGGCCAGATGCTGGATGCGGCTGCCGGTATGGATCCACGGGCCGAAGATGACATTGCGGCTCAGCACGAAATTGCAGCTGCGCAGAATGTCCCGCGGATGCACCAGACCTTCCTTGGCGTAGATCGCCGCGCTCTCGTGCGAATCGGCGAGGTAGCGCGCCGCCATCTCGGGGGTGACCCGATAGGGGTCGAGGCCGAGCCAGCTGTCGGCGGCGAGCGAGGCTTCGTCGGCCGGAGGGCGCTCGGCGCGTTGCGGCACCAGGCGGAACAGATCGAGCGAGGGCGCCGGCGGCGGCGCGTCGGGTAAGCCGGCCCGACCGGCGGCGCAGATCTCGCCGCGGCTTTCGACCGACAGGTCGAGCCCGTCCGCGGCCTCGGTCGCGGTGACGCTGGCGATGTCGCCATCGTAGACCGGCTTGAAGAAGCGGCATTCGGCGGTGCCGCGCTCGAGCCAGGCGCGGCCCCAGCGCATCACCGGCAGATGCGTCATATAGCCGTAGACATCGACCCCCGGCACCAGTCCGCCGCCAAACCCGAAGCGGCGGGCGACCGAATCGTCGTGGATCTTGTTTTCCGAATCATGGGCGGTGTTGTAGGCGCTGACCCGATAGGGGCCGAGAAACTCGCTCGTCATTGCTGCCTCGCGTCAAACGCGGTGATGGACCCACAAATTGGGCTCGACATAGACGGCATGGTCCTGCTCGCGGGAGACATGGACCGGCGCCAGCGCGCCCGGCACGACGATATCGCCGCTGCGCGCGAAATTCATCCCGGTCCAGTCCGACCATTCGGCCAAGGTCCCGGCGATCACCATGCTGTAGGGCGCGATCTTCACGATGCGAGCGCCGGCGCGGACATGGACGCGCAGCCAGGAATCGTGGGGCAATCCGTCGCCGCGGGTGCGCGCCACATACTCGGCAAACGGAATGCGCGGTTCCTTGTGCCTGTCGCTCGGGCGCAGCGGCGCATAGAGGTCGCCAAAGCCGCGCGCCCACATATTCGCGATCATCGCCTCCAGCATCAGTTGCGCGATGCCGCGTCCGCGATAGGGCGGCAGCACGATGATCTCCAGGGCGCTGACCACGGTGGGGCGCCGCCCGGCGCGCCAATCGGCATCCGCCCAGCGGATCACCGCGTCCCACCCGCCCAGGGGAAGTTCATTGCGACCGGCCGTGCCGTCGCGAAACGCGAACGGCACGCTGAAGCCGCGGGCGATCACCCGATCGGGATCGTCGCGATCGACCGCCGCGAGCGCGAAATCGAGATAGCGGTCGAGTGCGCGGTCCTCGTAGTAGAGCGCAGCGGCCGGGTCGTGCCGCAGGAACTCCGGCAATGCGGCGGCGAACTCGGCGGAAAACAATTGCGCCCGCAGCTCGGGCCGCTCGGCGAGGGTGCAAACGGCGAGCCGCCCGGGAGGAACGCTCGTCGTCATTGCGTCACCCGCTGCCCGGCCGAGTGTCCCAAATCGGACATTCTGTCGATCATTTCCCGGATGACCCTGATTGTCGTCCCGGCGAAGGCCGGGACCCACGTCCGCGGTGGATGCCGGCCTTCGCCGGTATGACGAGAAGGGGAGACGGGTCGGAGGAACTTTCCGATCGGGGTCCTCGCCGCTATTTCTGCTGGTCGCGGTCGAGCACCGCCTGGATCTTCTGCGGGTCGACATTGAGCGGCGGGATCTTGGCGCGCTCGACCTGCAGGAGCCCGCCGACCCGGCTGTCGCGCTGGCCCCAGCCGCGGTTCATCGCCTCGGTCAGCTCCTCGAGCGCGAGGTTGGCGAGCCGCATCGGCACCGCGACCTCGCGCCCGAGCCCGACCGCGAGCGAGACATCCTTGTGCAGGAGGCGCAGCGCGAAATCCGCCGGGTCATAGGCGCTGCTCAGGAACTTACCGAGCCGGTCAAAGGTCCGCTGCCGCCCGGTCGCGCCTTGCCGCACCGCCTCCCACAATTCGAGCGGCTCGACCCCGGCCTTGATGCCCATCGTCATGACCTCGGCCAGCGCCACGCCGACGACGGCGCTGGTGCAATTGTGCACGAGCTTGGCGATCGTGCCGGCGCCGATCGGGCCGATATAGCGCGCCTGATCGCCCATCGCGTCGAGCACCGCCTTGTGCCGGTTGAACTGCTGCTCGTCGCCGCCGACCCAGATCGCCATCTTGCCGCTGGCGGCGCCGCCCGGGCCGCCGCTGACCGGCGAATCGAGCATGTAGAGGTTCTTCTCGGCGAAGGCGGCGTTGATCTTGCGCACCACCGCCACCGAATTGGTCGACATGTCGAAAAAGGCGGTGTCGGGCCGCATCCCCTCGATGAGGCCGTTCGGCCCGAGCGCGACGGCTTCGACATCGGCGGGGACGGGGAGGGAAGTGAACACCACCTCGCTCGCCTCGGCGACCTGGCGCGGCGAGTTCGCCCAGACCGCGCCCTTGGCGAGAAACGGCTCGGCCGCGGCGCGGTTGAGATCGTGGACGGTAAGCTGGTGGCCGGCCTTCTGCAGATTGGCCGCCATCCCCTTGCCCATCATGCCGAGCCCGATAAAACCGACGCGCATCTCGATCCTCCCAGCGCTTGCGACCGACTCCCGTGGACCGGGAGTGTGGCCGGGCGGACGGGTCGAGCGCAAGCCTCGGCGGCGCCTCCGGGTGTTTTATTCGACGAGCTGGTTGCTGGTGCTGCCGATCGTCGCCGTGCCGGCCGAGCCGCAATTGCTGTTGAAGGTCGTATTGCCGCTGAATTTCACCTGGTATGCGACGAGCTGGGTGCATGTCGACGCACCCGAGGCGCCGCCCGAGTAGGCGACCAACTGATTGGGGAAGTACATGGCCCCGACGATGGTTTGCGCATCGCCCCCGGTGAGCGAGTTGGTTCCGCTCGACGGCGCGTTAGGGTCCTGAAAAAACGCCAGCCCCGCGGTCGCCCCCGTGGTGGGCGCGGTGATCGACAGGGTTGCGCCGCCACTGATGCTGGCGGTGGCGTAACCGCTGCCGGTGCTGCTCGTCAAAACGATCGTCGTGCCGTTTGTCGCCGTCAGCGTGCTGCCGCCCGACATGCTGAACGAACCGCGGTCGATGACATAGATCCCGGCCCCGAGCGTCAGCGATGATTGACCGGTTAGACTGAGGCCGTTGCAGAAGACGTAAGGGGTGGTTCCGGTCGCCGATATCGTTTGCGGGGTGCTGCTGTTATCGCTGTAATTATTCTGGTTGCATCCGGAATAGCTGGGGATCGGGGTGCCGGCGTAGGGGTCGTTGATCGGCGCCGTGCCGGTGTAGGTGCCTTTGGTGGTGTCGAGCTGAGCGCCGCCGCTGGTGCTGACGCCGCCGGTGATATAGGCCGCGCCGGCATCGATGACGGCGCTGCCGCTCATGGTCAGCGCGGCGGTGTCGTCGGAATTGATGTAGAGCGAGCAGGAGTTGAGGTTGAGGACAGTGTGCCCGGTGTCGGTGACATCGACGACGTTGCCTTTGTCGAGCGCCACGACGCAGCCCGACCCGGTGGTAACCGCGGCCGCCACCGAGCGCGCCTGGATCGTCGGCCCGCTCGACATGACAACACCCGAGATGAGGGGCGTCTGCGGCTGCGAGATGATCACTTCGACGGCAGTGCTTTTGCCGGCGTAACTCCCCGAAAGGGGCGGGTTGTTGACGGTGACGGTAACCCCGGCGGTTCCGTTGGTGAAACTGTAGTTGCTGGCGATGCTCTTGGCCTCGGTGGTCAGCTGCGCGACCGAGGCGCCGGCCGATTTGGCGGTGACGGCAGTGTAGGCCGCTGCATCGGCGGCGCCTTGCATCGTCTGCTTGGTCGTGTACCAGGCGGCAACTTCGGTGCCGAGACCGGCGAGACCCAGGACGGTGGAAAGTGCTAGCGCCAACATCACGGCCGCCGCACCGTTGCAATCGGCGCCGAGATCGCGGAGGCAGGATGACCCTCGGTACATCTGCACGATTGGGTTGCGCATCGGACTACTCATCGGTCTCACGTCGGATAGCAGGCTTGCGAGGTCAGCGTTGTCGACCAACTCACGTAGGGGATGTCCAGCATCATGGGATAGCTTGCCGTGACCTTGTTGCCGCAGCTGGCAGTGGTCACGGTGAAGACCGAGGTGGCGAACCCGGCGCCCGATTGGCTGGCGGCAAAACTTTGCGTCTGGCTCGCGCTGCCGCACGTGCTCGGGCTGTTGCTGATGCAGCGTGCCGCCTCGACGACCGAGTAATCGAGCGCGCTTTGCAGCCACATCACGCGCCCCACCTCCATGATCCCGAGGATGAACATCAGCATCGACGGCGCGATGAATGCCAACTCGACCGCGGCATGGCCCGATCGGTTTTTGGCCAGGGCCCGAACCAGTTGCATCAGTTTGGGACGGTTTTGCATGATCGCGCCTGCCTCGGTCCTATTGGACCCGCACCGTCGCCTGCGCCGTCAGCGTCACCCCGGAGCCGAGCACCGAATAGGGCAGCGCCGGGGTGTAGGCCGCTTGAGCGTTGACGAAGACGTATGTGCCGGCGGTTTCGCCGTTCGAGCAGGTGCTGGCGCAGGCAGCCGCCGCGATTGTCGTGCCGGTCGGACAGCCGCAGCTTTGGGTCGGCGCGGGCGCCGCGCTGACCCCGGGGAGCGTCGTCGCGTTGCTGACGGCGTTGGAGATCGCGGTGTTGTTGAACCCATGCAGCAGCGCGTATTGCGCGCCGGCCTGTGCGGCCTCCTGAACCTGGAGCTGTTGCGAGAAGGCCATGCCGAGATCGGCCACCGGCACCAAGAGGCCGGTCAGGATCGGCGTGGCCAAAGCGAACTCGATCGCCGCATTGCCGCGCTCGGCGCGCGCCAGGGACGCGACGCGGCGCGCCCAGCGCTGCAGGATCGTCTTGGGGGTTGCGGAGCCCCCTCTCTTGATCGCGGCGCGGCCCCGACCGCCAGTCTGCGTCGTCATTTTCCGCTCCCGCATGGGATCAACGATAGTGACTTAGCGGAAGCGGAACTAGTTGTCGATTTCTATCGCTTCGGATTTTCCAGTGATTTCGCAGGCATCCTGTCTTTAATTAGGGTCTCGTTAAAACCTGGGTTATTTAGATTTTGTTAAACCCCTCGGCGCTGAGTTATTCAGGGTTTGTTAAGCTGCTCGGTGTCGCAGCTGGTTGTTGACCCGGTGGTCGCCGGCGAGCCAGCGCGCCAATTCGCTATGCGCATCGGCGCGGCGCAGCGCGTCGATTTCGGCGACATCGGGCGGGTCGCAGGTGAATTCTAGTATCATCCCGTCGGGCGAGGTGGTGTAGATCGACTTGCAATACCCGTGATCGGTCTCGCGGAATTGTTCGCCGGCCCGGTTGAGCCGACCCTTCAGCTCGTCATAGCTGGCATCGCCCACCTTGAGCGCAATGTGGTAATGGCTGCCGACCTTGGGGGGCGCCTTCGCCTGGGTCAGCTCGTACATCTCGGGATCGGCGAACTGGAAGAACGCCAGCGCGCTGCCGTCGGCCAGGCCGAAGAAGGTGTGGCAGAATTCAACTTCGCGGTTGAGATCGCTGCGAAAGGTCTTCTCGCACCACGTCGCGACCAGCGGGATGCCGAGCAGATCCTCGAGGAAGCGGCGATTGGCCTCGTGATCCTTGACCACATAGGCGTTGTGATGGAGGCGAAGCGGCAATTCCGCGAGGAGCTTCGCCTGGCCCGGGGTGGTTCTCTCGATGGTATCCATGTCCGCTCCCCTCGGTTCTGCGATTGTCGGTTGCGCCGAGCATAGCGCATCTCGGCGCGGCACGCATCGCTGGAGAGGTTCAGCGGCAGGTCGGCGTCCGGAGGGGGGGTGAGGCGCGGCCTCAGTGGCGGAAAAGCGCGGCGTTGGGGCAGCGCATGTCGGCGCCGTCCCGCCAAACCCCGGTGCGCATCCAGCGCTTACAGGGCGCGCGGGTCTCGCAGCGGGTGCAGACCCACATCGCTTCGCGCAAGACGCCCGGGTCCAGATGGTGCACGTCGACCCGCGCAGCCTCCGCGAGGACTTCAAACTGGCGCCCGGCATCCGCCGGGGCCTCGATCAGCAGGTCGAGTTCCGCGCGGGTGATACCGACATCGTTGAGCGTATCGTCGAGCCGGCCGAGCGCCGCGGCACCCGCCATCTCATCGATCCAGCGGCGACGCTGGCGCCACAAGCGCAGGCGCTCGGCCAGACGTGCCGCGAACCCGCGGGCGGGCGGAGCGTCAACGGCAATCGCGGCAGG
>Ga0187818_10000668_pt1 | contig 12733 bp, 12 predicted proteins | sample NC_wetland_sal_i_14_FD_130581 | JGI IMG/M metagenome (GOLD analysis project Ga0187818, IMG submission 130581) | Wetland sediment microbial communities from Neuse River Estuary, North Carolina, USA - SO4_3 | ecosystem: Environmental > Aquatic > Freshwater > Wetlands > Sediment | place: USA... | reverse complement strand
GTCTTATCGATCCTCTTTTGAGCACCGGGGCTTTCTCAAAAAGCGGCTATACCTTCGCCGCGGCGGGGGGTACTCCGACCGCCGGCGTCTTAGTCTCCTTTGAAACGAACGCCACCCCGGTCACTGTAGACGTTACCGGCAAGCGCGCCTTCTGCTCTGACCAAACCGGCGTGATTCGTTTCAACACCACAGGTGCGGCCATCGGAACGGCGCCGGGCAGTTGCGCCGCAGGCGCCGCGGTTTTCGTCGGCAACTAAGTTTCGCACGCTTTCGGGAGGAGGCTCAGCCTCCTCCCTGTTTTTCGCCGCGCCCTCCACAAACATTTCCCGCAAATCTGCTTCTCCTTCTGAGGCCCGCTCTTCCCTTGGTATACTCGTTGCTTGCGGACCCTTTTCCAATTCGTAGCCTGTGCCTTGTTGTTCTTCTCTCTTTCTCCGCTTTTCTCCTGGAGCCAAAGTGCTGAACGCGCGCACGACGCTGCCACCAAGAGTACCCCTCTTCTCCGCCGCTTTGAGCAACGATACCGGACTCCGACACGCCTCGCCGCGACGTTCCTCGAACGCTATAGCGAGAACGGCCGTGTAGTTCGTACCGAGGCGGGCCAAGCCTATTTTTTGCGTCCCGGCAAAATGCGTTGGGAGTACGAATCTCCGGAGAGAAACCTATTTCTCGTCGATGGCAAGATGGCCTGGTTTTATGTTCCCGCCGATCACACCGTGACGCGGGTTCCAGCCAAGGAAAGCGCGGATTGGCGCACCCCGCTGGCCCTCCTCGCCGGGAAAATGAATCTATCGCGCATTTGCGCGAGTGTCAGCCCGACCGTCAGCGAACAGCCGGAATCCCCGGAAAATGTGGTCTTTTCCTGTGCGCTTCGCGGACAGAAAACCAAATCACCGGAAGCGACATCGCAGCAGAATCCCGGGCAAACAAATGGTTCGGAGACCTCGGTGTTTTTCGAGGTCGCCGCCACCAGCGGAGATCTCGTTCGTCTCGTGATTCGGGACGCCGCCGAAGTCGTGGTCGAATTTCATTTCAAAAATTGGCAATTCGACCCTCCTGTCGACGATTCTCTCTTCCGCTTTCGAGTTCCCCCGGGAGTGGCCATCGTGAATGGCGAATTACCGGCCGGTCAGAATGGCGTAAATCCCTAAAACGCCTGACCATGCGGGCTCCCGTTCCTCGAAGGAACAGCCAACCCTTGTAGCCCGCCCCGCATATCAGTTATATGAGGTAAACTAGCATCGTATGGGTGAATTCGTTTGTCGCGTCGCGGACGCTGACGGACGTGTGTTCTCGCATGTCGAGGCCGCAAGTTCGTTGGACGAAGCGCGTCAAAAACTCGCGGATCGGGGGCTCTACGTCTATTCCGTGCAGTCCCGTGGCGGGAGCCTGGCTGCGCTCTTGCGCAGGCCTACAAGCCGCCAGATCGGCGGCACGGATTTTCTCATTCTCAACCAGCAATTCAACACACTCATCAAAGCGGGCCTGCCCATTCTGAAAGCTCTGGATCTTCTGGCCGACCGCGCCAGCGCTCCCGGCCTTCGCCCAGTCATATCCAACGTTCGCGATATGGTCCGAGAAGGCAAGTCGCTTTCGGAAGCCGTTTCCGAAGCAGGCGTTTTCTCCAAGGTCTATTCGACCGCCATCCTTGCCGGTGAGAAGAGCGGAAATCTTCCAGGGGTCCTCGATTACTACATTGCTTACCAGCGGGTCAGTACGGGCGTTCGCAAAAAAATTCTCGCCACCCTTGTTTATCCTGTCTTGTTGATCTGCGTTGCGGTGGTCATCGTCACCTATCTGGTCACCGCGGTCATTCCCAAGTTCGCGTTGCTCTACCGCGATCTGAACGTCCAGCTGCCTACTCCGACCCGCATTTTGATCGCCCTAACGGTGGATTACCGTTGGATGTTTGTCGGGCTGGTCTTGACGCTCGCGGTCATCGCCGCCGGTGTTTTTCTCTGGTCGCGCACGGAAGAAGGTGGAAGTACCTTCGACCGCTTTCTCTTCCGCCTGCCTATCATCGGAGACACGTTGCTCAAATTTCAAGTCGCGCAGTTTTCGCGCACTTTGGCCACTTTGCTCACGGGCGGCACTCCGCTTGTCGCCGGCCTCCAGACCGCCGCTGACGCCATCACCAGCAAGTTGATGCGCTCCACTGTCACTCAGGCCACGCAGATGGTCCGAGAAGGCGAATCGCTTCATCAAGCTCTCGCGGCCAAGGCCGTCATGCCAGAGATGGCCCTCGATATGATCGAAGTCGGCGAATCGAGCGGCGCGCTAGCTCCCATGCTCAATAGCGTGGCGGAGTTCTACGAAGAAGAAGTCAACCTGCGGCTCTCCGCGCTCGTTTCGCTGATTGAGCCCATGCTTTTGATCTTCATGGGCTTGTTGGTTGCCTTCATTTTGATTTCTCTCTATCTGCCAATCTTTTCTTTCTCCATGACTTCAGGAGCGGTTAAGTAATCCCTTATGGCCACCACAGAACATCTTCCTCCTTCGCCTGCCCTCCCTGGCGGTGATGACGCTCAAGAGCGCGAGGTAGCGCGCAAACTCGCCGAGCGCTATCGCTATCCCTTCATCGATCTTCGCGAGCAACGCATCGACCCGGACCTGTTTCGCACCATCCCCGCCGATCTGATGTTCCGCTACAACTTCGTTCCCCTCGAAGCTCACGACAACGTCTTGGTCATCGCTGCTGCCGATCCCGGCCAGGTGCAGATGAGCGACGAACTGCCCCTGCTCCTCGGCAAAAAGCTTTCCATTCGTGTGGCCACCCCTCGCCAGATTGGCGATCTCCTGAAGCGCACGGAGCAATCCCAGCGCGTCCTCGAGCAAGCCACCGAAGCCTTTACCCTGCAATCCGCCAAGGAAGATGAAGAGAGCGACGAAACGATTTCCGGCGATCGTCTAACCCGGGACAGCACCGCCAGCCCCGTCGTTCGTCTCGTCGAAACCATCATCTTCACCGCCCTCGAGCGCCGCGCCAGTGACATCCATATCGAGGCCCGCGACTCCGAAGTCGCCGTTAAATACCGCATTGACGGCGTCCTTCAGCACGCCATGCAGCCTATCTCCAAGGAATGGCATTCCACCGTCCTTTCGCGCATCAAGGTTCTCAGCGAACTCGATATCGCCGAGCGCCGCGTTCCCCAGGACGGCCGCTTCCGCGTTAAATACAAAGGCCGCTTCATCGACCTGCGCGTTTCGATTATGCCGGCCAGTCACGGCGAAGACGCCGTTCTCCGCGTTCTCGACAAGGAAACGCTTTCCGAGAAATTTCAGAAACTCAGTTTGGATGTCGTCGGATTTTCCGCCGAAGAACTCCGCCGTTTTCGCCGTTACATCCACGAGCCCTACGGCATGGTGCTCGTCACCGGCCCCACCGGCTCCGGCAAGACCACCACGCTCTACGCCGCCATCAATGAAATCAAGACCGACGACGACAAGTTCGTCACCATCGAAGATCCCGTCGAATACCAGGTCAAGGGCATCACGCAAATCCCTGTCAACGAAAAGAAGGGTCTCACCTTTGCCCGCGGTCTGCGCTCCATCCTTCGCCATGACCCTGACAAAATCATGGTCGGCGAAATCCGCGACCAAGAAACCGCGCAAATCGCCATTCAATCCGCGCTTACCGGTCACCTCGTCTTCACCACCGTTCACGCCAACAACGTCACCGACGTCATCGGCCGCTTCATCAACATGGGTGTTGAACCGTACAATTTCGTTTCCGCGCTCAATTGCATCATGGCCCAGCGTCTGGTCCGCGTCGTCTGTCCCAACTGCAAGAAGCCGAAGAAATATTCTCAAAACGAGTTGCAGGAGCTCGGCCTCGATCCCGCCGTCTGGTCAAACGTTCCTCTTATGGAAGGCGCTGGCTGCCTGGAATGTTCTGGCACCGGCTATCACGGTCGCACCGCCATCTGTGAACTTCTCGATCTCACAGACCGTATTCGCGAGATGATCGTCGATCGCCGCCCAACGTCCGAAATCAAACGAATTGCCAAGGACGAGGGCATGATCACCTTGCGCGAAAGCGGCTTGGCGAAGATTCGCGCCGGCATCACCACCGTCAAGGAAATCAACAAGGTGACTTTCGTTGAGTAGCGCCGCTCCCATTCATCAGGGCATTTACAAGAGCGAACTGGTCCGCCGGGTCGCCCATTGGCTTGATGCCATGCCTCACCCGCCCTTGGCTTTCGAAATCGCTCCTGATCGCATCGCCGCCGCTCGCTGGGGCCGCACCGGCTCGCTCGAGGGGTATTCGATGGAATTCCTGCCCGCGGGCGCCATTGTTCCCTCTGCCGTCGAACCGAACATTGTCAATGCCGCCGCCGTCAAGTCGGCAGTCGCGGCTCTTTGCGAACATTTGCATGCTCACGAAGAAGACGTGGCCTTGATTCTTCCCGACCCCGTCATTCGCGTCTTCGTTCAGCACTTCGAGGAATTTCCTCGCTCCGCGGAGGAAGCCATTCCCATGCTTCGCTGGAAACTCAAGAAGAGTCTCCCCTTCGAAGCCGACGAGACGGTCATCTCCTACATGCGCCAGCCCCCTCGCGAATCGGGCGTCGATGTTTTAACCGCTATTGCGCGTCTTCGCATCATTCGCGAATACGAAGCCCTTGCTGAGGGCGCGAACCTCCGTCCCGGCGTTGTCCTCAGTTCTTCGCTCGCCGCCATCGCGCTCCTCGACGACGAAAAGTCCACGCTCCTCGCTCGCGTTTCCGGCCCTTCTCTCACCACCGCCATTGTTCGCAACGACACGGTTTGCGGCTATCGCTGTACCGAGCTGCCTGCTTCCGCCTCCGACGTCTCTCCCCAGATGCTGCTCGAAGAAATCTTTCCGGTCGCGGCCTATTATCAAGATACCTGGCATGAGTCAATTCAATCGGTTCGCGTGGCTGGCCTGGGTTCGCGCCTTCCCGATTTCATCCCGACTCTCGAGGCCGAGTTCCATTGCCCGGTGAGTTCTTTGCTGCATTCCGCGGTATCCGAAGGCCGCATCAAAGATGACGCGCGTCCTCTCTCGGATCGCGAATTGGATGGCATGATTGGCTGGATGCTCCAGCGTGGGTGATCGCATTTGACTATTGAGACGGAGTGCTCATGAAGGTTCGGCTCAATTTAGCGACGAAGGCGCTCGAAACGCATCGCCGCTTCCTTGCCGGTTCCGGTATCGTCGCCACCGTCGCGGGCATCGTGTTTCTCTGGCTCGGCTGGCAGGTCTACAGCGCCAGGAAGGCGGACGCGGAAGTGCGCCGCCGCACCGCGGAAATTCGCGAAAAGATGGACCGTCTCGAAGTGCAGCGCCAAGAGCTCGAAGCCTACTTCGCGCAGAAGGACATCGCCAGCCTCCACGAGCGCGCCTCTTTTCTCAATTCCATCATTGACGCCCGCAGCTTCAACTGGACAAGAATGTTCATGGATTTGGAGCACGTGTTGCCCGGCGGTGTCCATGTCTTGAGCATTGAGCCTGAACAGAAAGAGGGCCACGTCAAGCTTAAACTGACCGTCGGCGCCTCCAGCGATGAGGCCAAAGTCAAACTTATTCGCGCCCTTGAAGACTCGAGCGAATTCTCCGAAGTCCGCGAGGTCGCCGAGCACAATCCTCCCAATTCCTCCACTCAATCCCTCGACGTGAAAATCGTCGAGTTGACCACGGTGTATTCGAGGAGCTGATGAGAATCGATTTCGCATCCCGCAAGCAAGCCATCCTCGCAGGCGTGACTCTTCTCGTCCTTGCGGACGTGGTGCTTGCCGCCTATAGCTGGCAATCGTCATCTGATCCCAGGACGCCCCAACAGCTCCTTGCCCAGGAATCGCTTCAGCTCAAGATGCTCCAGGCCGACATCGATCGCGCTCAGAAGATCCGCGCACAGATTCCGAACATCCAGAAGGATTGCGACCAGTTCGAACGCTCCCTCTTTCCTGCAAGCTCCGGCTATTCTTCCGTTACGTCCGAGCTTGACGCCATCGCAAGGAAAGCCGGCATTCAGCTCGAAGGCAAATCCTTCAAGGAGTCGGAAATTGCCAAACGCAACCTCACCGAAGTGGCCATGGACGCCACCGTCAGCGGCGATTACAAAAACGTCGTTGAGTTTCTCAATGGCATTCAGCGTTCGAATAGCATGTATGAAATCGATTCCCTGAACTTGGCCTCGGAAAACGTGAACAAGGGGCCCTCCGGCGTCATTAAGGTCGCCGTGCACCTCAAGACATATTTCAGGTCCAACGCATGAAGCAGAAGCAACAACTCGCCATTCTCGCCGTGCTCCTCGTCATCGCCGGCGTTGTCTGGTATTACGCCCGCACCGAGGCCACCTCTCCTTCCGGGCCATTTTCCGTCACCCAGAATTATCAGCCCCTGGCGGTCGAGAATCCTCAACTCCATCGCGAGAGTTTGGAGCACGCCCGCAAGACGGAATACAAGACCGCCGGCCGCAACATCTTTAGCGCCGTCGCTCCTCCTCCCATCGTGACGCCAACTCGCAAAGTTGCTGATGCCCACAAGAATGACTTCGTTGGTCCAAAGCCACCTCCTCCCATCCCGACTCCTCCTCCGCCAACCCTGCCGGCAAAATTCTTCGGCTACGGTACCGTTCCCAACGGCGTCGGCCGCCGCGCCTTCTTGCTCGATGGCGAGGACGTTTACGTGGTGGCCGAGGGCGAAGTTTTGTTGAATCGCTTCCGCATCATTAAAGTCGGGAACGCCAGCCTGGAATTTGAAGAGCTCTCATCGGGCCGTCGCGGTACTGCTCCCCTCGAGGAGCAGGCTGCCGGACAGTCGAGTGGAGCAGGACCCGCGGCATGAGCTTTCCAGCCAGAAGAATCTCTCGTCGTTCCAGCCAGCAGGGCTTTGCCCTGATCATGGTCGTTTTTTTGACCACCCTTCTGCTTTTGGCGGCCGTATCTGTCGCTCCCAATGTTCTGACCGATGGCAAACGCGAAAAAGAAAAAGAGATGGTCTGGCGCGGCAATCAGTACGTGCGCGGCATCAAGCTCTACTACCGCAAGATGGGGCGCTTTCCCACTTCGCTGGATGACCTCACCAAGCCCAAAATCGGTTCTCTGCGTTTCATGCGCCAGGCCTACAAGGACCCCATGAACGCGACAGATGGTTCTTGGAGATTGATTTACGTAGGACCAAGCGGGCAACTTATCGGCAGTCTCAAGCCCCATCCGGCCAGTTTCCAACTGCCACAGACAGCCGGCTCCGCCGTCCCTGGAGGTCTTCCCACAGGAACCTCAGCGAACCCTGGTGCCTTCGGCCAATCCGGACAACTAGGACAACCGGGCCAAGCCGGCCAGCTTGGCCAGAGCCCCGGCCAAAACGCAGCCCCTGGTCAAACCCCGGACACCTCATCCGGCAATCCCGGAACGACTGGGACCTCTGGCACCGGTGGCGTGCCCTTCGGTACGGATCCAGCCAGTATGGGATCCACACCTCCGCCCCTCAGCGACACTTCCAACATCATCGGCGGCAACATCATCGGTGTCGGCAGCAAGATCGATCAGCCCTCGATCATGGTTTACGACAAGGCCAAGAAATACCTGCTCTTCGAATTTATCTGGGATCCCTCTAAGGATGCTATCGGTATGGGCCAGTCCGGCATGCAAACCGGCGGCATAGGCCAGCCCATCGGGCAGCCTCTCGGCCAAAGTCCTTTCGGGCAGCAGCCTGGCCAGACTCCCAATAATCCGCAGCAAACTCCGCCTCAGAATCCTCAGCAGCCCCAAAACCCCCAGCAATAAGAAGTTCGAAGTGGTTAGTTATAAGTTCTTAGTATTTCTACCAGAAGAAGAGATGACGGGCACGCAAGCAGTGTGCCGCTGGAATTGTGTGGCGGAGGGCTTCAGCCCGCCATCTTCCCGCGCCGGTCACTGCCTGGAAGCTATCCCGAGCATGCGTGCTGTAGGGAGGTGGGGCGAGACAGCCGCTTTTCTCTTCACGTCAAGCGCGTCTCAATCCTTGCGTGGCCCGCCATTTCTTTTCTGTTTCTGGAAACTAAAAAATTACAACCAAGTACTTAGAACTTCCTAGTGCACTTCGGCCGTGCGTGGTTGTGTGGTGGGTGTGACTGCTGCATTGGGCATTGCGGGAGCGCCTGTCGCGGGTGCGTCTGGCATCTTGACTGGCGGATTCGTTTTGCTCTTCTCGTAATTCTGCTTTACCCGGCGCACGTACGACACCGTCTCCGCGATCGGCGGTACGCGTCCATACTGCTGCACTTTCTCCGGCCCCGCGTTGTACGCTGCCAGCGCCAGCGCCAGATCCCCGCTGTACCTTTGCAGCAAGTCATGTAGGTACCGCGTTCCCGCCTCGATATTCTCCTGCGGGTCGAAAATGTTTACCACTCCCAGCCGCGCCGCCGTTTCCGGCAGCAGTTGCATCAGACCGCGCGCATTTTTCCGCGACACCGCCTTGGGGTCGAAATTCGATTCCACCGCGATCACGCTCCAGATCAGATCCGCATCCATCTGGAAGCGCGCCGCGGCCGCCTCCACCAGCACCCGGAACGGCGGTTTCACTTCCGGCTGCTTAGGCACGGGCGTGAACACTTCCTCCGGCTCGATGCTCACCACATCTTCTGCGGCTATGTCGGCGAATCCGCCCGCGATTTGTACGTGGTATTTGTCGCCGACAACCTGGTAGCTGCTCACCGCCAGCCGTTGCCCGCTGCGCATCACGATGTACTCGGCCCGCAGCGCCGGCGCCGAGAACAGCAAGCAGGGAAGTAAGAGTGCGGTCCGCCTCAGGTGCACGGCGCGGCCTCCCGAAGTGCAAACTGTTGAATGGCTGTCGCCACGCCGCTCTCATCGTTCGTGGCCGTCTCGTGCCAGCCAAATGTCTTCAGCTCCGGCACGCCATTCCCCATCACCACGGGAATCCCCGCGAACGACAGCATTTCCAAGTCGTTATGATTGTCGCCGATGGCCATCACTTGCTCGCGCGCATATCCCCGGACCGCCGCCCATTCCGCGAGCGCCGATCCTTTCGAGCAAACGGCATTAATGACGTCGATCATAGCAAAGTTTCTGCTCTCGTAGCAGGTCACCGCCAGCGCGAACTTCCCCGCAAACTCCGCCCCGCGCAGCACCTGCTCGGTCTCACGCATCGGGGCCACTTCCCCCGAAAACATCACCTGAATCGGATCCTCCGTCAAGCACGTTTCCAGCGGCTTTGCCAGTCCGATGAATTCGCGGTTCCGCGAATAGTAGGCATAGCGCAGCGAGTCGTCAGGATTCAGCACTTCCAGCATGAGTTGATTCTCGCGTGGCCGGTCAAAGATCACCGCCGCGCCTTCGCGCCATCGCGCTGTGCTTTCGAGCACCCTCTTTGCGGTCTCTCTTGCCAGCAGGTGCCGCAAATGCGTGCGGCCCTCTTTCGAGCGGATCATCGCTCCGTTGTTCACGATCATGGTGACCGGCGAATCCAGTTTTTGCGCTACCGGCAGCGCAAAGTCGTAGCGCCTCCCTGTCACCAGCGCCACTTCGATCCCGCGCCGCGCCGCTTCCGCGATCGCTGCCCGGTTCGCTTCCGAAACCTGCCAGCGGCTGTCCAGCAGCGTCCCGTCGATATCCAGCGCAATCAGCCTCACACCCATATTGTTATTGTACCAACCCGAGCCTGTTCGAACCCGTGTAATTCGGCATGTGGGCGTGAGATTCGTCGTGCGCAAGGAAATCTGGCAAAGCCAGGACTACATTCTGCGCGTCATCGCCTGACCCCCAACCCTGCCCCTACTGGCGAATCATCTCCCAAATCCTTGCCAGGTGATGATCATCGTGTTCCGCCACAAAATACAAATGATCCACCAGGCGCATCGGCTGCTTCAGCCGCGGATGCAGCAGCGACCGGGAAAAAGACTCAGCCTTAAGGCTTACCACGCGGTCCACCAGCCGCGCCCGCGCAGTTCGAAACGCCGCCAAAATTTTCCCCAACTCCCGCCCGTTGTGATTCGCTTCATGTGTCTTCCGATTGCTCAGATCCGCGACGGTGAGCGTCTCCCCATCCCCCAGAAAGTCGTTCACGCGCGTCATCCACAAGGGCTCAAGGTCCAGCAGATGCCCGGCGTGTTCCTGCGCCGACCACTTCTCTCCCGGCTTGCGCACAAGCGCCTCACGCGATGCCCCACGCACCATCTCCTCCAGCCGCGCGGGCGTGCCGCGCAGTCGAACGCAAAGGTTCGGGAACTGCTCCACCGGAAACGTGAACTCGAACTTCCGTTCAAACCATGCTGCAACCTGGCTCATCGTGCGCCGCACCTTCCTCTCGTCGTGCCCATGCTTCAAATATATGAATACCGCTCACTACAGAAAGGTAACAGCTATGGGCCCTCTTGCAAGCCCGGAGACCCGCCCCTACAATTCTGGGCATGTTTGACACACATCGATTGCTTCTGTTCTTTTCTGCCGCTGTGCTCCTCGCCATCACGCCCGGGCCGGGCATTTTTTATGTTTTGGCGCGTAGCCTTGCAGGAGGAAAACAAGAGGGCGTGTTTTCCTCTCTTGGCACTTTTGTTGGAGGGCTTTGCCACGTCCTGGCTGCGGCTCTTGGACTGTCCGCGATTCTTGCAGCCTCTGCTGTTGCCTTTCACACTGTTAAATATGCCGGCGCTGCCTATCTCGTCTGGCTCGGCATCCGCATGATTCGCACGCGAAATGCCGAAATGCTCGCGGACGCCGCCCCGCCCGCGCGAAACGCTTTCCGCCAGGGCGTCCTCACGGAAGTCCTTAACCCGAAAACCGCCCTCTTCTTCCTATCCTTTATCCCGCAATTCGTCGCCCCAGCCCATGGACGCCTTTTCCTTCAATTCGTTATGCTCGGGAGTGTTTCCGTCAGCCTGAATACCGCCGCTGATCTGTTGGTTGTCTGCATGGCGGCTCCCTTGGAGCGCAAACTGAAGAACAGCATTCGTTTCCGCCGCCGTCAACGTGTCGCTTCCGGTGTGGGCATGATCGGTCTTGGTGCCTATTTGGCCTTTGCCGACACCAAGTGACTGTGCTTCGCTTGAACTGGCGTGTGCTTAGTGCACGAAGTTTCCGCCGATGAGAACGATCTGCCCGCCACTGGTGTTGAACGCCAGCCCATTCTGTCCCCAGCGAATCAAGCGCTGAGGGGTGCCACTCACGTTGGGAATTGTCGCTGAGCCGGTTAAGGCAAATGTTGTCAAATCGAAGGCTTCGATCGTCAAGGTCGAGGAGCCAAAAGGTCCAACTAAAAAGAATGCGGTATTCAGGGTGGAATCTGGAATCATGAGACCAGAAGCGTTAAAGCTTCCGACCAGGTGTCCCGTTGCAGGATCAATGACGTGACCCGCGTCCGAGTAAACTAGCTTCGTGCCTGGATCAAAGTGAACTCTGGCGCTTCCAATTGCCGAGACATAGTCGTGGTTGATGCTCACGCCGGTTGGGTCTACAGATAGGACGAAAAGATCGGAGTTGGCTTCACCAGTGCTGAAGAGCGAGGTGGCATCCGCACCCCAGCAGAGATGATTGCCTTCCTCTTGACTCAGACTCATTGCGCGAGATGTCGTATCGTCGAAAATCCTTATCTCTCCTGGCACATTTGTGTCGCGGTTGAGAGACCTAGCCGCCACAGCAGTCGTGTGCGGCGCGCCCGGGGCAACAGCGAGATCCAGAGCATACTGTGGGCCCAACGAACGATCTGTCCCGAGCGAATAATTTACGTCCACTCCCAGATCGGGCAGCGTAAACCGTTGGACAGAGGAAGATCCGTCAATCCCGGCATAGAGAAACTGGCTATCGTCGAATATCGCGAGGATATTCGGGTTGCTTCCCGCGAACTGTTCTCCAACAATTTTCAAAGAAACTGGATCGAGCACGGAGATCGTATTCCCGTTGGGGACCGTATTGGGTACAGATAGATAGAGCACCCCATACTTCGGATCGAAGGTAACGTCCTTTGACGTCTGATTGACCACCGACACAGCGAGATCTTTTCCAGTGGAACTGATCCCTCCGCTGGCGCCAACAAAGAAGCTCGAAGAGGCTGAGACGCCTCCGTTCGCGTCTGGATTCGATACCGTGACCCTGACAGCGCCGGGACTTACGATGTCTTCGGCTGTGATTGCCGCCTGCAATTCCGTACTTGACACAAAAGTAGTAGCGAGCGGTGTCCCATTCCATTGCACGATCGAAGACGGCACAAAATTTGTCCCGCTCACATTCATTCTGAAACCTGCTCTGCCCGCCAAGGCCGAACTTGGGTTCAACTGCAAAACAGTGGGTGCGTTAGCCGCTGGCGCAGATGGCAGAACGGGTGTCAGAGGACCTTCCAGGCGGACGGCAGAGGAAGCCTTAGTGACCAGGGCGGCCTGCACGAGATACACTTGGCCGTTTACACCGGTGCCTCCCGTGTTGAACGCCAAACCGTTCTGTCCCCAGCGAATCAGCCGCAGAGGCGTTCCCGTCACATTGGGTATGGTAATCGAACTGATTTGCGTGAAAGTCGTGAGATTAAAGGATTCAATCGTCACGTTCGAGGAACCAAAAGGCCCAACTGCAAAAAATGCTGTATTCAGAGTGGAGTCGGGCACCATAAGATTCGAAACGCTAAAATTCCCGACAGGTGCCCCTGTCGCGGGATTCACAACATGGCCTTCGTCTGAGTAAACGAGATTTGTACCCGAATCGTAGTGAATTCTGTAGTTGTACACGCTAAACACATTTGGGAAATCCTGATTCTTCGTGACCCCGCTGGAGTTTACCG
>Ga0187818_10000667_pt1 | contig 12738 bp, 9 predicted proteins | sample NC_wetland_sal_i_14_FD_130581 | JGI IMG/M metagenome (GOLD analysis project Ga0187818, IMG submission 130581) | Wetland sediment microbial communities from Neuse River Estuary, North Carolina, USA - SO4_3 | ecosystem: Environmental > Aquatic > Freshwater > Wetlands > Sediment | place: USA: North... | reverse complement strand
CTTTGCGGCGGTCGTCAGGAGCGGCCTCGCTCTCGCCTTCGTAGGTGGAATAGAGATAGGGGGTGAAAGCCTCGAACTCGGCGCCGCAGGTATCGACGCTCTTCATGACCGGCGTGATGCCGAAATCGAGCCGGCGCCGCGCGATCGAATCTTCGCTGACACCCTTCAACTCGGCGATGCGATGATCGGAGAAGCCCATCGCCTTGGCCTCGCGCAACAATCCGGGGTCGAGCGGAGCGGCGGCGATGCGCGATTCGGCGGCAACGATCTCCGCGATGGCGTCGAGGAACCACGGGTCGACGCGGCTGTGCGCATGGATCTCCTCGACCGAAAGACCGAGTCTGATCGCGTCGGCGAGATAATAGAGACGCTCGCTGGTCGGTTTGGCGATGCGGCTGCGGATCTCTTCGAGCGCTTCGTCTTTAGTTTTGCCCGCGATACGGCTTTCGAGGCCCCATGACCCGGTTTCGAGCGAGCGCAGCGCCTTTTGCAGCGATTCCTTGAAGGTGCGCCCGATCGCCATCACCTCGCCCACCGACTTCATCTGCGGGCCGAGCTCGTCGGCGGCACCGCGGAATTTCTCGAAGGTGAAGCGCGGAATCTTGGTGACGACGTAGTCGATGGTTGGCTCGAAGCAGGCCGGGGTCATCCGGGTGATGTCGTTGGGAATTTCGTCGAGGCGGTAACCGACGGCAAGGCGGGCGGCGATTTTCGCGATGGGGAAGCCGGTGGCCTTGGAGGCGAGCGCGGAGCTGCGTGAAACGCGCGGGTTCATCTCGATCACGACCATGCGACCGCAGGCCGGGTCGATGGCGAACTGGATGTTGGAGCCGCCAGTGTCAACGCCGATTTCGCGAATGATGCGCAGCGCGGCGTCGCGCATCAACTGATATTCCTTGTCGGTGAGGGTCTGGGCGGGCGCGACCGTGATGGAATCGCCGGTATGCACTCCCATCGGATCGAAGTTCTCGATCGAGCAGACGATGACAACGTTGTCGGCCATGTCGCGCATCACCTCGAGCTCGAACTCCTTCCAGCCCTCGACCGACTGCTCGATCAGCACCTCGTGATTCGGCGACATCTCGAGGCCCCATTGGACTTTGGTGCGGAAATCGGCGGGATCGCGGGCGATCGAGCCGCCAGTGCCGCCGAGCGTGCGCGAGGGACGGATGATGAGCGGAAGGCCGAGCCGGCCCATCACGCTGACGGCCTCATCCTGGGAGCGCGCAAGTTCAGAAGCCGGCACTTCGAGACCGATCTTGACCATCGCCTGCTTGAACAGATCGCGGTCCTCGGCCTTTTTGATCGCGTCGAGCCTGGCGCCGATCAATTCGACGCCGAATTTTTCGAGTACGCCCGACTCCGCCAGTTCGATGGCGAGGTTGAGCGCGGTCTGGCCGCCAACCGTGGGCAGCAGCGCGTCGGGCCGTTCGCGTTCGATGATTTGCGCGATCGTCCCCACCGTCATCGGCTCGATGTAAGTGCGGTCGGCAAGCTCCGGGTCGGTCATGATGGTGGCCGGGTTGGAATTGACCAGAATCAGGCGCAGCCCCTCTTCGCGCAGCGCCTTGATGGCCTGGGTGCCGGAGTAGTCGAACTCGCAGGCCTGGCCGATGACGATCGGGCCGGAGCCGATGACCAGGACTGACTTGAGATCTTTGCGCAGAGGCACGGGGGTTACCGGACTTGCCCGATCGCCGGATTTGCGCCCGCGTCGGCGGCTATCCGATCGAGCGATTCGGCGCCGTAGCGCGGGAATGCTTCGACCAAGCTTTTGAAGCGCGCGAACAGATAGCTCGCGTCGTGCGGACCGGGCGAGGCTTCGGGGTGATACTGCACGGAAAAAAACGGGACGCCGACGCCACGCAAGCCTTCGACGGTATGGTCGTTGAGATTGAGATGGGAGAGTTCGGCGCGGCCTTTGACGGACTCGGCGTCGACCGCAAAGCCATGATTTTGCGAAGTGATTTCCACGCGGCGCGTCCGCAAGTCCATCACCGGATGGTTCGCGCCGTGATGGCCGAAGGCAAGCTTGTAGGTTTTGCCGCCGAGCGCGAGACCGAGAATCTGATGGCCGAGGCAAATGCCGAAGATGGGTTTACGCCCCAGCAGATCGCGCACGGCCTGATAGGCGTAGGGCACCGCGGCGGGATCGGCGGGGCCGTTGGAGAGAAAGACGCCGTCGGGATTGAGCGCGAGCACCTGATCGGCGGTGGTGAAGGCGGGCAAGACCTTGACGCGAAAGCCGGCCGCAATCAGGCGGCGCAGGATGTTGCGCTTGATACCGTAGTCGAGCGCGGCCACCAGCGGCGCGCGGCGTAAATCCTCCGCGCCCGGATGGCGATAACCGCGGCTCAGATCCCAGTCGCCGAGCTCCCATTCGTAGGCGGCGGCGCAGGTGACTTCCCTGACGAGGTCGCGGCCGACGAGTCCGGGCGAGGCCTTCGCTTTGGCGACGAGTTCCGCCGGATCGGAATTGACGCTGGAGATGACGGCTTCCTGCGCGCCGGTGGTGCGGATGTGGCGGACCAGCGCACGCGTGTCGATACCCTCGATGCCGGCCACGCCGGCCTGTTCGAGATACTCGCCGAGCGGCATCCGCGAGCGCCAATTCGACGGCCGCGCAACGTATTCCTTGACGATAAAGCCTTCGACATAGATGCGCGCGGACTCTTCGTCCTCGGGATTGACGCCGACGTTGCCAATCTCGGGATAGGTCATGCAGACCATCTGGCCCTTGTAGGAGGGATCGGTCAGCACTTCCTGGTAACCGGTCATGGCGGTGTTGAAGACCACTTCGCCGATGGTCTCGCCGATGGCGCCGAAGGCGCGCCCGCGGAAGATACGGCCGTCGGCCAGCGCCAGTATCGCTTCACGCACCGCCATCAGGAATTCACCAAGCCGCCGCGACCATCGTAAACGATTTCACCCGCCACTATGGTCACGAGAGCTTTGCCCTTTAGTCTCATTCCGGCGAACGGAGTGTTGCGGCTTCGCGAGAGGAATTTCGCGGGGTCGACGGTCCATTCGCGATTCGGATCGATGAGCGTGATATCGGCGCGAACGCCCACGGCCAGCACGCCCGCATCCTCGAGCCGGAGCAAGCGGGCGGGCGCCAGCGACATCATCTCGACCATCCGCTTTGCATCGAGCAGACCCTGGTGGACGAGGCGGAGCGTGAGACCCACCGCGGTTTCGAGTCCGATGATACCGTTGGCGGCGTGCGCGAGGGCCTCGGCTTCCGCTTCGGAAAGCCGTGCGGCCGGGTGGCCGTGGCCGAAAAGGGGCCCGAGGCGGTCCATTTGCTTGGAGACCGGATCGTGCGGTGCGTGGTCGGTCGCGATCATGTCGATCGCGCCGTCGGCGATGGCGGCACGAACGGCGGCGAGGTCGTCGGGGCCACGCAGCGGGGGCGCCATCCGCGCGTTCGGGCCGGCTTCGAGCACGGCGCTGTCGTCGAGCGTGAAGTGATGCGGCGTGACTTCGCAAGTGACGTTGGCGCCATGCCTTTTCGCGGCGCGCACCAACTCGACCGACTGCGCGGCCGAGACGTGCGCGATGTGAACCGCGGCCTGCGAGCCGAGCGCGAGTGCGAGGTCGCGGCGGACGCGATCGCTTTCCGCGCGGACCGGAATCCCGGCCACACCCAGGCGCTTGCAGGCTTCGCCGGCGTTCATCGCGCCCGCGCCGGTGAGTGCACGGTCCTCTTCATGCAGGGAAATGGCGAAGCCGAGAGCGGAGATGGCGTCGAACGCGCCGGAGAGCACGACCTGATCGTCGAGCGGGATGCCGTCGTCGGAAAAGAGCCGGGCGCCCGCCGCGGCCATCGCGGCAGCGTCGACCAGTTCGCGGCCGGCGAGTCCGCGGGTCACCGCCGAGACCGGAAACAGCCTGGCGCCACGGGCTTCACGCGCGCGATCAAGCATGTAGCGCGTAATTTCGGGTGTGTCGTTGACCGGCGACGTGTTGGCCATCGCCGCAACGGCGGTAAATCCGCCGGCCGCCGCCGCGCGCAGGCCGGAGGAAATCGTTTCCTTCTCTGGAAAGCCGGGGTCGCGCAGATGAACGTGGGGATCGATAAGGCCGGGAACGACCCAAAGGCCCGCGCAATCGATGACGGTGGCGTCCGCGGGCGCGGGTATCGTGCCGGCGGGTTCGAGCGCGTCGAGCTCGCCGTCAAGGACGACCACGTCACAGGCGCCATCGACGCCGGAAGACGGATCGATTACGCGGCCGCCTTTTAACACAAGCGGTTTCACTGGAGGCTCTCGGACTCCCTGATCGATTCGACCATCGAATAGAGCACGACGCGGTCGCTGATTTTTTTGGTATCGGCCGGAGCGCTGGCGCCCAGGCGCACCTGCACGCGGTCGGCGCGCGCGGTGGGGATGCTCCGGCCGACGTAGTTGGGACGGATCGGGACGGCGCGATGGCCGCGGTCGATGAGCACCGCGAGTTTGACCGCCGCCGGGCGGCCGCGCTGCCACAGCGCCGTCATCGCGCGCTGCACGGTCCATCCGCTGTTGATGACGTCGTCGACGAGCACGATGGTGCGGCCGTCGACGTCAAAGCTGTCGGCGCCGTCGATAGCGCGGAGCGCGGCGCCGCCGCCGTAAACGTCGAGGGCGGCGCACGGGGGACGCACGCCGGTATCCGCTTCGATGAGGTCGCGGATGCGCACCGCAAGCATCGCGCCGCGGCTGATCACCCCAACGATTGCCAGTGAGGTGGGGTCATTGGCGTCGGCGATGACCTGAGCGGCCATGGTCTGGCACGCACGCGCGATTTCGGCCGCGTTCATGATTTCCCGCTGCGGACCGCGCTTGTACGGCTCGTAGCCGCGCTCCTCGGCCTCCTTGACCGTGTCGAAAACCGCGAGCGCACCGTCCTCGATCCACTGGCGCACGTATCCGTAGAGATTTTCGTCGAAATGGTAGTAGCGGCGCGTGGTGGCATGGCCGACATACTCGACGCGCAGTTCGCGCTCGCAGAAGTCGCATCGCAGCGCGAGCACCGAGCGGTTGGCGCTGCGTGCAAGGCGGAAACGCGGCGTCAGGTATGGCCCCTCATTGCGGGTGATGCAGCTTGCATTGGCACAGCGCGGGGCCGGATCGCCCTTGAACTTAATCGGCGCTTCACGGACCTCGGGACGGGGCATCTCACCCGCGCCGGCGCGTTCGAGCATCCAGGCAATCAGCGCCATGCGCACCGGAACGCCGGCCGCGGACTGCTCGAAGTAGACCGCGCGGGGATCGGTATCCAGTTCGTAGGCAAGCTCGTCGGTGCGCGGCAGCGGATGCATCACGACCGCCTCTTGCGTGCGGCTGGTACGCAGCGCACGCGCATCGAAATGCACGTAGCCGCCGGGCGGACGATCTTTTTCGGCCATCCGCTCGCGCTGGAGGCGAGTGACGTAAAAAGCGTCGAGCGCGGCAGGCGGACGGGCGGCGGGAACTTTCTCGAGCGGATTTTCGTCGGTGAAGAGCGCCATCTGATGAGGCGCGCTAGGTGTCAGGTAGAGTGCGTCGAGACCGCCGGCCAGCGAAGACTTGAGCTCGTCGATGGTAACGGTGGCCAACTTGTAATTGCGTTCCGCGGCAACCCGTTCGAGCACGTAAGCGGGCACGTCCATGCCCCCATAGGGCACGGCGACGATGTTGGCGCCGAAGCGCGCGAGCGCATAGATCAGCGAATGAACCGTGCGTCCGAACTTGAGATCGCCGCAAATCGCCACGGTGAGTCCCTTGAGGTGGCCCTTTTTGCGCCGCAGGATGTAGAGGTCGCACAGCGTTTGCGTCGGATGCTCGCGGCTGCCGTCACCGGCGTTGATTACCGGGACCGCCGCGTATTCGGCGGCGACTCGCGCCGCGCCGTCGTAGGGATGGCGCACGACGATGAGGTCGGCGTAGGCGGAGACCACGCGCGCGGTGTCGGCCAGGCTCTCACCCTTGGCGGCCGAGGACGCCTGCATGTCGGCGGAACTGATTACGGAGCCGCCCAGGCGATGCATCGCGGACTCGAAGCTCAGGCGCGTACGGGTCGAGGGTTCGTAAAAAAGCGTCGCCATGATGAGGCCGCTGGCCTGCGTGCAGGGACTCCCGGTGCGCAAGTTCTCCGCGAAGGCGTCGGCGAGCGTGAAGATGCGCTCGATTTCCGGGATGGGGAGATCCTCGATCGAAACGAGGTCGTATTTCGGCATCCGCGCCATGGGTCAAGACTTGTCGCCTCCCACGACCACGGCATCGATGCCGTCGATTTCGCTGAGGCGCACGTAAACGCGCTGGCCTACCGGCGCGGCGATATTCTTGCCGACGTAATCGGCGCGAATCGGCAGTTCGCGCTGGCCACGGTCGACCAGTACGGCGAGCTGAATCGACTCGGGACGGCCCAGATCGGCGAGCGCGGTCAAGGCGGCACGCACGGTGCGGCCGGTGTAAAGCACGTCGTCGACCAGGATCACGCGGCCGCCATCGAGCGCGAACGGAATGTCGCGGCCGAGCAGGCGCGGATCGCCGGGCTCACCCTTGCTGTCGTCGCGGTAAGAGGAAATGTCGAGCGTGCCCACCGGGATTTCGCCCTTGCCGTCCTCGTGCAGGGCGGCCGCCAGGCGTTCGGCGAGAGCGGCGCCGCGGCGCACGATCCCGACCAGCGCGAGGTTGGCCGCGCCGTCGTTATGCTCGACGATCTCGCGCGCGATCCGTTTGACACACCGCGAGATCGCGGCGGCGTCGAGGGCGAATGACGGTTTGGCGTTCACGGCAGCAACCAGATGCGCGCGCGCGGGCAAAAAAAATCCGGCCTGCGGATGCAGCCGGACAGCATTTGGCATAAACTCATTAATCGCCACCTTTTCGCCCTCGCGGGAGCGATTTAAAGGCTCCTTTATTTTAGGCTGAAGCGGTAAGCAGGGTCAATCCGGCGTGTGGCGAAACGGCCTTGGGCGAGCGCTTTTATCAACAGCCGCAGCCTCGTGGCTCATTTGCCCTGAAGCACCGGCATGATCGTCAGGCGGGATTGGAGGTCGTCGAGCGCCCCCTGGATACCCTGCGCCGCGATGTCGTGAGCGCGCACCCAGCGCGCCCTGTTCTCGAGAAAATTGGGCAAGTCGAGCACGTTTTGGCTTAGCGTTTTCTGCTCCCGCGCAAACTTCCCGGTCCACACCACTTGTTTGGTGTTCTCGTCGACAAAATAGAGGGTGAATGCGACCGCCGCCGGAGTCTGGACCGCGTATTCGAACCCGACGCGTTCGCGATAGCGGGTGACCGCCCCGTAGATCACGCCGTCGGCCGCGACCTTGCGCCCCAGTTGCAGCGCGTTCTGGTCCATATCGGCCTGCGTGGTCGGCGGCAGTTGCTCCATCGCGGCACCCACGTCATCCTGCGGCACCACTTCCCATCCGCCCATCACCGCCGCGCGCGCATAGAGGTCGGCGGTGACCGATTCCGCCGCGCCCGCGGGCAGTGTCCCATCGATCTGATCCGGCAGTTCGATTAGCGGCATCACCGCGATCTTGTGGATGATGACGGTCTTGATCGCGCGCACCGCATGAACGTCCAGGCCGCTCGTCCGATTGAAGCCCGGCAGCGCGCTAATCGCGTTGCTGATCGTCGCGGCCTCGGGCGTTTCCTTGAATTGCGCACAACCCGCCAGCGCGAGGATCGCTGCGACGGCAGCCACGCCGAGGAGCCCGCGCATCCTCACGAAACCACCTTGATCGAAAGCTCCTTGAGTTGGCGGGGGTCAATCTCGGACGGCGCTCCGCTCATCGGGTCGACCGCCTTCTGGGTCTTTGGGAACGCCATTACGTCGCGCAGCGAATCGGTGCCGCACACCATCATCGCGATACGGTCGACGCCAAATGCGATTCCGCCATGGGGCGGCGCGCCGTAAGCGAAAGCGTCGAGCAGAAACCCGAACTTGCTCACCGCCTCCTCGCGCGAGAGGCCCAGGACGCCAAAAACCTTGAGTTGCAGCTCCGCATTATGGATACGGATCGAGCCGCCGCCCATCTCCTGCCCATTGAGCACAAGGTCGTAGGCGAGCGCGCGAGCCTTGATCGCCGCGCCTGCGGAGTCCAGCAGATCTACGTCGTCGGGATGCGGCGCCGTGAACGGATGATGCGCCGAGACCAGCCGGCGCTCCTCCTCACTGTATTCGAACAGCGGAAAATCCACGATCCACACGAAGCGCAGCGCCTTGGGGTCACGCAGATTGAATCTGGCCGCGAGCTGAAGTCTCAAATCCCCCATCAGCGGGCGCACCTTGTCCTTTGGTCCCGCGACCATCAGGATCGTATCACCCGGCTTAAGCCCGGCCGCCGCCGTCACGCGACCGCGCTCGTCCTCGCCCAGATGGCGCGCGATCGGCCCTTGCCATGCGCCTTCCGCCGATCTCGCCCACGCCAGCCCCAGCCCCTTTTGCGACCGTATCGATTCGGCCATCTCGTCGAGTTCGCGGCGCGAGAGCTGATGCTCCGCCGCCAGCACGATCGCGTAAATCGCTTCGCCCCGCGCGATCGCCTCGGCGAAAACCTTGAACGAGGTGCCGGCAAACGCCGCCGTGAGATTCTTCATCTCCAGTCCGAAACGCAGGTCGGGCTTGTCGGAGCCGTAGCGCTCCATCGCCTCCGCGTATGGCATGCGCTCGAACGGCGGTTCGATTTTGATCCCCGCCGCGTACTCATACACCGACGCCATCATGCCCTCGGCCACGCCCATGATGTCCTCGGGCCGCGGCCCCGTCATCTCGATATCGACCTGGCTGAACTCAGGCTGGCGGTTCGCGCGCAAATCCTCATCGCGGAAACATCGCGCGATCTGGTAGTAGCGGTCGAATCCGCTCACCATCAAAAGCTGCTTGAGCAATTGCGGCGATTGCGGAAGCGCATAGAACCTGCCCGGGTTGACCCGGCTCGGCACCAGGTAGTCGCGCGCGCCTTCGGGCGTCGTACGCCACAGGATCGGGGTCTCGATTTCGATGAAACCCTGGCTGTCGAGCCACGCCCGCACGCCGCGTAACGCCTGATGCCGCCGGCGCAGATTGCTCTGCATCTCGGGGCGCCGCAAATCGAGGTAGCGATATTTAAGCCGCGTCTCTTCGGCCACACCTTCGGAGCCCGCCGCCAGCGGAAACGGCGGTGGCGCGGAGACCGCGAGAATTTCGGCGGTGCTCACGGCCACTTCGATTTCGCCGGTAGGCAATTCCTGGTTGACGGTCCCCTCGGATCGGCGGACAACCTTGCCCTTCGCCGCGACGTAGTACTCGGATCGCATCGTCTGCGCGACTTCATGCGCGGCCGGGTTGTGCGCGGGATTGAAGACGAGCTGGACGATCCCCTCGCGGTCACGCAAATCGATGAAGACCAGCCCGCCATGGTCGCGGCGCGAGGCGACCCATCCCCATAGCGCGACTTCGCGGCCCGCATCGGCGGCGCGGATCGTGCCGCAATAATCGGTGCGCCGCCACGGCGGTATCGGCGAATATTCACTTTTGTTCGGCATCAGTGGTCCAGACCGGAAAGAATACCTGTCGCAACCGGCGCACGGAATAGTCAGCCGCCCGTGGCCGCCGCCGGTTCGGAAACGATCGCGCCGGTGACCTCGCTTTGAGCGAGTTCGCGCTGGCTGCTGGTCCGCAAGTCCCGAAGCTGGACCACGCCCCGCGCCAATTCGTTCTCTCCGATGATCAGCGCGTAATGTGCCCCTATCCGGTCCGCCCGCCGCAACAAGGATTTAAGCCCGCGTTCCGGCGACAGCACCTCCACCCGCAGGTTTGCCGACCGCATCCGCTGCGCTATTTCCATCGCGCTCGCCACCGCCGCCTCGCCCATCGCAATTATCGCCGCGTCGGGCACCGCCTTGACCCGGTACTTGGCGGCTTCCAGCGCGAGCGCGATTCGTTCCACCCCGATCGCGAAGCCAGTGCCTGCCACCGGCGCGCCGCCCAGCGCCTCGACCAGCCCGTCGTAGCGTCCGCCCGCGACCACCGCACTCTGCGCGCCGACCGCACCCGAGACCACCTCGAACGTCGTCCGCGTATAGTAGTCGAGCCCGCGCACCATGCGCGGATTCACCACGTAGGGCACGCCCGCCTGCGTGAGCAACGTCTCGACCATCGCGAAATGCTTACGGCAAGCCTCGCACAAATAGTCGAGACTGCTTGGCGCCGACTCCGCCACCTTGACGTCGATTTTGCAATCGAGGATTCGCAGCGGATTCCGTTCGATCCGCTGATGGCAGTCCTCGCAGAGCTTGTCGAGATTCGCATGCCCCCATTCGAGCAACGCCGCGCGAAACGCCGGCCGGCATTGCGCGTCACCGAGCGAATTGACCTGGAACTCCAGCGCCAGCCCGAGTTCGCGCCGGATTTCGTCGATCATGATCAGCAACTCGGCATCGCAGGCCGCGTCCGACCGCCCGAAAATCTCTACGCCGAACTGATGAAACTGGCGAAAACGCCCCTTTTGCGGACGCTCGCGCCGGAACATTGGACCCGAATAATAGAATCGCTGCTCCGGCTCGCTGCGGTCGAGCCCGGCTTCGATATATGCGCGCACCACCCCAGGCGTCCCCTCCGGCCGCAGCGCCAGCACGGTTTCGGCCTCGTCGCGGTCGGTAAACGCGTACATCTGCTTCTCGACCACGTCCGACGTCTCTCCCGTCGATCGCTGGTAAAGCTCGATCCGTTCGATCAGCGGGATACGGATCTCATGCATCGCATGGCGTTCGGCGATGGCGCGCGCGCAATCCTCCACCACGCTTACCGCGCGCGCATCGGGACCGATCAGGTCCTGGAACCCTCTAAGACGTGTCAACCCCAAGATAGCCTGTGACCTCGCCGATCTTTACGCAGACTGGAAGTGCACTCCATCGATCATTATATCGCGCCTGTCGCGGGCAAGAAAAAGGGCCGCCCGCAAGCGGCCCTCTCTGAGCCCGAATATCAGGCGTCGAAATCCCGGCGAATCAGACCGTCAGGATATGGATCGTGCAGGCCGACCCCAGCCCGATTACGTGCGCCATTCCGGCCTTCGCGTTCGGCACTTGCCGCTCCTTGCAGCGCTCGTCCCCGGTCAGATGCCACGCGACTTCGCAGATATTCGCGACGCCGGTCGCACCCAGCGGATGGCCCTTCGAGAGCAGTCCGCCCGAGACGTTGACCGGTGACTTCCCGCCCAAATCCGGATGCTTGCCGCCGCCCTCGTCGATAAACTTGCCGGCCTCGCCATCGCCGCACAGTCCGAGGTTCTCGTAATGGACCAGCTCGGCCGTCGCGAAGCAGTCGTGCAGTTCCGTCAACGAGATGTCCTTGGGTCCGATACCGGCGGTCTCGAACGCCTTCTGCGCCGCGCGCCGCGTGAGCGTGCTCACGTCGGGGAGTTGCAGCGTGCGGTCCGTATACGGGTCGGAGGTCAGGATCGACGCCGCGACCCGCGCCCGCTTGCGCCCGCCCGCGAGCTGCTTCAGCTTGTCCTCCGAGACCAGGATCGCCGCCGCCGCGCCGTCACCCGTCGGGCAACACATATAGAGCGTATTCGGATACGCCACCATGCGCGCGTTCATCACGTCTTCGAGCGAAACCTCGTTGCGGTACTGCGAGAACGGGTTCTTGGTCGCATGCTTGTGCGACTTCACCGAAATCTTCGCGAAATGTTCGAGCTTGGTCCCGTACTTCCGCATATGCTCCATGCCGGCCTGCCCGAACACCGCCGGCATCAGCCCCGAACCGAGCCGCCCCTCGGTCGAGTACGCCGGATCGCTGCCCCCGCCGCCACCGCCGAGCAAGCCCTGCTTGCCCATCTGCTCGACCCCGACCGCCATACCGATATCGTACATCCCCGACGCCACCGCCATGTAAACCTCGCGGAACGCGGTCGAACCGGTCGCGCACGCGTTGGCAACGTTGATTACGGGAATTCCGGTCTGGCCCACCTGCTGGAGGATTCGCTGCCCGATCATCGCGTTGGACTGGTACAGATTGCCCGACGCGAACATCTCGACATCCTTGATCGTGATACCCGCGTCCTTGAGCGCAATCAGCGCCGCCTCGGCGCCCAACTCCGGTACCGTCTTGTCGGGATAACGCCCGAACTTGATCATCCCCGTGCCGAGTACGTAAACGTTTCCCATCTCATATCCTCCTGACGGCTTGGCTCAGGGCCAAGGAAACAGTTGGTTGGTCGCGCGCTGCTCGCGACTCGATTACGGATTTTCGATTTCCTAATTCTTGCTCGGGCGAAACTGGAAAGCTATTACCGGATTCCCTTGCCGATCCTTGGCGACCTCGTTGGCGACCAGCTCGACCGCCATCCCGAACCCCTTTTGCGGATTCTTCTCCAACTCCTCCGGATCGATATCGACCAGGTTCGATTTTACGCTGACCCCCTCCGGCAGATCGACGATCACGGTCACATAGGGCGTCTTGATTCCCGGAAACGACTGATGCACCACCGAGAACACCCAGACCTTGCCCTTGGTCGAGAGGTCAACCTGCTGGAACGGTCCGGTCGCACCGCACTTCGAGCAGGCCAGCCGCTTGGTGTCCAGGAAAATCGTGCCGCACGAGCATTTGGTGCCCACCAGATGGGGCGTGGGTTGAAGCTTGAAGATCGGCAGAATCGGGCGCGGCCCCGTCTCGGTCGCTTGCGTCTGCTGCTCAGCCATGGTTGTCCTCCGGGCGCTCGCGCCAAACGAAATCGCGGATCAGCCGCGCAATTCCGGCGCGGCCTCTGCGCCGCGG
>Ga0187818_10000666_pt1 | contig 12739 bp, 10 predicted proteins | sample NC_wetland_sal_i_14_FD_130581 | JGI IMG/M metagenome (GOLD analysis project Ga0187818, IMG submission 130581) | Wetland sediment microbial communities from Neuse River Estuary, North Carolina, USA - SO4_3 | ecosystem: Environmental > Aquatic > Freshwater > Wetlands > Sediment | place: USA... | reverse complement strand
GAAAGACCTCGGCTTTGCCGGCGCCCATATTGGTGGATTCGGCCTCATGCACAGAGATTTCATGACTATTGTGGAGCGTGCAGCCGCGATCGGTAAGGATTGGCGCGGGCGGATAGATGAACTCGTGTTTCCGTACCCAAACGAGTTCTACCTTTTGCCCCAAAGGGGAGACGGTCTCAGTGACGGCGCGTCCGACTATCAGGTCACCGGCGTCAAGCCGCACCCGTCATTGGTGCAGCGCCTCTCCGAGAGCGTGTACCGGCACTTTATTAAAGAGGACACGTTCGGCGCACGATTCTTCGGAGCGAGATTGAAGGCCGGAGGCCAGCCAGCCAAGAACGGTTTCTGGCGGCATGGCTTATGGTACGGCCTGCTGGCGCCTTCGACTCTCTACCGGAAGGCAACGTTGGGCTGCGTCAGTTGTGGAGATTGCATCCAGGACCATCTCAATTATGCCGGGTGCTCGATGCACCGGTGCTACAAGGAATTGCGCAACGGTCCGTGCGGAGGTTCCCGGGTGGACGGAACCTGTGAGGCTCATGCTGACCTGCCCTGCATCTGGAACCTGGTCTACCTCGGCACTCTGGCTATGGGCGATGACCCCAGGAAGTTCGCCCACGTTATGGTTCCTCCGCGCGAGTGGGGTCTGGACCGCACGAACGCTCTGGCCAACCGATTCGCCGGGCTGGATAACCTCGACAAGAGGATTGATTTCCGGACTCCTCTTAGGGAGGGTCACGCGAAGGACACAAAACCATGCTGATCATTGGAGAACTCATCAATTGCACGCGGAAGAAGGTCGGCGAAGCTGCGGAAAAGCGAGATGAGGAGTTCTTCAGGGATCTGGCGCGAAGGCAAGCCAGTGCTGGAGCGCACATGCTGGATGTGAACGGAGGACTCCCTGAACAGGAAGTGGAACTTCTGAGTTGGCTGGTGGATCTGGTGCAAGAAGTGGTGGACATTCCCCTCTGCCTGGACAGCCCCGACCCAGACGCCTTGATCAAAGCGCTTCCTCGCTGCAAGCGACGGCCGATGGTCAACTCGATCAGCGACGAACCCGCACGCTGGGCGATGCTGCCCGTGCTCAAGGAGCATCGTCCCAAAGTGATCGCCCTATGCACGTCGGAATGTGGAATGCCCAACGGTGTCGAGGATCGAGTTGCCACGGCCAGCCGCTTGATCGATCGCCTCACCGCCGAGGGTTTTGCTTTAGATGACATCTACGTGGACCCTTGTGTGATGCCTCTCGCTACCGGTCCGCACGGCGCGAATCTACTGGCCGCCGTTGGCCAGATTGCGGCGAAGTATCCAGGCGTTCATATCAGTGCTGGCGTCAGCAATGTTTCCTTTGGCCTGCCAGTTCGCAAGCTGCTGAACGAGACATTCCTGCTCTTGCTTATGGCACACGGTCTTGATGCCGCAATTGTCGACCCTCGCGACCAGCAACTGATGATGAACATCATCGCAACCGAAGCGCTGCTGGGTCGTGATGCGCACTGCAAGAACTACCTGCGCGCCTATCGCGAGGGAAAGCTGGGCGAAGTCACCTAGTTTGTGATCATTCCTGACCTTGTGATTGTTCCCGAATGACGGCGCATTCGGAAACGACCCGTGCTGTGAAGGAGCATTCCGGAACCCGGCGTTGACTGGACCGGGACTTCACTTCACTACGCTCCAGGGTGGATCAATCGCACCAACCAGAACGCAACTGCGGCTACAAACGCCGACGCCGGGATGGTCAACACCCATGCCCAGACGATGCGCCGTGCCACCCCCCAGCGCACGGCCGAGAGCCCATGGGTCGCTCCTACGCCGACGATGGCACCCGTGATGGTGTGCGTGGTGCTCACGGGAATTCCAGCCAGCGCGGTGGAAAACAGGGTGATCGCTCCCGCGGCTTCAGCACAGAATCCTCCCACCGGCTTGAGCTTGGTGATGCGTGACCCCATGGTGTGAACAATCCGCCAGCCACCAAAATACGTTCCCAGGGCGATTGACGCGTGCGCTGCCAGGATGATGGGCCAGTGAAATTTCCCCCAGTTCCCGGCCACTTCCGTCGAGCTCAAGAAGTGCGCGCCATACAGGGCGCTAGCTACGATTCCCATGGTTTTTTGTGCATCATTGCCCCCGTGGCCGAGGCTGTAAGCTGCTGCCGAGAGCAGTTGCAACTTGCGAAACCAGGCGTCAATTGGTCGCGGAGCTTTGTTCCGCAGAAGCCAAAAGACGGCAACCATGAACCCCAAGCCCAGAATCAATCCAATGACTGGCGCCACCACGATGAAGATCAGGGTTTTGTACCAACCCTCGGCAAGAATCACGTGCCATCCGGATCGCATCACCGCTGCCCCGGCATAGCCACCAATCAAGGCGTGCGAGGAGGAAGTGGGCAGCCCCCACCACCACGTCAGCAGATCCCAGACGATGGCGCCGACCAGTCCCGTGATCACTACGTACTGGGTCACGTAGTCGATCTGAATCATTCCCTGGCCGATCGTCTTGGCCACGGCAGTCCCCAGAAGAAACGCGGCCACAAAATTGAAGAACGCCGCCCACGCTACCGCCAGCTTTGGGGACAAGACCCGCGTCGAGACCACTGTCGCAATGCTGTTGGCGGCATCGTGAAATCCGTTCAGGAAATCGAAAATCAGTGCGACCAGTATGGTGATGATCAGCAGTAACAGGTCAGGCTTCACCGGTTTTCCTGTTCGCCCAAAGTTTCGGGGCCTAGGTGTTCTTCAATACTACGGTTTCCAGCACATTGGCGACATCTTCCGCTTTGTCGGTCGCCCGCTCCAGGAATTCGAGCAATTCCTTGGTTTTGATGAGAGTTATCGGATCCTTCTCGCAATCAAACAGCCTGGCGATGGCTTGCTGCGCTACCTGATCGGCTTCGTTTTCCAGACGGTTGATCTCCACGCAATGGGCCAGGATATTGCCGTTCTTCTGCATAAGAGAAACAGCCTTCTGCAATTCCTGGCTTTGCAGCAGGATGATTTTGGCGAGTTCCTCGGCGGCAGGCGGCGGAGCCGTGATCCGGTACATCACGATGCGGGCACCGGCAGCATTAATGAAATCGAGAACATCATCGAGCTTAGAGGCCAACTGGTGAATGTCTTCCCGATCGAAGGGGGTGATGAAGGTCTGGTTGAGTTTGGTCAGGATGGCATGGGTGAGCTCATCGCCCTCGCGTTCGATCCGGTGAACTTCTTCGATCTTGCTTTCGACATCCCGGTAGTCGGCGAATAGATCCACCAGAGCGTGCGCCCCGGCGATAAGATTGTCGGACATCGCAGAGAACATCCGGAAGAAGCTGGTATCTTTCGGAATGAGGCGGACCATTTTGGGAGCAGTAAACTTCAACAGCGTTTGCGTTTACAGTTAGTTGCGGCGATCGAAGCAGGTCACTATCTCACGCCGCATGGAATCCAGTCAAATGGCGCATCCGAACACTTTCAGGCAAGGTCCTTCGCAAGGAATGGTGGTTATGTCGGTAGTCGTTAGTTTGTTGTTCGACGATTGACGACGATTACCGAACGGCGGGGTATCCGGAGCCGAATGACCAGGAGCAAAGCAAATACAGCGCCCGCTCCAACCGCGATTCGCTGCAGAAAATCAAGGAAAACGTGGCCCAAGCCCATTGCATCATTATGCAATTCTCGAGAAGCGTGGGCGACATCACGATGATGCTAATCCTCTGGTGCGCCCCGCGAAGAGCACCGGCTTGTCGTTTACTGGCACGGGGGCGGGGCTTTGCAAGCCCGAACGAGCGTCGAACTCGGGCTCGCTCCAGGTATATCATTTATGGGCGTGAGGCTCGGAGACGCCGACGGGTGCTTAGCTGGCCCCCGAGTTCCTCTGCCTCGGTATTCCTCCGATGAGGAGGGTTTCGCATGGCTAAGGTTACGCAGTTGAATGTGAATGGAAGCGTCCGCACCATCGACGCAGATGCGGACATCAGTCTGCTCAGCGTGTTGCGCGATCAACTGGATCTTACGGGAAGTAAGTACGGTTGCGGCGAGGGCCAGTGCGGCGCTTGTACGGTCCTGATCAATGAAAACCCGCGCCGATCGTGCATTACTCCGGTGGGAGCAGTCGGACAGAAGTCAATCACAACGATTGAAGGTCTGGCCAAAGGCAACCGGCTGCATCCGCTGCAACAAGCTTTCCTTGATGAGGCCGCGATGCAATGTGCCTACTGCACGTCCGGGATGATCATGACGGCGGTTTCGCTCCTGAACACGAACCCCAATCCATCTGAGGCCGAGATCGCGCATTTCATGGAAGGCAATATCTGCCGCTGTGGAACACACCCACGTATTATCGCCGCGATACAGAGGGCGGCAGGGGCCCTGAAGCAGTCCCGACCCTGAGGGAGTCCAGCCAATGAGCGACGATCTAGATTCCCAAATTCCGCTGGAGCCGGAACGCTACGAACTCACCACGACACCCATGTACCGGTTCGAAGTCGATCGCCGCGAATTTTTCAAATTCCTGGGCGCCGGCATTTTGATTGTCTGCGTGCTGAAGAATGCGCATGCCTTCCAGGAATCCGGCGTAGGACGACGACTATCCAGCGAATCATTGCCCGAGGAAATTGAGGCCTGGCTGCATATCGGAGAAAACGGCGCCGTAACGGTCTATACGGGCAAGGTGGAGGTCGGGCAGAACATCCGGACATCTCTCAGCCAGGCCGTTGCCGAAGAACTGCACGTCCCGGTGAGCAAAATCCAAATGGTCATGGGTGACACCCAGCTTACTCCGTTCGACATGGGGACCTTCGGGAGCCGCACGACTCCCACCATGAGTCCGCAACTCAGGAGAGCTGCCGCGGCCGCTCGCGATCTGCTGATTGGTTTGGCGGCAACCCAATGGCAGGTCGATCGCCAGCGACTGGTCGCGGCTGACGGCAAGGTCACGGATGCAGAAACCAAACAGTCGGTTGATTACGCAGCGCTCACAAAGGGGCAACAACTCACCCAAACCATATCTGCCGAACATCCGCTCATTCCCGCCACCCAGTGGACCGTTCAAGGCCAATCATTGCCCAAGGCCGATGGACGGGACTTCGTCACGGGGAAGCACGGGTATCCCTCCGACCAGAAGCTGCCGGACATGCTCCACGGCAAGATTCTGCGGCCTGCTTCTTTTGGAGCAACACTTGCATCGGTTGACACGCATGAAGCTGAGCGAATTCCCGGCGTCACGGTTGTTCATGATGGCAACTTTGTCGGTGTGGCGGCGCCGAGCGCAGAAATTGCCTCTCGCGCTGTCGCCGCCATTCGCGCGCAGTGGAAAGCCGAACCGCAGCCTTCGAACAAAGAGCTGTTTGAGTACCTGAAGAAGAATCAGATCGAAGGAGAGGACCCGACGGGGGACGCGTCCCGCTATGAGATAGGTTCGGTGGAGAAGGCTCTGGCTTCCGCCGATCATCGCCTGCAACAGACTTACACGGTCTCCTACATCGCGCATGCCCCGCTCGAACCTCGCGCTGCCCTGGCGCAGTGGTCGGGCGACAATTTGACCGTGTGGACGGGCACGCAGCGGCCTTTTGGCGTGCGGAGCGAACTGGCCGAGGCCTTTCGGATTCCAGAAGAACGTGTCCGCGTCCTGATGCCGGACACAGGGTCAGCTTACGGGGGTAAGCACACGGGCGAAACAGCGATCGAAGCGGCGCGACTGGCGCGGGCCGCGAAGCGGCCGGTTAAGCTGGTGTGGACCCGCGAGGAAGAATTCACATGGGCGTACTTCCGTCCCGCAGGCGTCATCGAAGTCACTGGCGGTCTCCGCAGCGACGGCACGATCACGGCCTGGGAATTTCATAACTACAATTCCGGCGCGGCAGGAATCCGAACTTACTACGATATCGCGAGCCAGAGGATCGAATTTCATCCCACGCGCTCTCCATTGCGACAGGGATCGTACCGCGCGCTGGCTGCCACGGCGAATCACTTCGCCCGCGAGTCCTGCATGGACGAACTGGCTCATCTGGTGAACCTGGACCCGCTGGACTTCCGCCTGAAGAATCTGAAGAACGAGCGGCTTCGCGCCGTCTTTGAAGCTGCGGCGAGGCAGTTCGGCTGGGGGCGGGTGAAGGCTGCGGGCCGGGGCTTCGGAATGGGCGGTGGATTCGAGAAGGGTGGAAATGTCGCGACCTGCGTCGAGGTCGCGGTGGATCGAACGTCGGGCGAGGTCAAGGTGGTGCGCGTGGTCACCGCTTTCGAATGTGGCGCCATCGTCAACCCCGACAACCTGCGCAATCAGATTCAGGGGTCCAACATCATGGGACTGGGGGGCGCGCTTTTCGAGGCCATCGAATTCGAGAACGGGCGTGTCCTGAACGGACGATTCTCGAGCTATCGCGTCCCGCGCTTCAGTGACGTGCCGGTGCTGGAGACGGTCCTGCTCGATCGCAAGGACCTTCCTTCGGCGGGGGCCGGCGAATGCCCGATCGTAGGTTTGGCTCCGGCTATCGGTAACGCCATTTTCGACGCGAGCGGGGTGCGACTCCGCTCGCTGCCCATGGTTTCGAAGCAAGTGTTGTAACGGGAGAAGAGATGGGAAGTGGGGGTGCGGTTTGTGACTTGAGCTGTTAGGCCGAAGGCTTGACAGATGAACAGGATTTGCCAGGGCGCTCGCCTTTCAGCAAAAATAAAGCCGGGTAGCAATGAGCTAAGCCCGGCGGAGGTCCCGATTTCTCGGCGTGCTCACGCCGCCAATGCCTTGTGGAACTGCTCGAACAGCGTTGTGTCAACCGTATATCCCATGGTGGTGATGGACGGCATCACGTAGGGTTTCAGAATCTCCCGCACTACCGGAAAAACTTCCCTCTCATAGACCTCGGCATCCCATTTGTCGGCCCAGAAGCTGATGGTAATCACACTCTCTCGTTTGCCGAAGTACGTGGCAAACTCGGGCACGAAGGGCAGGACACCCAAGAACCCCTTCTGATTTTTCAGAATTGGCAAAACATCATTCTTAACAGCGTTGATGAACTCTTCTTTTCTCTCGAGCGTGGGAACAAAATCCAAGCGTGCAAACATGGGGGCCCTCCTTTGTCGTAACCGGTCTGACAAATCGCGTGAGTCGTCGTATTCCTCTCCCTGTTAGCCCTTTTACCTCCAGCAGGTTCCGAATAATGTGACAGCCGTAACCCAGCAATGTGACTCAAAAACAATTATGGGCGACCTGCCTCAAGGCGTCGTGACCAGAGGGAGTTCGATGAAGCTTGCCTGGCCGGGCGCGTGGTAAAGACGCTGCACTGCCTTGCGGTAATCCCCGGGCTTGGCCCAGAAGATGTTGGCGACGAAAGTCTGCGGATTGCGGTCGTACAGCGGAAACCAGCTCGACTGAATCTGCACCATAACGCGGTGACCTGGCAGGAAGACGTGATTCGCCGTAGGCAGGGCGAAGCGGTAGAGCAGGGGCTGGTTGGGCGCGATGGGTTTGGGCGTCTCCAGGCTCTCGCGATAGCGTCCGCGGAAGATGTCGGCCGAAACCATCAGCTGATAACCGCCCAGGGTTGGCTGTTCAGCCACCTCGTCGGGATACAGGTCGATTACCTTGATCACCCAGTCGGAGTCGGTTCCGCTGGTAGAGGCGATCAGATTGGCGATCGGCTGCCCGCTGATCTTTACCGACGTGCTCAACACGTCGGAGATAAACACCGCGACATCCGGGCGGCCGGACGCTTCACGCTGGTCGTCGACAAGCCATAGGGACCACGTCGAATCGTCAATGGGCCGTGCGCGGAACGGCACGGGCTTGGCGGGATCGGAGACGTATTCCTCGTAAGCCGCATCGCCAGATTTCGGCGCTGCGAAGCTCAGCTTTAGACCGGCGGTGAGATAGAGCGGCGTCGGCCGGATTGCGCAGCCGCTCGCGCAGCCGGCTGGCCATGCGGGCAGGCGCCGCCAGGTGTTCGTCCCGGTTTCAAACGCGGAGACGGGCGGGAGGTCGGCCTTGGGCGCGCCGTCCTTGAGATATTGGTCGAGGAATGGCTGCAGAATTTCCCGGCGAAAGTACAGTGCGGTATCGCTGTTGAATTTCAAGGGCCCAAGCGCGCTACCGTCCCTGATCTCCTGGCCGTGATGCCACGGGCCCATGACCAGGAACACCTTGTCGTTGTTTGTGTCTTTCGGCTTGATCGCTTTGTAAACGGCGATGGCGCCGTAGATGTCCTCCTGATCCCAGAGGCTGTCCACCAGCATCACTGGCACTCTCAGCGGTTGGTCCGCCAGAATCTTGTCCATCGCCTGGTCACGCCAAAAGGCGTCGTAGCCGGGATGCGCCAGAATTTTCCGCCAGAAGCCGACCTGCTCCATCCCGTGCTCGCGCCCGAGTTCGCCAGCCGATCCTGCCTGCATGAACATGTCGTAGTCATCAAAGTAGCCCGTCCACCACTTAGCCTCATTCTTGCGCGTCGCCTCCTGTTCATAGATGTAGGGCATACCCTGTTCGCGGAAAGCGCCGTTGTGGAACCAGTCATCGCCCATCCAACCGTCGACCATGGGATTCATGGGCACGGCGACTTTGAGCGCCGGGTGGGGATTGACGAGCGCCATCAGGGGCAAGAAACCGTCGTAGGAAATGCCCAAGATCCCGACCTTGCCGTTGCTTTCAGGGATGTTCTTCACCAGCCAGTCGATGGTGTCGTAGGTGTCGGTGGAGTGATCGACCGGCGTCGGATTCTGCGGCCCGCGCAGGGGGCGGTTCATAACGTAGTCGCCTTCGGAGCCGTGCTTACCGCGCACGTCCTGGACCACACGAATGTAGCCGCCTTCGACGATCACGTCGGTAGGGTTGTCGTAGCCGTAGAGGATCGGGCCGAGGTGAGAACTTTCAACGTGGCTGGTGAGTTTGGTGGCGTCGTAGGGCGTGCGCGTGAGCAGGATCGGTGCGCTTTTGGCGCCCCTCGGCACCAGGATAACGGTGTGCAGTTTCACCCCGTCCCGCATGGGGATCATAACGTTCCGCCTGGTGTAGTCGAAGCTATCGGTCACGGGTTCGAACTTGGCCGGCATTTCGCTGGGCAAAGCGGGGTACGTGGCGGGTGGCGGCGGGGCCGTCTGGGCTGCGGATGGTCCGGCTAGCAAGAGGGCGACGAACACCGGCGCGAGCCAGATCATTGCAGGAACGCGGTCGAGCAGATTCATAGGGGTCCCTTGAACGCAAATATGGACCGCGCTAGTGCTTGTTTCGTTGGCCACCCGCGCGGAACCGTGTCAGTCTCCGCGAACTCGCAGATTTCCGCCACGTTCAAACGATTGAGCGCGCGATTATATGCCTGATGCGCCTCCGCATGCCACCTTCAGAGCTCAGGTGGACGGAACTCGGTTTGGTGCCGCTTTCGATCAATCCGCGTATCTTCCTGAATTGTGATCGACATCACAACTGGCTGTGGCTTCAGTCACAGCTAAGGGTTTTCCCAGGGCACACACTAATCTCGTGACGCAGGTCACATGGGTTGGCCCATCGGGGCTGCCCATTTCAGGAAAGAAGACAAGCGTCGAGGGAGGTGGTTCGTGCTCTCACCATACGGACTCGATATTATTGAAAGCTGTCTGACTTGTAAGACCCGCACGGAACGGCTTTTCTGCGATTTGCCGGCCTCGGCGCTACAAGCCTTTGAAAACATCAAGTATGCCACCGCGTATCCCAAAGGTGCGGTGTTATTTGTGGAGGGGCAGGCCCCGCGCGGTATTTTTGTGCTGTGCAAGGGCCGAGTGAAGCTCTCCATCTGTGCCCCTGATGGCAAAACCCTGATCGTCAAGATTGCCGACCCGGGTGAAGTTCTGGGGCTCAGCGCCAGCGTTTCCGGCAAGCCCTACGAACTGACGGCCGAAACTGTTGATCCGTGCCAGGTGAACTTTGTGAAGCGCGAGGATTTCCTGCGCTTCTTGAAAGAGCACCCTGATGCCTGTTTTAAAGTGGCTGAGCAGCTGAGCGAGAAGTACAACACCGCCTGCCACGAGGTTCGGTCTCTGGGGCTGTCGCATTCCGCGGGCGAAAAGCTGGCCAGGTTGCTGCTGGAGTGGAGTTCCAGGAACGGCGAAACCGCCAAACAGGAGCCGCGCTTAAAGCTGGCGCTTACTCACGAGGAGATCGCGCAGATGATCGGCACCTCGCGGGAGACGGTCACCCGCCTTTTTGGCGACCTGAAGAAGCGGCAGATCTTGCAGACCAAGGGTTCGACCTTAGTAATACGAAACAAGGCTGCTCTGAAACTGCTGGCCAGCAACAACTAGGCGGCAAATGTAGCCCAGTCACGCTCACCGGTGACCGCAGTCACTGTTTTCTGCTTTATGTCGCGCTATTACAGGAGCATGGAGAGCGCCATCCATCAGAGTTGCCTCGAGTGCCTCGAGCGTCCGGACCGGGTATTCTGCGATATGCCAGCCGAGGCATTGAAGGACTTCGACGAGCTGAAGTCCTTGAGCCGGTATCCGCGGGGCACGGTTCTGTTCCGCGAAGGGCACCCGGCTCGCGGTATTTTTGTGCTGTGCCAAGGCCGGGTGAGGCTCTCAGTAAGTTCGGAATCGGGCAGACGTTTGACTCTTCGTATTGCAGGGCCCGGAGAAGTCCTGGGACTCAGCGCTTCCTTAGCGGACAGTCCGCACGAAATGATGGCCGAGCTGCTAGACAACGCACAAGTGGCTATGGTCAAGCGCAAAGATCTGTTGCGCTTCCTGCGCGACCACCGCGAGGCATGCTTGCAGGTCGTGAACCTGCTGAGTCGGGACTTGCATACAGCCTACGACCGCGTGCGCTCCGTCGGTCTGCCCCGGAGCCGGCGGTCCCGGGCCCTGCGCATTCACTGAGACACTTCAACTGGCGTCGGCTTGTTCTCCGACCGGCCTTCCTAACCTCGACTGACTGGCGAGTAGGATAATCGCTCGCCCCAAGTCATAACCTGAGGTTCATCTGACTACCTGCAGTGTGACCACAGTCACTGAAGGTAACACGCTGCGAACAATACTCTGACCGCATAACTCTGGAGGGCACTATGCGGGTTCGCGCTCTGCTCCTCGGCCCTTTGATCTTCTCCGTTTGCCTGCTGGCTCCGGAACTTCCCGCGAAAGACAACAGCAAATCCACTCACCCCGCCAAACAGGCGAGAGACTTCAGCAAGTTCGTGGAGATTCCTGGAGCTGAGAAAGCCGGGTCGGAGCAGTGCCAGCAGTGCCACAGTGAGCCCGCCGCGAACTACCGTAAGAGCTTCCATTCTATGCAAGACATCGACTGCGAACAGTGCCATGGCGCGGGTAGTCTGCACGTCGCGGCCGGGGCGTACTCGAAGGAAAAAATCATCAGCTTTCGCGACCGTTCGGCGGAGGCCAGCAACGGCGTTTGCCTGAGCTGCCATGCAAAGTCAGAGCATGTTCGGAACTGGTTCTCGGGAGCGCATCAGGCGCAGGACCTGAAGTGCATCGACTGCCACACCATCCATGGCGACGCCAAGACTGAGCAAAGAGCGTTTGAGTCCCGCCTTCAACTGAATGACAACTGCTTGCGCTGCCACAAGACACAGGCCGCACAAGCCGATCTTCCGTACCATCACCCGATCCGCGAAGCCAAGATGAGCTGTGTGGATTGCCATGATCCCCACGGGGGCGATGCCGGAAACAATCTGAACTCGGCTAACACGAATGACCTTTGTTTCAAGTGCCATGCTGAGTATCAGGGGCCATTTTCGTACCAGCACCCGCCGGTCAACGAAAGCTGTCTGAAGTGTCATTCAGCACACGGTTCGCCGAACCAGAATCTGCTGGAAGTGAGCCAACCGGCACTGTGCTTGCAGTGTCATTCGGCTCACCACAACGGCGCCAGTTTGCCACTGGTTGATCGGTGCACCAATTGCCATAACGCAATTCACGGCAGCGACACGCCTTCTGCCACCGGCGGAAGCGTGTTGATCGATAAACCTTAGCATCGCGATTTGTCTGGCATTGGGTTTGACAGAGGGAGGGCTGCAATGAAAAATGTTCCCGTGTTACTCATCCTGGCAGTCGTGTGCCACGCTCAGGCACAGCAGCCCAGTCCGAGTTCGCAGCCAGAGAAGAACGCTCCCGAGGTCAGCTACCATCTGGTCACGCTCATGCCTCAGTACCGGTTTCTGAGCACCAGCGGAAACCCGAGCCGAGTAGGGGAATACGACAGCCTGCAACAGTCTTTCGGCGGCGATCTATCGCTGAACGAAGTGTATTTTCCGCAACACTTGACGCTTAAATACACCGCCGATTTTATCAGTCAGGACGACTATGACATGAAGGCGCGGCTCAGCCTTGGGAAATGGCTGGACATCGGTCTGGATTCCCGCAGCTTCATTCGGCACCTCGATGACAACTCCTACTTCGCCTCAAGCGTGATTTCGCCTGACATCATCCGCACCGACTCAATTCCCGCAGACTCGCTCCTCGGGGTCCGGCGAAGGATGAATTCGGCTCATGCCAAGGTGAAATTGCCCAACCTGCCCATCAAGTTGTTCGTCAAAGGTGGCTGGCAGGCCCGGGAGGGGCAAAGCCAGATGCAGTATTACGACATGGGCGGCGACACCCAATGCGACAACTGCCACTCCGCGTCGCAGTATCGCACCCTCAACTACACAACCCGGAATATTGCTGGCGGAGCAGAAGTCACGCTGGGGCAAGTCAAACTGACCTATCAGCACGAGTTCCGCAGCTTCAACGACCGCATGCAGAACCCAGTGAACTACTTTGGATCAACCCTGGGCAGCCCCGGT
>Ga0187818_10000665_pt1 | contig 12739 bp, 11 predicted proteins | sample NC_wetland_sal_i_14_FD_130581 | JGI IMG/M metagenome (GOLD analysis project Ga0187818, IMG submission 130581) | Wetland sediment microbial communities from Neuse River Estuary, North Carolina, USA - SO4_3 | ecosystem: Environmental > Aquatic > Freshwater > Wetlands > Sediment | place: USA... | reverse complement strand
TTGCGGCCGCGCCATCAGCGCCCGCCCGATCAGCACGCGCTGGCGCTCGCCCTGCGAGAGCACACGCCAGGGCCGTTCACGCAGCGCGGTGGCCTCGATCTGACGCAGGATCCGTAGCCCCTGGGTGCGCTCCTTGTCAGGAATCTCACCCCACATCCCGATCATCGCATGGCGTCCGCTGATGATCGTGTCGAGGGTATTTTCATGCCCCGCCATCATCTGATGCACGCTGGAACTGACGATACCGATGCGCTTGCGCAATTCGCGCCAATCGGTGCGTCCGTAGGTCTCGCCCAGGACCGAAATCGCGCCGGCGGTGAGCGGCATGTAACCCGTCAGCGTGCTGAGCAATGAGGTCTTGCCCGAGCCGTTGGCGCCGAGGATGACCCAATGATCGCCGCGATCGACGGTCCAATCGACGGAATCGAGGATGAGCGCGTCGCGATCCACGCGGAGTTGTGAGACGTGAATTACGGGTGAAGTCTGTTTCATCTGGAGCAGGGGCCGCGGCGGTATGCGCCCGGAGCATGCGAAGATAATTGCCCGACGCGCTTTCGGCGGGCAGGCGAAATGGTTACGAGCACGTGAATTGGCGCCGCGGTATTCAGGCGTTGAAACCGTGGTGGACGAGGAAGGCTTCCATCGAGCGGATACATTCGCCGGGGCGCTCGATCTGGAGGAAGTGGGTGGTGCCGGGGATGGCCTCGTACTCGACGGAGGTTTCCTCGGCGAGGGCCTTGCCGATGAGGGCCGGCGGACTGCCGGCACCGGGATCGGCACAAATCAGCTTGACCGGGACCGGCATGTGGGCGAGTCCCGTCCAGGCCGAAGTGTCACGATTGCTGCGGAAGACGTGGGCCTCGTACTCGCGGGGACATGCGAGCACCCAATCGCCGGTGGCGGGATCGTGGCGCAGAGTCGCCCGCGCCATCAGTTCGTACGCGTCGGGGTGCCAGTGGGGGAAATACTTGCGGAATTGGCGCGCGAGATCGGCGGGATCCTTGTAGCTGGGCGTGCGGCGTCCGGCGCGCGCGGCGATATCGTCTTCGTTGGTGCGCTGAAGATCGCGCAGGGGATGGCCGTCGCGCGGGTAGAAGGGCGGGTCGAAGAGCACGAGGGGATCCCAGCGCTTGCCCATCTGCTGCGTATGCGAGACGGAACTGACGGCGGAGAGGGAATGAAAGACGCCAGCGGTGCGGCGGTGTCCGAAGGCCTCCTGGATAAGCGTGAAGATGCGTTCGAGGTCGTGGATGAACTGGCGCCAGTTGTGGTGGTCGAAGCGGTGCAGCGGATTTTGCCCGTGATTGCGAAAGTCGAACAGGATCAGCTCGTAACGGTCGCGCAGCAGGTTCCAGAACGGGAAATAGCCGTCGGTCGCAAGGCCGTTGCCGTGGCTGAGGACCAGGCGTGGAGCGCCGGCCTGGCCGTGGAGGCGAAGCCGGATGATGGCGCCATCCCCCATCGTGGCGTCGAGGGTCTTAAGCGGAGCGGGCAACTCGATACTCAACTCGATCTCCTTCCTGCGATGCGCGTGGCATCCACGCGGCCGTTCCCGATGGTACCAGCAAGAAAGCTCGCCGTGCAAAATTAACGGCAACGCGAGGTATTGGCGGGCCCGAAATAAAATGCGCGTGGCCTTTTTCAGTGTTATGCTCGCGTTGCTCGGGATGGTTGCAAGGGTCGCGGTGGTTTTTATGGACATGCAGAATACGCTCGAGAACTTTATCGTGAGTACGACGAACGATCTGCCGGGCTATGAAATCGTGCAGGTGTGCGGCGAGGTTTTCGGCCTGGTGGTGCGGGCGCGCAATCTGTTTTCGAACTTCGGGGCGAGCCTGCGCACGGTGTTCGGCGGCGAGGTCAAGCAATATACGCAATTGCTGATCGACAGCCGGGTGCAGGCGATCGAGCGGCTCAAGCTGGCGGCGATGGAAAAGGGCGGCAACGCGGTGGTCGCGATGCGTTTCGATTGCAATGAGATCGCCAACCTGATGAGTGAAATCGCGGCGTACGGGACGGCGGTGATCGTGCGCAAGCGGTAAGCTAGAGCATGTTCACGGGGTCGATATCGATTCCAAGATGCACATCGGCGTGGGCGGCCAGGGGCGCGACCTCGGCGCGCATCGCGGCGAGCGCGGCACGCATTTCATTCAATTCGAGTGACTTCACCATGACCTGCCATCGGTAGCGCTGCTTGATGCGTTCTATCGGCGCGGGCGCCGGTCCCAGCACGCGCATCGAGTCCGGTTTTGCGATGCGGGCCAACGCGGCGGCGGCCCTGGCGGCGATTGCGCTGACGCGTGAGGAATCGGCGCCTTCGATTCGCACCAGCGCCATCCGCGCGAACGGCGGATACATCAGCTCGCGCCTGAGGTCGAGTTCGCGGCGCATGAAGCGGGCGTAATCCTGATCGCGCGCGGCGCGGATGCTGTAATGATGCGGCGCGTAGGTCTGGATGAGCACGCGTCCGGGCTTGTCGCCGCGGCCGGCGCGGCCCGCGACCTGGGTAAGGAGCTGAAAGGTGCGTTCGGCCGAGCGGAAGTCGGGCAGATGCAAGGCGAGGTCGGCGAGCACGACGCCCACCAGCGTGACGCCGGGGAGATCGAAGCCCTTGGTGATCATCTGGGTGCCGACGAGAATATCGATCTCGCCGTGCTTGAGGGCGTCGACGAGGGCGGTGCGTGCGCCGCGGCGGCCGCTGGTGTCGCTATCCATCCGATCGATGCGCGCGGTGGGCATCAGGGTGGCCAGCGCATGGACGAGGCGCTCGGTGCCGAAGCCTTGGCCTTGGAGGCCGAGGCCGCCGCATGCGGGACATTGCTCGGGGGCGGCGGCGCTGGCGCCGCAATAATGGCATCGCAGCGAACGATCGCGGAGGTGAAAGGTCATGCTGACGCTGCAATTGGCGCAGGCGACGACGTTGCCGCAGAGATGGCATTGCAGGAAGTTGTGGAAACCGCGGCGGTTCAAGAAAACCATGCTCTGGCCGCCGGCGGCGAGGTTGCGGCGCAGGGCGTCGAGGAGCGGGGGCGAGAGCGGGACGGCGTCGGGCGCGGGGGAGTCGGCGGAATCGGCGGAAGGTTCATTCTGGGCGGCGGGCGGCAGATGCTCGCGGAGGTCGACGATCTCGACCTCGGCCAGTTCGCGTTCGCCGACCCGGCGAGAGAGGCGGAGGAGCTTGTAGCGTCCGCGCCGGGCGTTGACGTAGGACTCGGCCGACGGGGTCGCCGAGCCGAGGATTACCGGGCATCGGCTGGCGCGGGCGAGCGCGACCGCGAGATCGCGCGCATTGTAGCGAATTCCTTCTTCTTGTTTATACGCGGGATCGTGCTCCTCGTCGACGACGACGAGCCCGGTGTCATGGATGGGGGCGAACACGGCGGAGCGCGGACCGATCATGATGCGCGCCTCGCCGCTGAGCGCGGCCATCCAGCTCGCCCATCGTTCGGCCACGTTTTGCGCGCTGTGCACGACGGCGACGAGCGGTCCGAAGCGCTGGCGAAACGCGCGGACGATCTGGTCGGCAAGAGCAATCTCGGGCACGAGGACGAGCACCTGGCGGCCAGCGGCGAGCGTTTCGCCCGCAAGCCGCAGATAGACCTCGGTCTTGCCGCTGGCGGTCACGCCCCATAGCAGGAAAGCCTCGAAGCGCGGTTCGCGCATGGCGGGCATGGCAGCCGCGACGGCGGCCGCCTGCTCCCATGAAAGTTCGAAGGGGGCGGGGCCGGCGCCCAGGTCTGCGGACGTGGCGGGAAGTTCCGCAGCGGCGTCGCGGGGTTCGAGGGGCGCAATGGCGGCCAGCACCGGCGCCGACAGTTCGAGCAGGCCGCGCTCGATCAGCATACGGAGCGCGGGCTTGGCCCCCGCGATTTCCTCTTCCAGCCGATCGAGCCGGATTCCGGCTTCACCGGACACTGCGATCCGTTGCATCAGGTCGCGCTGCTTGCGGCCACGCAATTTGGGCGGCTCGCCGGGATGCGTCAGGCGCACGATCGGTGAGATCGTTTCGCGATGGCGTCCGCGGGTAGAGTCATGGGATTCGACAAGGCCGGCACGGGTCAGGCGGGCGAGCGCGGCCTCGACCTCTTTGCGGTCGCCGAGACGGTCCAATTGGCGCAGGGTTCGGGGACGCTTGGCCAGCGCCTGAGTGATCGCGCGCTCGATTGGCGTTGCGGTAGCGATCGCGAGCACATCCGGCGATGCGGCCAATCGAAGCATGCGGCGCGATTCGACGCGCGCGGCGGTTGGAATCACGCCGCGGTAGGCGTCGGCGATCGGCGCCATGTAGTAGGTTGCGAGAAACTCGATTAGTTCAAGATGGGCGCGGTCGAACAGCGGACGTGCTTCGAGCACTTCGAGGATCGGTTTGGGGGCCGCGCCGCCGGCCTCAAGATTCTCGCCCAATTCGAGCACGACCCCGGTGACTCTGCGCGAGCGCATCGGCACCAGCACGCGATGGCCGGGCGCGACGCGACCGGCGAGCGCGGGGGGAATCGCATAGGTTAATTGGTCGACGCTGCCCGCCGCGCCAACGATTACCACTCGCGCTCGCATCGCCGGAGGCGCGCTCGCTGGATTCGCCTGTATGTGCCCGGTTTCCATCATGCGAGCCCGCGGAATTGTCCGCATGGCCCGGTTCGTGCAGTTTATCACGCGCCAATCGCGCCGCCTGCTCAGGGCTCAACTTGTGCGCGGGGAAGCGGCTGCGCTAAAAGGCGCCTAGCAGGTTGCTGAGCGCAACAACTGAAACATTGCCGGATGAGCGGGGTGGCTCAACACCCAACCATAGATATGCGGAGGAACGAGCCGTGAAACTCGAAAACAAAATCGCCGTGATAACGGGCGCGGGGCGCGGGATGGGTCATGCGATGGCGAAACGCTTCGCCAAAGAGGGAGCCCAGGTCGTGGTCGCGGAAATCGACGAGACCAGCGCCAAGCAAACCTTCGAGGAGATCGGCCGGCGCGGCATCCTCGTGATGACCGATATGAGCAGCGTCGCCGAGATCAACGCGCTCATCGACAAGACCGTGGCGGCCTTCGGACGCATCGATATTCTGGTCAACAACGCCGGTGTCACCAAAAGCCTTGGCTTTTTTGACGTGACCGAAGCGGACTGGGACTGGATGCATTCGATCAACGCGCGCGGTGTGTTCTTTTGCATGCAGCGAGCGGCGCGCGAGATGGCGAAGCAGCAATCGGGCAAGATCGTCAACATCGCGTCGATTGCGGGCAAGGGGTTCCGCGGCACCTCGAATATTGCGTACGCGGGGAGCAAGGGCGCGGTGATCGCGATGACGCGGATCGCGGCCTCGCAGCTCGCCCGCTACAACGTCAACGTCAACGCGATCTGCCCGGGCGCGACCCGCACGCACATGTACGAAACGATCCAGGCGGAGATGATCGCGCGGCGCGGGATGAGCGCGGAGGAGGCGCAACGCCGCCTCGACGCCATGATTCCGCTCGGGCGGTCCAACTCGCCCGATGATATCGCCAACATGGCGGCTTTCCTTGCCTCAGCGGAGGCCGACAATATCACGGGACAATCGTTCAACGTCGACGGCGGCCTGATGTGGGATTGAAGCGAGCCAGGAGCACAAATGGAAGCACGCTATTTCGAGGATTGGAAGACCGGCGACCGTATCGAGACGCTCGGGCGCACAGTGGGCGATGCGGAAATATCGCAATTCGTCGCGCTCGGGGGCTTTTTCGAGGAGCTGTTCATGAGCGCCGAGTACGTCGCGAAGCGTTCGATCTATCCCAAACGCTTCGCCCCCGGCGCGCTCATCTTCTCGTTCACCGAGGGGCTGATAATCATGAGCGGATGTATTCACGGGGTCGGCCTGGCGCTGGTGTCGGTGGATAATATGACCTTCAAGCGACCGCTTTTTACCGGCGACACGATGAAAGTCCTGGTCGAAGTGACCGATACGCGCCCCACCAGCCGCCCCGATCGCGGGATCGTCACCTTCCGTCATACCGTGAAAAATCAGAACGGCGAGGACGTGATGGAATGCACGGTTAAGCGGATGCTGCGCAGCCGCACGGCCAAGGCCTGATCGAACGGCGCGGGCAATCAGATAAAACCGGGGCGGGCGCTCGGAGTGGTAATCCGCGCGTCCGCCCCGACTGTTAAGTGACAAACCAGCTTATATGGGCTCGCCTGTGGTTGGATCGAGAATAAGAACGCGACCGTCAGAGTGATCCGAATGATCGAAATCGAACATGTTGCCGAGCGTCCCCGCAATCGCATCGAATGAACCGTTGCCGATTCGGCCGAGATTCCAGTTGTCCTCGATGAAGCGCAGGATCGAGGTCTGGTCGGTCAGCGTATGATCGACAAAGTTCTTCTTCGCGAACGGCGAGATGACGATCAGCGGCAAGCGCGGACCGTATCCACAGCGGCCCTGCGCGCTATCCAGCAAGGCAAACGGACCGCTGCCGCAGGCGTTTTTCCCCGTAAGTGCATCGAATGACGTAGTGGAGCCGTTCACGAGCGGACTCGGCTGATGGTCGTACCATCCATCTGAGTCGTCGTAAGAGATCACGATCGCCATCGACTTCCATTCGTGCAGTTTTTGCAGGAAGTTGATCGTGTCGACCATGAATGTCTGCTCATCGAGCGGGCTCGAGTAACCGGCGTGGCCGTCCTGGTAGCCCGCCGCCTTGACGAAGCTCACGGCCGGCAAGTTCCCGTTCGCCGCCGCCGTGAAGAAGTCATCCAGATCGTACTGATGGTTCGCCTGGTCGTTGAAGCCAATCGTGTTCACGGAAAGGGGACGCAGGTGGTTCGGGTTAGCGGTCTGCGAATAGTACTGGAACGGCTCGTGATGAGGAATGTAGTCGACCTTGGGCGGGAATGCGCCAGTGATCGATGTGTGCGTGCGGGCGCATCCGGTCGACTTGTTCGGGTTCGTGGTACCCAGGTTGAAGCCGCCCTGGAACCATCCCCAGGTGACGTGCTTCGCGTTCAGCAAGTCGCCGACGTTCTTGCCTTTCATTGAAACGCTATCGCGCGAGGTGCAGACGTCACCGTCCGGTTGCGGGTCGCTGATTACCGATCCATCCACGGTATCGTCCGGCGTGGCCGGATACTTGACGCCCGAAGTCGCACCATTGGTCTGACCGGAGGCCAGATTGAGCGCACCCGGCGTCGACGGGCCGTAGGTTGTACCGTACGAGTTATCGCTCATCGCGAAGTTCTGCGCGTAATTCCACAGCGCCGTAACTGTGTTTCCATCGTAATAGGCCATCACGAGGTTTTTACCGAGCGTGTAGTCGGGGCATCCCGGAGCGCCAACACCTGCCCATTTGGGAAACTGGTCCATGTTGAACAAATCGAACGCCTGTTGCTCGGGCATGTAATCGTGGTCCTGGTCGCAGGTCGCCGCCCGGTCAGGCCCAAATCTTACTGGATTGAACAGGTTCGGATTGCTCGTCAGCAACGCAGCGGTCAATCCGTTGACCGCCGGCGTGCCCGGACTGGGGGTGAACGGAGGTTCACCCGGCTTGTTGAGGGCGTTCGGGTAAGTTCCAAAGTAATGGTCGAACGAAACGTTCTCCTGGAAAATCACCACGAGATGTTCAATCGGCGTCGACGTTTCAGGAGCGCCGCCCTGCTTCGCAAAGGCCGGCGTCAGCGACGCGGGTCCCGCTACCAAGCCCATCGCGGCAGCTATCGCCGCCGCCCTGAACCCCCTCTTAAATCTCCTCAGTGCCTTCATCTGCATTTCTCCTTTGCGGCAGACCGGCTGCCGTTGAAGGCAAAGAAGCAGACGAAGGTTGTCGCCACGTTAACCCCGGCGCAGAATTCATGGCGCAGGGTTAAATTTCCGATGAAGTGATGCCTGCGGTCTGGTTACAGCGTGCGCGCAAGCCCCGGCGTCCGCGATGACACCAGCGCTGGTTGAATCGGCGCGTAGCCATCGGATGCGCGGCGCACACCGATTAGGTTAGGATATACCGATGTTACGTTTTCTTACCGCAGGCGAATCACACGGGCCGGAACTCGCCGCCGTGATCGAAGGCGCCCCCGCCGGCTTCGACATCGATATCGCCGCCATCAACCACGACCTCGCGCGCCGACAGAAGGGCTACGGCCGCGGGGGCCGGATGGCGATCGAGCGCGACGAAGTGCGCGTGGTCTCAGGAATCCGGTTTGGCCGCACGATGGGCAGCCCGGTCACGTTCGTCATCGAGAACCGCGACTATAAAAACTGGGAGAAGCGGATGTCCGCCGATCCGGCCGACCGCGGGGAAGCCAAGATCGTCACACGCCCGCGCCCCGGCCATGCCGACCTCGCCGGCGTCCTCAAGTACAACCTGGAGGATATCCGCGATGTGCTCGAGCGCGCCTCGGCGCGCGAGACCACGGCGCGCGTCGCCGTTGGGGCCTTCGCCAAGCAGCTCATAACGCCCTTTGGCGTCAGCGTGCTGGGCTATGTCGTCAGTATTGGCGCGACCGAAGCCGCCGTTCCTGACGGGACCACGTTGGATCAGCTCGCGCACGTAACCCAGGAATCCCCGGTCCGTGTCGCCGATCCGGCGGCCGAGCGCGCAATCATCGCGGAAATCGACGAATGCAAAAAAACCGGCGACACCCTCGGCGGTATCGTCGAAGTGGTCGCCGCAGGGCTGCCGGTCGGGCTGGGCAGCCACGTCCAATGGGACCGCAAACTCGACGGCCGCATTGGCCATGCGCTCATGAGCCTGCAAGCGGTCAAGGGCGTCGAGTTCGGGATGGGCTTCGGCGCGGCGCGGGTGCGCGGCTCGGAGCTGCATGATGAAATCGGCTACGATTCCGCGGCCCGCCGCTTCACCCGTCATTCCAACAACTCGGGCGGCACCGAGGGCGGCATGACCACGGGCGAGCCGCTTCGCGTGCGCGTCGCTTTCAAGCCGCTGTCGACCCTGATGCGCCCGCTGCGTTCGGCCGATATCAAGACCAAGGCTGAGGCCGTCGGCGCAATCGAACGATCCGATGTATGTGCGATTCCGGCCGCCGCCGTAATCGCCGAGTCGGTGGTGGCGTACGAGCTGGCCGGCGCGTTCCTCGAGAAATTCGGTGGTGATTCGCTGGCCGAGATCACGCACAATTGGCGGGGCTATCTCGAACAGGTGCGCAACTACTGAGCGCGCGTCCCATGGCGCCGAAGCTGATCCTCACCGGCTTCATGGCCACCGGAAAAAGCGTCGTCGCGCGGGCGCTGGCGCGTCGGCTCGCGTGGCCTCTGCTGGATTGCGACGCCGAAATCGCGGCGCGCGCCGGCCGGCCGATTCCCGAAATCTTCCGCCGCCAGGGCGAGGCCCATTTTCGCGCGCTGGAACGCGTCGTCATTGCCGCCGTCGCGAACGATCCGCGCCGATGCCCGCAGTGCGGCAATCCGCGCCCGGCGGTCGTCGCCACCGGCGGCGGCGCGATCGTCGACCCGGAGAATTTCGCCGCGCTGCGCCGCGCGGGCGTGATCGTATGCCTGGTCGCGCGCCCGGAGGTTATCGCCAGGCGTATCGGCCCTGCGGTAAAGTCGCGGCCAATGCTCACGCAGGGAGGCAAACCAATCAACCGGCGCATCGCGGAACTAATCGAGGAACGGCGCGAGGCCTATGCGCGCGCGGCCATCACTATCGACACCTCCGACTTGAGCGTCGATCAGGTCGCCGACGCGGTGCTCGACGCCTTCGCCGCTTACGGTGCAAAAAAATGGGCAGCTTCCGCGTAGAACTCGGCGCCAATTCCCATCCGGTTCATGTCGGAGCAGCGCTCCTCGACCGCGTCGGCACACTTGCCAGCGAGGCGGGCCTCAAGCCAGGCCGCGCCGCTCTAGTTACGGACTCGAATGTCGCCCAGCTCTACGCCATGCGCGCGCTCGGCTCACTTGCGAGCGCTGGCTTTGACGCGAAACTGATCGAAGTCGCCGCCGGCGAGGCCAGCAAATCCCTTGCGACGCTGGAGCGAGTCTACGATCAACTGGTCACCGCCGAACTCGACCGCGCCAGCGTGGTCTTCGCGCTCGGCGGCGGCGTCGTCGGCGATCTTGCCGGCTTCGCCGCCGCAACCTACCTGCGCGGCCTCCCGCTCGTGCAGATTCCCACGACGCTTGTCGCCCAGGTCGACTCCGCGCTCGGCGGCAAGACCGCGGTCAACCATCGCGCGGCGAAAAACCTGATCGGCGCCTTTTACCAGCCCCGCCTGATCGTCGCCGACGTTGCCACGCTCCTGACGCTGGCCGAGCGCGAGTTCCGCGAGGGTCTCGCCGAAGTGATCAAGTACGGCGCCATCATGGACGCGGATTTCTTCTCGACCCTTGAGCGCGAGATGCCGGCAATTCTCCGCCGGGATCCGGGACGACTCGCGGAGAGCGTCGAACGCTCGCTCCGCCACAAGGCTTTCGTCGTCCAGAGCGACGAGCACGAAGGCGGCCTGCGCAAAATTCTCAACTTCGGGCATACGCTCGGCCACGCGCTCGAAGCCTCGTCGGGTTACGGCAGCTACCTCCATGGCGAGGCGGTAGCGATCGGGATGGTTGCCGCCGCACAGCTGTCGAGCGCTTACGCCGGTCTCAGCGCCGACGAGGCTACGCGCCTCCAACGCCTGATCGAAACCGCCGGGCTGCCGACGGCGATGCCCGCGGGATGGCGCAGCGAGGAATTCATGCGCGCGCTCAAGCTCGACAAGAAGCGCGCCGGCGCCGGTGTCGAGTTCGTGTTGATCGACCGCCTCGGCCACGCACTTACACGCAAGCTCGGCTTCGACGAGATCGTCGCAGGCGTAGCTTAGTCTTCTGAGCTGATAAGGACGACGGAGGGCGGGAAAGTCGCCACCGTCTCCGATCTCACATAAGGGTGAAACCGCTCACGCCTCGAAATAACGCCGCGGATTCTCCACCATCATCGTCGTGATTTTCCGTTCCGGCACGCCCGCATCCTTGAGCGCCGGGATAATATTCTTGAAGATGTGCGTCGGCTTCCAGTTCTCGACCAGCTTGCGCATCTTCGCGTCCATCTCCGGCATCCCCTTGCCCTTCCAGCATGCGACGGAGTCGTGCGACAGCACGAGCTGTTTTTCAAAGCCGATCCCGACCAGCCCGATGAGCGCGGCCAGCCGCAAGCGGTCCGGATGGAGCAGGTCCAGGCCAAAGCGGTCAAACCCGAGGTAGCATCCGCGGTCGAGCATGTCGGTGTGATAGCCCAGGTTCGACGACCCGCAGCTATGGCCGATGATCACCCTGGAGAAGGGAACACCCTCCGACTCGAAGATATTGAGCTGCTCGCGTCCCATCGTGCCTTCATCGGTATGGGTAGTGATCGGCGCGCCGGTCCGTCGCGACGCCCGCGCCGCCGCTCTCAGGCACTTCTCCTCGTATTCCGTGATCCGGTCCTTGCTGGTTGCGCACTTGATTAGGCCCGCCCTGATTCCGGTCTCGCCGATCCCCTGGGTCAGTTCGGTCGCGTAGATATCCGCGATTTCCTCGAGCGACCGCTGCTTCATATAGGGAGTGCTGCCGAGGTCCTCCTTGTAGAGGCCAGTCGAGCAGACGATATTGACGCCGCTCGCGCTCGCCACCTCCGCCATGAAGACCGCGTCGCGCCCGATATCGTTGGGACATGGATCGACGAAAGTGCCAAGCCCCAGATCCTTGAGTTCCTTGAGCCGCTCGACCGCCTGCCGAAGCGCGGTTTTGCGCTCGAAGCGCGGCGCCTTGCAGTCGAGCTCCCAGCCGGCCCAGCCGACCAGCAGATGCTCGTGCATCAGGGTCGTCCCAAGCTGATCGCTGCCCACCGTTCCTGTCACCGTGTTGATCGATTTCATCGTCGGATGCGCTCCCTGGCGCGGCAATGCGCTTTATGCCCGCAGGTTCCGGGCGGGCCTGTTCGCGCGTCAACTTAGCCCCGCCTGATTGAGATCGTCAAACCCGCTGCGAGGTTGGCGGCGAGTCGTGCGGCGCGGGGCCGAAGCTCGTGAAAATCACGATTATCGCGACCCCGACCGTGATCGCGCTGTCGGCGATATTGAACACCGGGTAGCGGAACGACCGATGATGGAAGTAGATGAAGTCCACCACCTTGCCATGCGCCAGGCGATCGATCAGGTTCCCGACCGTACCGCCGAGGATCAGCGCGAACGCGACCGCCGAGACCAGCGGCGTCGATCGCCGCGCCAGCAGCGCCAGCAGCACCACAATCGCGACGAACGACAGAATAATGAAAAAAACCGCGCGAAACGCCGCCGGCATCGACGCGAACAGGCTGAACGCGGCGCCCGAATTCAGGGTGTAGGTAATCGCGAGCCAATGCGGCACGAGGTCGATCTGCTCGAAGAGCTTCAGATGCCTGATGATGTAGAGCTTGACCAATTGGTCCAGGACGAAGACCGGCAACGCGACCAGGCCGAGCATCGTGCCGAACCGGCGCCAGTCGGTCGTCGTGCTCACATCGCCCGCGGATGGCACCGGCGCTTGCGGCGCAACCGGCGTCACGCGTTGAGCGCCTGTACTACCGCGCGGCATCGCGGATCCAGATCGGAGCCGGAATCGTCATCGAAGTACATCCAGCAGCGCTGGCACTTGCGCCCCGGCGCGCGCCGCCCCACCACGACCAGCGGCGGGTCGGTTGAAACGCGTCCGTAAACCCCGTCGAAGCTGAACGCTTCGGCGCCGTTGGCTTTGCGGCGCAGATCCTCGGCCTCGCGCGCTTGAAGCGGCGCGACCTCCGAAACGATGAAAAGTTCCTTGAGTGCGTCGCG
>Ga0187818_10000664_pt1 | contig 12747 bp, 14 predicted proteins | sample NC_wetland_sal_i_14_FD_130581 | JGI IMG/M metagenome (GOLD analysis project Ga0187818, IMG submission 130581) | Wetland sediment microbial communities from Neuse River Estuary, North Carolina, USA - SO4_3 | ecosystem: Environmental > Aquatic > Freshwater > Wetlands > Sediment | place: USA... | reverse complement strand
GTTGTCCGGCACCTACGCCCGCGCAGATATTGGCCTCCGCCAATGCCAGACCGCCGGAGACGGCCCCACTGCCGCCGTCCAAATCGAACGAAATACACGTGCAGGTGGATGCGCCGTTCGTCTTCAGTGCGAAGGATCCACCGCCGCCGCAGCCTGCGCCTGCGCGCGAAGCGGAACTCCTGCCACCGAGCGATCTGCCGCGCCCGGCATGGTTCGAGCCCGTGGTCCTCCCCCCTCGTCAATCCCAAGCGCACCATAACGTCCTCGGAAAGATCAGGCGCTTCTTCGCCGCCATTTTTAGCTAGTGGTGTCTCTTACAAGTTCGGCATAACTGCAGACGCCTGGAAAGGGTGCGGCATCACAAGGCTGCCGAGAAACCCCACTGGCGCTGGAGTTTTGAAAGGGCACGGCTTCTAGCCGTGCCGTAACTTTTTGGACGGAGATGATGACGGCGCGGCTGGAAGCCGCACCCTTTCAAAACCTAAACGCCGACTTGCGGACACGGCGCCAGATATCCTTTTGCTCGCCGCCCGCTTCTTACTTGGAAATTGAGGATGACGCTCACATAGGGAGCCATGCCAGACGCCTCATCCACATCGAGCTTACCCACCCTCACAGGGAGCGCCTTTGGGCTCTATCCGGCCGAGCCTCGCAACTTCCTGTTCGGATTCCTAGCCCAGGCGATGCTAGCAATGCTGCTCATCGTGGCGTTGTATGTCGGACGAGATGCGGGGATCAGACCGCAGCCGGGCACGATCCTCGCCAATATCAGCCCGATTTCGTTTCCCCATTCTCCGAGAGAAAGCGGAGGGCACGGTGGCGGCGGCGATCACGACATAATCGCCGCCTCTCGGGGTGCGTTGCCAAGAATGACCCTGGAAGACCAACTTGCCCCGCCTGCAGCTGTGCTTCGCAATCTCGATCCCAAATTGCCGGAACCGCCCAGCGTGATGGCCATGTCAGCACTCCGACTGCCGCAGGCTGGACCACTCGGCGATCCGTTAACCCTGGCGCAAGGACCACCCTCCAACGGCCCCGGAGGCGGCGGTGGCATTGGTGAGGGATGTTGCGGTGGAGTCGGTCCCAAAGATGGCCCGGGTTTCGGCCCCTACGATCAAGGTATTGTGTTCTCGCCCGGCAGAGGTGGGGTCACGGCGCCGCGTCCCATCTACGCCCCTGACCCGGATTATTCCGACGATGCCCGTAGAGCCAAGTTGCAGGGCTCGGTCATTTTGTGGATGGTGGTCGGAGTGGACGGGCACCCGCGCAATATTCGCGTACAGAAGCAGTTGGGGATGGGACTGGATGAGAAGGCGCTTGAGGCGGTCAGCAAGTGGCGCTTCCAACCGGCAACTCTAAATGGTCAACCCGTGGCCGTGCAGATCAACGTGGAAGTAAGTTTCCGGCTGTATTGACGGTACGTAATGCTGTCGCCCCGACTGCAATATTCCGCAGCGTCGGCTTTATCTGCGCTTAAGAGTCTTGGCCAGCGGGGTCACTCGGTCGCGTAGTTCGTCGGCCAGTTCCGCGCCCCGTTCCAGGGTGTCCTCCGCTACTTCCCGTGCTTCTTCCTTCCAGTCGTCAATGGTCTCGCGCGCATCTTCGTATCGGCGCCGCAATTCCTTACGCATCTGCCTGCCCGACTTCGGGGCAAACAACAGGCCGATCAGCGTGCCCGCACCCAAGCCAATCAGCAGGAATGTAATCGCGGTCCCGACATTGCCTTGCTCGGAAGCTTCATATTTGCCTTCACGCATAAGAACACCCCTTAATGAAGAGTTTCGCTCCCCTATTCTAGCTGGGTTCGGTGCCCGGCCGCTCGGGATTCCCGCTCGGAATTTCCCATCTTGCCCCAACCCCGTGTAAAATAAAGGCTTGGAGCCCAGCGTCAGGCGGAAAATGTGGCCCACCCGCTTCCGCCGGCCAGCCGCAATCCATAAAGGAGATTCATTCAGCAATGGCTATCCCTGCCACCCAGCTTCGCCCGGGCATGATCATCAAGCACAATAATGACCTGCATTCTGTGTTTAGCGTAGAGCATCGCACGCCGGGCAACCTGCGCGCCTTCATTCAGGCCAAACTGCGCAACCTGCGTACGGGCGCCATGTTTGAGCACCGTTTCCGCTCTCCTGACCCGATCGAGAAAGTGAACGTAGACGAAGTGGAGATGGAGTATCTCTACAACGACGGAGATAGCTACTACTTCATGGACACGTCGAACTACGAGCAGACCCACCTGACCAAAGACATTTTGGGCGATGCGGTCGATTACCTCATTTCCAACCTGCAAATCAAAGTGGAGTTTTTCGACGGCAAAGCCGTAGGCATCGAGTTGCCGCAGACCGTGGAATTGACCGTGGTGGAAACCGAACCGGGACTGAAGAGCGCCACCGCTTCCAGCGTGACCAAGCCGGCCAAGACAGAAACCGGCCTCGTGGTACAGGTTCCGCCGTTCATTAACGAAGGCGAAAAGATCAAGGTCGACACTGCCGAGGGTGTGTATTTGTCGAGAGCGTAGTTTATCTTGTCATCCTGAGCGAAGGACTCTGCTTCGCTGGCGAATCGCAGTGCGAAGTCGAAGGATCGCTACGCACAACGGATCTCGGTGGTTTCGCAGAGGGTCTCCCCGTGATCGCCAGCGCGTAGCAGGTGCCGTGGGGGGCAAGTCACAATCGCGTCCAGGGTATAAGGGATTCTTCGACTTCGCGGGTCGATCCGCGAGCGGATCGATCCACTCCGCTCAGAATGACAAAACGGAAATTGACGTGAGTCCATCCGAAGAAACCGCCGTCGAAGCTCGCCGCTTTCTGGTTCGCGGACGCGTGCAGGGCGTAGGCTTCCGCTGGTTTGTGGAGCGCGAGGCGCACATTCTCGGGATTGCCGGATGGGTGCGCAACAACCCAGATAGCAGCGTGGAAGTGCTGGCCATGGGCACGCGCCACCAGTTGGCTGGTTTGCGTTCACGCTTGCGGGAAGGTCCGCGAGCCGCGCGGGTCGACGACGTCGAGGAATTCGAGGCCAAACCCGTCTCTGGCCTGACTGCATTTCGCATCGAAGGAGCCTGGTAGATGCCAGCCAAGAGTGTACCCGTGAAGGCGAATGTCAACTGCGAGCCGCTGAAAAAGCTCATCCGCGAGGTTCCCGATTTCCCTAAGCCAGGAATTCTCTTCTATGACATCACCACTCTGCTGAAAGACAAGCGGGGATTCGCGACCCTGATCGATGCCTTGGCCGAGCATTACATCAATCAGGACGTCGACCTGATTCTTGGGATGGAGGCCCGTGGCTTCATCTTCGCCCCTGCCCTGGCCTACCGCCTGAATGCCGGGTTTGTCCCCGTGCGTAAGCCAGGCAAGCTTCCCGCCGCCACCGCTCGCTACGATTACGCACTGGAATATGGCACCAACACGCTGGAGATTCACAAGGACGCTATCCAGCCAGGACAGCGCGTGATTGTCGTAGATGACTTGCTGGCCACCGGCGGTACCGCCGAGGCCACCACGAAGCTGGCAGCCTCGCTGGGCGGGGAGATTGTGGGGCTGGGCTTTGTGGTGGAGCTTGATTTTCTGAAAGGCCGCGAGAAGCTCAAACAATACGACGTGTTCTCGCTGCTGCACTACGACAAGTAGCAGGGCAGGTTCTCTGGACGGGCGCGGTATCCCTTACCTCAGTTGCTTACCTGAGAAGACGCGCCAGTGCAATGATTGCGGTCCATCCGCCCGCGCTCACCACAGCCATTGTCGTCAGACCCAAAATCCTGTCCCATACGCTTCGCCCGCTTCCCGCTTCTTCCTCCGCGTTGCAAGCGCATCTACCTCCCAGGTCTTGGTAGTAGCATCGCTTCTGCCCCATCCCGTACCTGCCCGACAGTTCCCAATTCGCGCTCATACTAGTTGGATGTGGGGAGATCGGCGAGGTTATGCGGCAGTTGTAAAGGTTTGGTCAAATAAAAGTGACAATATCTTGACGAGTCATTTCCTCTGTTGATGCTGCGATTTTCCTGAGTCAAGAAATCCGATTCATAAGCGTTTGCCATCCCGACCACATTGCCTTATGCCGCGAACCGTCAACTCTCCGTCAGGACCAGCGCGCCATCTCTCGGCAGATAGCTTTTTCGCCGGAACCAGTCTTCCATGGCGTCTTTCAGCTGGGCGAGCGGAACGTTCGTGCCGACTTCCATCAGGCCGTCGCCAACCGGCAGAGTGTCGTCAAAAACGCTGGCGTTGGTGAAGTTCCGCATGGAGAAGCTGTCCAGCCACTTCAGTGGGCAGGGGTGTTTCTTGCCATCGGCTTCATAATCCACGCGGATTTTGCGCGCAAACATACAATACGATTTAATCACAGCAGATGATTCAATGTTGGCCGTGAGTTAACGGAGGCGAGGTGAAACTGTCTTTTGCTTTATTGGTCGGGGTTTCGATTCTTGCCCAAATCAACTCGGCAAGCGACGTCGCCACCACCAGACAGGCCGATACCATCTTCGCGGACCTGAAATCTGACCACGCCCCCGGCGCCGCGGTGCTGGTGCTCCGCAACGGACATACCGTCTTCGAGCGCGGGTACGGCGTGACCGATTTGCGCTCGCTTCACGCCATCGATGCGCACACCAATTTCCGCCTCGCATCCGTAACCAAGCAATTTACGGCCGCGGCCGTGATGCTGCTCGTGCACGACGGCAAGCTGCGCTATGACGACCGCCTCGCCGACGTCCTTCCCGATTTCCCTGCTTACGGCAAAGCCATCACCATTCGCCACTTGCTGAATCACACGTCCGGCCTGCTGGATTACGAAGATCTCATGGCGAAGCCCGACCCAAGTACTCCGCCAGAGAAAATTCCGCAAATTCACGACGCAGGAGTGCTGGAATTGCTGAAGCAGCAGACCACCACAAAATTCGCTCCGGGGACAAAGTGGGAGTACAGCAATTCTGGTTATGTCTTGCTTGGACTGGTCGTGGAGAAGGTCTCCGGCGAATCCTTCGGTGACTTTCTGCGCGACCGTATTTTCGTGCCGCTGCACATGGGCCAAACGGTTGCCTATGAAGCAGGGAAGAACGAGGTCGCTCATCGCGCCTACGGCTACACGAAAAACGGAAATCGTTGGCAGGAAACTGACCAGAGTCCGACTTCGGCGACTCTGGGCGATGGCGGAGTGTATTCCTCGCTGGCCGACCTTACCCGGTGGGACCAGACCTTGCGGAATCACGTGTTATTGAGCGAAGCGGAGATGCGTCCCGCTCTCACTCCGGTGAAAGTCTTGACTGGCACGCCGGAGGAACCGGATGGAAAGCCAGCTGCCTACGGTTTCGGCTGGTTCCTGAACCCTTACAAAGGCCATGCCCGCATGTGGCACTACGGCGAAACAGTTGGATTTCGGACTTCGATTCAGCGTTTCGTGAACGAGCCGCTGACCGTTATTGTGCTGTGCAATCGAGCCGACCTGGAAGCTCGGGACTTGGCGTTGAAGCTGGCAGATGTGTACTTGGACGAGAACCCTGGACGCTAACAAGTGCAGTTTGTTACTGCGCGGGCGCAGGCGGGGCCGGAGCCGTCGTCTCGCCGGCTCCCGTATTCACCAAATCCTTCAATTCTTTGCTGGGTTTGAAGAAGGGAATCTTCTTGGCGGGTACTTCCACCCGGTCTCCGGTCTTGGGATTGCGTCCGACGCGGGGCTTGCGCTGCCGCGTGCGGAAGCTGCCGAAGCCGCGAATTTCGATTTTATCGCCCACGCGGAGGGAGCGCACGATGCTGTCAAAGATGGTCTCGACGATGACTTCACTGTCCTTGCGCGTCAACTCCGCCAGCCGGGAGACCTCGTCGATCAGATCCGCTTTTGTCATACGCCTCCTCGCTCCGTTTCACTGATATCGCCGCCGCATGGCTTTAGGGGTCGATCGGCTCCCGGACCACGACGGGACCACCATAACCTTCTCAAATTTCAGGGGTTGTGCGCAAGTGGCAATTTCTGTTTCAGGTTCCGGCTGGGTGCCGGACCTCGCCACACCTCGATCGCCTACTTCCACAAATAATAGAACCCAATCTGCTGCTCCAGGAGTTTCTCCCGCGTGGGCAGCCACTGCGACACATCGCTAAAAAGCAAGTCAAAAAGCGTCTGACGATTCTTCTCAGGATGCACCAGCGCGGGCTCGCCCTTGATTCCCACTGCTTTAGCCGTGTCTTCGACCACCGCCTGGAAGTCGGCGATCTGGTCGATCAAGTGGAGCGACAGCGCCTCCTGACCGGTCCAGACCCGACCGTTGGCGATGGCCTTAATATCCTCCGGCTTCGCATGTCTACCGTCGGCCACCGCCTGCACAAACTGTCCGTACATGTTGTCGATCAGGGACTGCAGGTAGGCGCGCTCGGCGGTAGTCATGTCGCGGGTAGGGTCGCCGGTATCCTTGAACTCCCCTACTTTCAGCGTTTCCGGCTTGAGCTTGGCCCAGCGCAGCAGATCGCCGTAATTCGTCCACTGCGAAATCACACCGATGGAGCCCACAATGCTCCCGTTATCGGCATAGATCTTGTTGGTTCCGGCAGAAACGTAATACGCGCCACTCGCGCCCACCGTCTCGATCGCAGACACAATGCGCTTGTGTTTCTCGTCGCGGATCCGCCTGACTTCCCGATAAATCTCCTCTGACGCCGCCGCCCCACCGCCCGGCGAGTTCACGTGCAGGATAATCGCTTTGATGGAATCGTCGTCGCCGAACTTCTTGAGTTGCTGAACCACAGTCTTGGGATCGAGAATGACGCCTTCAAGATCGACCACACCAATCTTGTCGCCGAACCCGGTGATGGAACCCTCCTGGCCACCAACATGCAATGCCAGATAGACCAGCGTAAACACGGCCAGCACGAAGAGAAAGAATGCTCCTCCTCCAATGATGATCCAGAGCCAGGTGCGTGAGCGGCTGTTTTCCGGCATGGCGTCCTGTAGTTTAACACTGCAGCGGGAGAGGCGGTTGTGAACAATCCTTGACCGGCGGCAGAAAGCTGCGTAAGATTCCGGCTTCTTCGATCGGCAATAGCCGCTGGGCGTCTCAAGGGGGGAAACGTGGCTGGATTTTGCGTGCAGTGTGGAACTCCACTCGTGGCAGGGGCGAAATTCTGCGAGGGCTGCGGTGCAGCGGTGTCAGGAACCGCAGCAGCGCCCAGTCCAGCGTCCCCCGCTCCAGCGCGAGTGCCAGCCGCGCCTGCAGTCCCAGTTCCCGTAGCGGCCCCTTCCCCGGTTCCGGCTGTTTCCCAGGGAGGCGGCAATACGGCAGTCAAAGTCATACTGATTGTCGTAGCTGTTCTCGTATTCTTGAGTCTGTTGGCGGCCGGAAGCTGCTTCTACATCGCCTATCGCGTGAAGAGCCGTGTTCATCAATTGTCCGGTAACGCAGCTCCCTATACTGGCAAGAGAGACCCGTGCGGCAAGCTCACCGCTGCCGAGGCCAGCGCGATTCTGGGTGAGCCGGTGCAAAGCGTCGAAGCAAACGGTGACGCGTCCTGTGAATACCACTGGGGCGCGGACGGCAGTCGCATTCTCCACATTCAGTACACCTGGCAAGGTGGCGGGTTGGCCATGGGATTCACCCGTACGGCCATGAAGGGCGCGGTTGCCGGCATGAACACGCTGCAGTCCGTCGACGGTATCGGCGACGAAGCCTATGTCATGCCCATGGGCTCCGGCCTGCTGATGCGCAAGGGAGACGTCCTGGTGCAGTTCGATATGCGGGTTAATGGAATCAGCGTAGACGCCGCCGAGAGCATGGGCAGAACCATCGCCGGTCGGCTGTGACCCGAGTGCGGGGCTGTCGTCAAAACGATCAAAGGACGATTACACGCAGCGCCCGTGCCGCTACCCTGACCTCAATCGGGGTCTGGCACACGTATTCGCCGTCGGCGTAAACATCCAGTGGAGTTTCGGTTTCGATCCGGAGGCTTTCGGTCCGCGAGTAGTGCACTGCCTCCATGCTCAAATGCTTGCCGAAGTACACCGCGGGGAATAGACAGAATAACTTCAGTTTATTGATGCCGCTGATGACGCAGAGATCCAGCTGGCCGTCATCCATTTGCGCTCGCGGCGCGATCTTCATCCCGTCACCATAGACTGGAGTATTGGCAAAAGCTGCGAGCACGGTGGGCTGTTCACTGTGCGTTGCGAAAGCGCCTGGGTTCTCGGCGTCGGGCACGCTGATCTTCATGGGCAAGGGCGTGAATCGGAACAACGCGGGAGGAAGACTGACCACGTACCCGCCGTGACCGCGCAGCCAGCGCGGCAGTTGATTGGCCCGCCGGGCAACCTCGCCGTCGAGCCCGACGCCACCCACACAACAAAAGTAGCGCCCGTGGGGCGCGGGTGGGTCGCCCGCCAGGGGCGTGATCACGCCGAGATCAATCGTACGCACATGGCCAGCGCCGGACGCGAATTTGTGCCAGGCAGCTACCGAATCCTTTGTGCTGCTGAGATTCAGCGCGCGGGAAAAATCGTTCCCACTGCCGCAGGGCACAACCAGCACGGGAAGCTGCAGTCGAACCAGTTGCGCCAAATGGCGGTGAACCGTTCCATCTCCTCCGAAGACCAGAATTGCGTCTGCTTCGGAAGAACTCGCCGGCAGGCCAATCACCCAACTCGCATTCGAGCTTGCTTGAAACGGCTTGAGGTTTTTTTCGTGAGACCCCAGCCCGAAAATGACTGCGGCGCGCATGTGCTTGGGAATTTAACCACAAAGAGCGAGGGTTGCAGCATGACTCTTTGTTCTCTTTGTGATGTTGAGCGGAGGGTTGGCTTTCGCTTGCGAAAGCCAATGTGCAGTCGAAAGACCCCGCGATTGCCCGTAATCGGCCGTGGCGCGTCAGGGAGCTCTCCAGAGGGTTCCAGGAAAACCGTAGCGGCGCTGGAGTTTTGAAAGGGCACGGCTTTGAGCCGTGCCGTAAAGTCGTTTGGATGATGATGACGGCGCGGCTGAAGCCGCACCCTTTCAAAACCTAAACGCCGATCTATGAGTTTCCTCCCAGCCATATTCTGGACTGGCGGTCGCCGCGCCCTCGTCCCATGGAGAGAATGCCCTTCGGCGTCTGGGATGGTGCAGGCAAGCACGGGGTCCTTCGACTCCGCAGCACGATTCGCGAGCGAATCGTGCCACTACGCTCAGGATGACAATCTGGTTAGGGGGCAAATTCTCCGCGAATGTGCACTTGCTTCAACCTTCGGCCGACATGGAGAACGACGGCTTTGGGAAACATTCGGTCTCGGAAGAGAAAGATGGGATCCGTTACGAGAACGTCGTCAATCTTCACCGATCGAGAGGCGCGTTTCTTGGATGCCTCGGTGGCTGATGCTGCAAGACCGGCTTTGTGGACTAATTTGTCTACTTTGATTGGAGTGCCTTCTGGAATTTCTTGTCCTGGTGACCATCCGGAAGCGACGTCTTCATAGTTGACCTGCACTTGTGGAATCTCTTCGGGCGTTCGCCGGAACTGGAACTGCGTAGCCCAATCGCCCATGGCCGCATCTGCAGCTTGGGATGAGTGAAAATCCTTCACAATACGCCAGGCCAACTCCTTCTTCGACTCCATTGGGTGCTGGCGCTGCTTATAGCTATCGATTTCCGCAAGGGATAAGTCCGTCAGCAGCTCGTAGTAACGCCACATCATCTCGTCGGAAATCGACATGATTTTCCCGTACATCTCGAGCGGCGGCTCGTGAATCCCAATCGCGTTGCCAAACGATTTCGACATTTTCTGCACGCCGTCGAGACCTTCGAGAATGGGCGTGGTCAGCACCACTTGCGGTTCCTGGCCATAGGCACGCTGCAGTTCGCGGCCCACCAGCAGATTGAATTTCTGGTCCGTACCTCCCAGCTCGACATCCGCTTCCAGCGCCACCGAGTCGTATCCCTGGACCAGCGGATAGAGCAGTTCGTGCACCGCAATCGGCTTCTCTTCCAGAAAGCGCTTGTGGAAGTCCTCGCGCTCCAGCATCTGCGAGACCGTGTATTTGGAGGTCAAGCGCACAAAATCGTCGGCCGTAAACTTGGCGAACCAGCGGCGGTTGAAATCGATCACCGTCTTCTGCGGATCGAGAATCTTGAACACCTGCGCCTTGTAGGTCTCGGCATTCTGCTCAATCTGCTCGCGGGAGAGCGGCGGTCGCGTGGCCGATCGGCCAGTGGGATCGCCGATCATTCCAGTGAAATCGCCGATCAGGAAGATCACTGTGTGCCCGAGATCCTGGAAGTGCTTAAGCTTGCGCAACACCACGGTGTGGCCGAGATGGAGATCAGGAGCAGTCGGGTCCATGCCGAGCTTTACCCGCAGAGGCTTGCCGGTGGAGCGAGATTTCTCCAGTTTCGCGCGCAGATCCGATTCGCGAATAATCTCTGCGGCGCCTTTCTTGATGTACGCCAGTTGTTCGTCAACAGGAGCGAAGTGAGGCATCGCCAGTCATTATAAGGAATGCAGAACGGAGAAGTTAGAAGGAAGAAGTCAATCCGGTGTTCGCATTTCTAAGAAGCAATGCCTTTCGCTGTACGGAACGAGGCGACAAAAATAACATGATGGCTTACTTCTACCCTCTGACTTCTTCCTTTTGGCCTCTCTTTACCAGTCTTCTTCCCACGACCTCAAACTTTCCCTCCAGCACGATCCTGATCGCCTCGCTGTACGCAATGTGTTCCTGCTCCAGGATGCGCGCTGCCAGCGTGTGCTCGTTGTCGGTGTCGAGCACTGGGACCGCCTTCTGCACGGCGATCGGGCCGTGGTCGAGTTCTTCGTCGACGAAATGCACGGTGCAGCCGGAAACTTTCACGCCGTAGGCAAAGGCTTGCTCTTGCGCTTCCAGGCCAGGGAACGCGGGCAACAGGGAAGGATGAATGTTCAAAATCCGCCGGGGAAACTGGCGCACAAACCATGGCGAGAGCAGCCGCATATATCCGGCGAGACAAAGCAAATCCACTTTGTGCTGCTGCAGCGCAGCCACTATCTCGCGATCGTGCTCTTCCCGCGGTTTGCCTTTCGAAGGAATTACCAGCGCGGTCAGCCCTAGGCGGCGCGCGGTTTCGATTCCGCCCGCATCCGCCCGATTGGAAATAACGATTGCAATGCGAGCATTGGGGATTTGGCCGGCCGCAACATTCTTGGCGATCGCTTCGAAATTGGACCCGCGTCCGGACAGAAGAATGCCGAGGTTTTTCATGAAAAGCAGTTCTCAGTTCTCAGTCGCCAGATCTCAGTCACGTTTCTTTCATCATAGTTCAACAGCGCGTTTGCCCGCCTGCCGTCCCGTCCGCTATAGTTTTCTTGTGTATAAGGATTTCCACGCGATCGACCGCTGGACCAAAAGGAAAGTCCACTGCATTTATCAGGCGCTTATCGTGGCCATTGCCACACGGCACGCCGATGCGGTGGATATCAAATTTCTGGTCGATGGCCGGCCGGTGTGGGTAGCGCTGCCTTGTCCAGCTTGGGTGGAATACAAGAATCGGAAAGGCAAGGTCATTACTGATCCGCTCGCCATCGAAATCGCCGGGCATTATCTGAAGCGGGCGTTGGAATCTGGAGAAGGTGCGGGACAGGAAATGTACTCGCTCACCGTGGCGCAGACTCTGCAGCATCTGGAGGCTGTAGTCGCGGAACAGATGCCTGCGCCGCAAACCGCGGCCTCGAGTTAAGCCATTTTTAACAATCACTTGTGACATCCGTCACATTGCCCGGTCACTCCTCACGCGACAATGAAAACCGCCGCGAATCTATGGGAAAAATCCAGGGACTTGGAAGTTCTGCCGGAAACGCGCACAATAGGTTGGTCGAGAGCAAGCAGCCCTAGAGCAGGTGGACCGGATTTGCTTCCAGCGAGGGTTGCAGTTGCTCTTCACCGAATTTGATTAGCAGCCTGCTGTGCTCGCGCTAGGGGCAGTCTTTTCTTCCGGGCAGCTCTTCTGCCCGCGTCACCCGTGTTCCGCGCGCGGTAGCACGCCACCCTCATTTAAGGAGACGTCTTCGATATGGCCAGCCTCACGATGGAAGTGGAAGCAGCGCCCAGCGGAAACCGGTCCCTGACGCAATGGGTCGGCGAAGTGGCGCAGCTGTGCCAGCCCGACCGAGTCCACTGGTGCGACGGTTCGGCGGAAGAGTATCAGGCGATGCTCCGCATCATGATCCTGGGAGGTGTTGCCATCCCCCTGAACCCGGCAAAACGCCCCAACAGCGTGCTGGTTCGCTCGAATCCCGGGGACGTGGCGCGGGTCGAAGATCGAACCTTTATCTGCTCCCTAAGCAAGGATGATGCCGGTCCCACGAATAACTGGGAGAGTCCGGCGACCATGAAGGACAAGCTGAAACGGCTTTACGCCGGATCCATGGCTGGACGCGCCATGTATGTGATTCCGTACAGCATGGGCCCGATCGGCTCGCCTATCGCGAAGATTGGCGTAGAGATCAGCGATTCGCCCTACGTGGTCGCGAATATGCACCTGATGGCGCGGATTGGGAAGCGAGTGCTGGAAGTGCTGGGGGAAAACGGTGAGTTTGTGCGCGGTCTGCACTCGATTGGCGCTCCTTTGGCCGCAGGTGAACAGGATTCGACCTGGCCCTGCAACTCCGAACACAAGTACATATGCCACTTTCCGGAGACGCGTGAGATCTGGTCGTACGGTTCAGGGTACGGCGGCAATGCTCTGCTCGGCAAGAAGTACCATGCCCTGCGCATCGCCTCGGTGCAGGCGCGGGACGAAGGTTGGATGGCCGAGCACATGCTCAT
>Ga0187818_10000662_pt1 | contig 12753 bp, 9 predicted proteins | sample NC_wetland_sal_i_14_FD_130581 | JGI IMG/M metagenome (GOLD analysis project Ga0187818, IMG submission 130581) | Wetland sediment microbial communities from Neuse River Estuary, North Carolina, USA - SO4_3 | ecosystem: Environmental > Aquatic > Freshwater > Wetlands > Sediment | place: USA: North... | reverse complement strand
TATCCGTGAAAATCCGTGCCAACCGGTGGCTAGTTTTCACGCATTAATCGCCATTCCGTACACGCTGTTGGATGCGTCTAGCATGGCTTCGGCCAAGGTCGGATGGGCGTGGATTGTCCACATCAAGTCTTCAACCGTGGCCTCAAGTTCCATGGCGGCGACAGCTTCGGCAATCAACTCAGTAGCCTGCGGGCCAATAATGTGCACGCCGAGAATCTCACCATAGTCCGCATCAGAAACAATTTTGATAAAGCCTTCATGCTGGCCGACGATCGAGGCGCGCGAGTTCGCCGTGAAAGGAAATTTTCCGACTTTCACGTTGTAGCCCAATTCTTCCGCCTTGGTTTCGGTCAAACCCACACTGCCAATCTCCGGATGGCAATAAGTGCAGTTCGGAATGTGCTCAGGGTTGATCGGCTTGCCATGTTTGCCTGCAATCTTGGTCACAGCCACGATGCCTTCCATCGCGCCGACGTGCGCCAGTTGCGGCGTCCCGAGAACGATGTCGCCGGTGGCGTAGACACCCGGTTCCGCGGTCTGCATCCAGCTATCGGTTTTGAGGAAGCCGCGGTCGGGCTTGATGCGCGTCTTTTCCAGGCCGATGTTTTCGGTGCGCGGCCTGCGACCGACAGCGATCAAAATCCTTTCTGCTTCGATCTTCTGCTGCTTGCCATCGACCGTGAAAGTAACCGCGATTCCCGACTTCGTTTTTTCGACTTTCTCGACCTTCGCGCCAGTGTGAAAAGTGATGCCGCGTTTGCGAAACACGCGGGCGAGTTCCTTGGAAATGTCTTCGTCTTCCACCGGAACCAGGCGGGGCAGCATTTCAAGAATCGTGACTTCGGCGTCGAAAGAACGGAAGATCGAAGCGAACTCGACGCCGACGGCGCCCGCGCCTACGATGACGAGAGACTTCGGAATTTCTTTCACGCCGAGGATCTCAATGTTGGTAAGGATTTTTGCATCGGGTTCGAGACCGGGAAGCATGCGGGCTTCCGATCCCGTCGCGAGAATGATGCTTTTGGTTTTGATGTGACTGCTCTTGCCGCCGTCGGTGACTTCGACCGTCAAGACGCCGTTCTGTGCAGGACCGGTAAGCTTGCCATAGCCCTTGATGGTCTCGACTTTGTTCTTGCGCATCAGGAATTCCAGGCCCTTGGCGTGCTTGGCGACGATCTTCGACTTGCGCTCCTGAATCGCGGCCCAGTTCAGCTTGCGCGAGTCAACGCCCTCGATGCCAAATTCCTTCGCGTCTTTCAGGTGATCCCAGACTTCGGCATTAAAGAGGAGAGCTTTGGTCGGGATGCAACCCACGTGCAAACAAGTGCCGCCGAGAAAACCGTCTTTCTCAATCAAGGCTGTTTTCAGGCCGTACTGACCCGCGCGGATGGCAGCGGTGTATCCCGCCGGACCGCTTCCGATGATGGCGATGTCGTAAATAGTTTCAGGCAAAGAGGCGCTCCCCTAATAAGAATAATGACAGGTACCCAAACAAGTGATTCTACGACAGGGCTTTGCGATTCAGGAACCGCGAGTGCCGCGGAACCGTACTACATAGTGGTCCGCTCATGGTGCTACACTGTGCCTGAGCAGGAGGTTAACCTATGCACCTCTTGGCACTTTTCTTTTTCCCCATCTTCGGATTCGGCTTCGTGCTGTACTTTCTACCCGCCATCATTGCCATCGCGCGGAGCAAACGGGATACGGTTTCGATTGTAGTTCTGAACTTCTTTCTCGGCTGGACGGCGATTGGGTGGGTCATTGCCCTGGTGTGGGCACTGAAGCAGGACATGCCACTAGCAGTTCGCTGAGACCGGCTTCAAGGATTGAAAAGCGACGTAACGCACTCTGATTAAGTGTGAATTCAACTGGGGGCTCCGCACGGGCGGGGACGCCCGCGCCTACATCGGCCTACCCCAGCAGCCGAGCCGCGTCTTTGGCGTAATAAGTAAGGATGATGCTGGCCCCGGCGCGGCGGATGGACTGCAACGATTCCATCATCACCCGCTCACGGTCGATCCAGTTGTTGCGAGCGGCGGCTTCGATCATGGCGTATTCGCCAGAAACCTGATAGGCAGCCAGAGGCAGGTCGAAACGTTCGCGGGCGGCGGCAATCACATCAAGATACGGCATTGCCGGCTTAACCATGATCATGTCAGCGCCTTCTTCAATGTCAAGTTCAATCTCACGCATGGCCTCGCGCAAGTTGGCCCCGTCCATCTGGTAAGAGCGGCGATCGCCGAACTGGGGCGCTGAGTCGGCAGCTTCGCGGAACGGTCCGTAGAAACCGGACGCAAATTTCGCGGCGTAAGAAAGAATCGGCGTATTGACGAGACTGGCCTGGTCGAGTGCTTTGCGAATTGCGGCCACCCGGCCATCCATCATGTCGGAGGGCGCAATGATGTCCACGCCGGCACGGGCCAGCGAAACCGAGGTGCGAGCCAGGAGTTCGAGCGTCGCGTCGTTGACAATTTCGTAGTCTGTCGTTACGGCGGGTGGCGCGGCAACGGCCGCTCCGAGTGATTGAGCGAGTGATTGGTCACGACCTGCGCGCACGATCCCACAATGGCCGTGCGACATGTACTCGCACAGGCAAACGTCACCCATGATGATGAGATTGGGGACTTCGCGCTTGATGGCGCGGGCTGCCTGCTGCACGATGCCATCTTGCGCCCATGCACCGGTGGCGACTTCGTCCTTATGTTCGGGCAAACCGAAAAGGATAATCGCGGGCACTCCGAGCGAGTGCGTTTGACGCGCCTCTTTGACCGCCTCATCCACCGAAAGATTGAAGACGCCCGGCATGGAACCCACTTCTTTGCGTACACCCTCTCCCGGGCAAACAAACATTGGGTAAACAAATGAGGTGGGAGAAAGCTGAGTTTCGCGCACCAGAGAGCGCAGTTGCTCGGTCTGGCGAAGACGGCGCAGGCGTGTTACAGGAAAGGCCATGGCAAAACACATTTCGGACGGGCGATACGCACGTCCTCACACAGGCTGATTCTAGCAGAGCGCACACCGGTGGTTTCAGCGGAAATTGCGCAGAGGCACGAAACTGCCCGCTTCTTGTAACATAAATTCCGATGGCCCAGCCGCTTGCACACACCAGCGCCCAAGTGCTGGAATTCGACTCTCTGCGCGAACTGCTGCGGGGATACGCATCTTCACCGCTGGGACAAGGCCTGATCGCGAAACTTGCGCCTTCCACCGATCGCAACTGGATTGAGAACCAGCAGCAACTCACCAGCGAAATTCGCGAGTTCCGCCGAGTGGGCGGCAGTTTCGACTTCTCTAGTTTGCCCCACATTGTAAAGCTAGTCGAGGAATCGCGAATTGCCGGCGCTGCGCTTGAGACCGTTGCAATACGCGACGTCGTGCTGGTGGTCGATCGCGCTGCCGAGTGGCGGGAGATTGCGCTGAGCCCGCCGGCTGCCATGAAAATGGAGTGGACGGCGGTGGCACAGCTTTCGTCGGGGATCGGCGATTTCACTGAGTTTCTGCGAGCATTCCGCAACAAGATCCTGCCGGATGGGACGCTCGACGATAAAGCGTCGCCGGAGCTGGCGCGAATTCGCCGCGACATCGAGAAACAACGACGACTGATTCAGGAGTCTCTGCGAGGTTATCTGCGCCGTTTGGCCGAGGGAGGCACGGTCCAGGATGAGCTAGTCACAATTCGCGGCGAGCGTTTTGTGATCCCCGTGAAAGTCGAGCAGAAACGGCGGGTGCAGGGTGTGGTGCACGGCGCCAGTTCCAGCGGGCAAACGGTTTTTGTCGAGCCGCTGGAAACCATCGAGCAGAACAATGAACTGGTGCGATTGCTGGATGAGGAGCTGGCGGAAATTCATCGCATCTTGCTGGAAATGACACGGCGCATCGGCGAGCAAGCCGGACCAATCCTGGTGGCGGTAGATGTGCTGAGTGAACTGGAGCTGCAGTTTGCCAAAGCCAGGTTTGCGGAGGACTACAACTGCGTCGCGGTGGTGCTGCATGGTAGCGTATCCCCAGCCGAGCACGAGCCAACCGAAGCCGGGCTCGTTCTTATCAAAGCTCGTCATCCGCTGCTCGAGCGCAATCTGAAGACGAAAGGCGGACGTGTCGTTCCCACCAGTATTGAACTGGAGAACGACGGGCGGGAGTTGGTCATCACGGGGCCGAACACGGGCGGCAAGACTGTAGCTCTGAAGACTCTTGGATTACTCTCGCTGATGGCGCAGTCCGGGATTCCGGTTCCCGCAGACCGCGCGGAGTTGCCGATATTTGACGCAGTGCTGGCTGATATCGGTGATTACCAGTCGATCGAGCAGAATCTCTCGACTTTTTCGGCGCATGTCACGAATATTGATTTCATTTCCCAAACCGCTTCGCCGCAGTCGCTGGTACTGCTGGACGAACTGGGTTCGGCCACTGATCCGGAAGAAGGAGCGGCGCTGGCAGTAGCGATTGCCGAGCATTTCCGCCGCATTGGGTGCATCACGATCATCTCCACACATCACACATCGCTCAAGGTGTTCGGCGCGAATACCGCCGGAGTGGTCAACGCATCGGTCGGGTTCGACGAGGCCACGCTGCAGCCGACCTATGAGCTAAAAATTGGCGTGCCGGGAGCGTCAGCCGGCATCAACATCGCGCAACGGCTGGGCCTGAATCCATCAATCATCGACGCAGCACGGGCCCGACTGAGCACGCAGGCACGGGATGTCGGACACTTCCTGGACCGTCTTCACGCCGAATTGCGCGATGCCGAAGCCGAACGGTTGGGCTTGCAGAGTCGTGAGGCTGAAGTTGAGCGCGAGAAGGTTCGGCTCGCCGCTGAGGGGAAAAAGGAGCAACAGGCCAAAGTCAAAGAAATGGAGAAAAAGCTGGACAGCTTGCTGCGCGACTTCGAATATCACGCCCGGGAAACGGTCAATGCGATTCAAGATCGGGCCGCAGCGCAGAAGCTCTCCAAAGAGGCGGAGCGGCGCATCTCCAAGTTGCGCCGTGAGTTTCGGGAGCAGTTTGATTCGACTGTGGTGGCGCACACGACCGGCGCTGACCAGGGAGATCCCCAGGCCCAGCCGCAAGTGGTGAAACATGTTTCGGAGGGCGACACAGTCAAGCTCAAGTCGGTGGGTCGTCCGGGGCTGGTCACGCGGCGGTTGGATGACAATCATTTTGAAGTCGAAATCGGAGCGATGAAGATGAGGATCGCGCGCGATGACATTGCCGAAGTGCTGGCGCGGTCGGCCGACTCCCCGGTTAAGGCGGCGCGGGCGCGTGGAATTTCGGTCGCGTTGGAGCGTGAGGGCCAGAGTATCCCGTCAGAAATCAATGTGATTGGGCAAAACGTCGACGATGCCACGCGGGAAGTCGAAAAGTTCGTAGACCGCGCGTTTCTGGCCGGGCTGCCGCGAGTGCGCGTGGTTCATGGCAGCGGCATGGGCATCCTGCGGAAAGCGCTGCGGCAGTATTTGCAGACGCATCCCCACGTGGAATCGATTGCCGAGCCTCCGCAAAATGAAGGCGGGGCGGGGGCAACGGTGGTGGAACTGCGGATCTGATCGGCAGGGGCTGAAGCCCTCATTCATTTGGGGACACTTATCGCAGCGCTGGAAGCGCTGCGCCACCCAAAATCCGAGTTTTGCGCAGGCTGCTGGGGGATTGAAAATCCCTGGAAAACACCACAATGCAAGCAACCTGGCGGCCTCGAATAAAATCATAGTTGGCAGCGCAACTTACTTCTGATTGTCGGGTTAACTCGCGCTGGGGCTCTCCAGATAGCTTACGCACAATAGAAGGTGGAGTGACTGACATGGAAACTTGTACTCCGGGCGTGGTGCATCCGAGGAAGTTGTGGTTGGCGTTGGTGGGCATTGCCTTCATGATGCTCGCAGTTTCTTTTCCTGCATTGGCGGCGCTGGGCGGCGACGTCAATTCAGTGCAGGAAGATCAGGCTCACATGAAGGGAAGCCTGCAAATTCACCCTGCTGCGGCATACTCCGTTCATGAGATTACGACCTCTACGCGCACGGTGGTGCGGGAGTACGTTTCTCCGGAGGGAAAGGTTTTTGGCGTGGCCTGGCAAGGCCCTTTTGTTCCAGACATGCAGCAACTCCTGGGTACTTCCTTTCAGCAATACGCGGCGGCGGTGCAGGCCAACAGGGATACCCATGCGCGCCGCAAGCCGCTGAACATTCAAGAGCCGGGATTGGTCGTGCAAACCAGTGGACATGTGCGGGCTTATTCTGGACGAGCTTACATTCCTGAGATGGTGCCGCAGGGAGTCAGCGCGGAAACAATCAGATAGATTATTTAGGAGGCCGTGTGCGCAGCTTCTTGGTATTCGCATTGGTGGGGAGTTTGGTGTGGCTGGTGGGATGCGGCGGAGGAACGCCGGTTGGTGTGACTCCCATAACGGTGTCGCTGACGCCGAGTTCCGCGCAGACCATCAACCAGGGAGCAACACTGGGCATCGTTGCCACGGTTGCAAATGACCCCACCGGCTCCGGCGTGAGCTGGAATCTCTCCGGCGTCGGCTCACTGAACACACAAACTGAAACGACCTCGTCGGTAACCTACGACGCCCCGAGTAGCGTGACGAGCAATACGACGGTGACGGTCACAGCCACTTCGATAGCGGATACCAGCGCGACTGCATCGCTGCAAATCACGGTGCAGGCTTCGTCGGTCACGGTTTCGCTGACTCCTTCCAAGCCCCAGATCGTCAGTCAAGGCGGAACGGTGTCGATCACAGCGTCGGTCAAGGGCGACACTACGGGCGTCAACTGGAGCATCTCGCCGGCCTCTGGCGATGGCACGTTGAAAAGTGAAACCGCGACCACGGTAACTTATGACGCTCCGGCGAGCGTGACCAGCAACGCCGTCGTTACCATCACAGCGACCTCCAAGAAGAACACCAGCTCGACTGCACAGCTGGTGATCAACCTGGTGGCGCCGGGCCAGAGCAATGTGCAACCCATTGCGGTGGATGGTGGTCCTCTTACCAACTACCCGGACGGGGCATTCACCAGCGTCACGATTTGCGTGCCAGGCACCTCGCAATGCCAGACCATCGAAGGAATTCTGGTCGACACCGGATCGGTCGGCCTGAGAATCCTGGCTTCAGAAATCAATCTTCCTCTTCAACCGTTGGCCGCGGCGAGCGGCGGTACGCTGAACAATTGCGTTTCCTTCGTGGACGGTTCGTTCCTGTGGGGAGAGGTTGAGCCGGCAGACGTCTATATGGCGGGTGAAGTCTCCAGCGAACTTCCCGTACATGTGCTGGCGGACCCGACGACTTTTACCATTCCAACCACCTGCTCCATGGGAGGCACGGACGAGGATAACCAAACGGCATTGGGAGCAAATGGCATCATTGGCGTGGGAATGGAGCCAACGGACTGTACCATACAGGGCCAAAACTTCTGCAACGTGCCTTCCAATCAAAACATTTATTACGGTTGCACCAGTTCCGGCTGCGAAATTACCACTGTACCCATCGCTGACCAGGTCACTAACCCCGTGGATTTGTTTGCGGCAAACAGCGTCACGTCAGGCGAGGACAACAATGGCGTCATCCTCCAGTTCCCATCACTATCGGGCGCAGCAGCCACCCTGGACGGCTCGATGATTTTTGGAATCGGCACGGAGTCGAATAACGCGCTGGGCGGCGCGACTGTGTATACGGTCGATCCATCGGATGATGACTTCACCACCGAAAATTTCGAGGGCCAGACAATGCCTTCAAGTTTTATTGACAGCGGGTCGAACGGGTTTTTCTTCCCCTCAAGTTTCATTGTGTGCCCGGACAACGCCGATTTCTACTGTGACGCCCAGAATGCTTCCGCCACGAATGTGGGAGCCAACAACGCGCAAGGCATCGTCGACTTCACCATAGCGAATGCTGATGACTTGTTCAAGACGGGTGATTTTGCCTATGGAGACCTTGGCGGACCCAACGGAACCTATCCTTGTAACGGTACAGGCTGCAGCTTCGATTGGGGTTTGCCATTCTTCTTTGGCCGCAGTGTTTATACTTCGATCGATGGACAGACGGTGCCCTCAGGACAGCCTGCGGCGCCGTGGTGGGCTTACTAGCGGCTGCGCAAGTTCCGCTTAGCATTTCGATATAGGCGCGGGCGGCTTCGCCCGTGCTACCCATACCCCTGTCATCCTGAGGAAGCGGAGTCCTGCGTTGGCGCAGGACTCCCAACGAAGGATCTATGTATTTGATCGGTAATGCATAGATCCTGCGCTTCGCTCAGGATGACATTTTGAGGCACGGGCGAGACGCCCTCGCGACAGCCGGCAAGGATGCCGGCGCTACTTGCGGGCGCGACGCCCGGCCCCACATCAAGCGACCTCCCCACCTGCATTTGGAACATCCCAGCCTGCCCGACTACACTAGCGCGCATGAAAAACTTTGAGAGTCTTTCCGAGCAGGAAATACTCGCCCTGGCGATTTCGCTGGAAGAAGAAGACGAGCGGGTTTACGCCGATTACGCGGAAGGATTGCGGCAGGACTTTCCGGCTTCGGCCGCGGTGTTCGACGGCATGCGAGGCGAGGAGTCCGGGCATCGGCGGCGGCTGATTGAGTTGTACCGGCAGAAATTCGGAGAACACATCCCGCTCATTCGCCGCCAGGATGTGAAAGGTTTCGTGCAACGCAGGCCGGTGTGGCTGGTGCGGCCACTGGGCCTCGACACGGTGCGGAAACAGGCCAGCGCGAACGAGGTGGAAACGCGGCGGTTCTACGAGAAAGCGGCGGCGCGGGCACAGGATGCGAGTATCCGGCAATTGCTGGACGACCTGGCGCAGGCGGAGCGTACCCATGAAGACCGGGCGCAGGAACTGACTAAAGAAGAGCTTTCTCCCGACGTCAGGCAAGATGAAGAGCGTGCCCGCCGACGGCTGTTTGTTTTGCAGATCGTGCAACCGGGGCTGGCCGGTTTGATGGATGGATTAGTCTCCACGCTGGCTCCGGTGTTTGCTGCCGCCTTCGCCACACACAAAAGCTGGGATGCGTTTCTGGTGGGCTTGGCGGCGTCGCTCGGCGCGGGCATCAGCATGGGATTTGCGGAAGCGCTCTCCGACGATGGCAGTCTGACTGGACGTGGCCATCCCTGGGTTCGGGGTTTGGTCTGCGGCGCGATGACCGCGCTGGGCGGCGTCGGTCACACCATGCCCTTTCTGATTCCCGACTTCCGCTTGGCTTTGGTGGTTGCGTCTCTGGTCGTGATCGTAGAGCTTGGGGCCATCACCTGGATCCGGCAGCGCTACATGGACACGCCCATAGTTTCGGCGGCCATGCAGGTGGCGCTGGGCGGCGCTCTGGTTTTTGCGACCGGGGTGCTGATCGGGAGCTCGTAAAAGTCGAGTGTGGGCGCGAGCGGCCCGCTCGTGCGACCAAATAAACTTTGTCATTCCGAGCCGTTCGGAGCCGCGCTGGCGCGGCGAGAGCGTGTCGAGGAACCTGCTTTTCGCGGCCGCCTACATCGAACTTGCCTACGCGATGTTGCGCTTCAAACGCGAGCCACGGCGACGCTGCGTGCCTGCAATCTCGACTCGATTTCGCCCGGCGTGTTTGGCACGATACAAGGCTTTGTCGGCTGCCTGGATTATCGGCTCGATCTCGCGTGTCTTAGCATTGGACTCGGCGACTCCGATGCTGATGGTGACAGAAAGTTCGCCGGTTGAGGATTTGCCGGCGGCATCCCGAGCGTAGGTCGTTACCCGCCGCGCGACGCTTCTTTTGCTTTCATTCCTTCGATCCGGACCACGGGCGACGTTGCGACGCTCCGGCATGCTCCTAGTGCGAAACTTGGATTCCTCAATCACCACTCTGAGCGATTCCAGATGGGGCACGACTTCCTTTAAGGACTTCCCAGGAAACAGGATGGAAAATTCCTCTCCACCGACGCGGAATGCTTGCCCGCCGCCGGTGATTCGGGCCAACCTTGCACCCACCATGCGCAGGACCTGGTCGCCGGTGTCGTGTCCGTAGGTGTCGTTGAAACTCTTGAAATGATCGATGTCGGCAGCGGCGATGGAATACGGTGCCTCCAGGCGAAGTAGCGCATCGTTGAAGGCGCGCCGCGAGGGCAGAGCGGTTAACTCATCTTGATAAGCCAGCACGTACGAGTTCTCAATGATCGAGGCGAGCAGGATCAGGCCTGCCGTGGCGAAATACGCGCTGCCGACTCGTCCGACACCGCCAAACTGCAAGCCCGCAAAGACGGCCGCAAGTGACCACAGCAACCCGCTGTCCACCGGCTTGTGGTACAGCAGAAAACGAATCAGCAGAGCGGCGGACGCCACGGCAAAAGCCAGCAGGGCAGGCTGCGGAATTCTCGTCCAAAGGAACATGTGACGGTCCAGGAAAGCTGCGCGGAGGAACGCTGGGCCCGTGGTCTCGCCGGGGCGGCAAATGACGGCGACAAACACCGATTCAAAGAACAGGAGCGCGAGGCGGGAAGCGACCGCGGGCACGGCCAGTCCGCGTTCACGAATCCACGCAAAAGCCATGAAGTTGACGGGCACAAGCAACCCGATTGCTGCAAAGGCGATATGTCCGGGTCCGGTGGAAACGATTCGTCCGGCGGAAAAGAACTCGAAGGCGCGGTGCGCCAGAAGCAAGGTGATCAGGGCGAAAATGACACGGCTGGAGTGGAACCGCCAGGCCAGCAAAATTCCTGCGATGAAGGCCAAGTAGTAATAAAAGTCGACGGCGGGAGCGGAGATGGAAAAGAATCCGCCCTCCAGCAGTACCGCGGCGGCAAGCAGCAGTGCGCCGCCCGGCATAAACAGGCCTTTCAGTATTCCCTTGCTCCAGAGGTCCACCGCTGCTCGGTCCTTTCGTCCGACTCTGCTGTTAAAGAATTATCGTCGGGGCCAGAAGCGGCGAGTGAGTGGCAGAGCAGGTTCCCGAGCCGTCGCCAGCGAGTCTGGAAAACCGCGGTTCGGTTTCGGTAACGGGTTCCGTTTCCGGAAACCGAGACTTTCGTGCAGGGCGGAATCCCTTGAGTCCGCCGCGGTCCTGCCTAGAATCGGAAGTGTTGGAATTAGAGAAGACTTATGCGCCTGCTAATAGCTGAAGATGACTGTGCTCTTGCCAGTTTTGTGAAGAAGGGTCTGGAAGCGGAACATTACGCCACGGACGTTTCGGCCGATGGCGAACAGGCTCGAGCCATGGCGACAGAATTGGACTATGACCTGGTGGTGCTCGATCTCAACCTGCCGCGTTTGGATGGAATCTCCATCCTGCGTTATCTGCGCACCCGCAAACCGAGCCTGCCGATCATGGTGCTGACCGGACGAAACCGGGTTGAGGACCGGGTGCAAGCTCTGGATTTGGGAGCGGATGACTATTTGGGTAAGCCGTTTTCCTTTTCGGAACTTTCCGCCCGCATTCGTGCGCTGCTGCGGCGTTGCCACATGCCCGCGGAGTCGGTGCTGGTGGTCGACGATTTAAAGCTCGACCGGGTGGAGCGCCGGGTGGAGCGCGCCGGACGCCGCATTGATCTGACCTCCAAGGAATTTGCCTTGCTCGAATATCTGATGCGAAACGCCGGCCGCCGCATCACTCGCGCCATGATCATCGAGCACGTCTGGAACCTGTCTTTCGATACCTGCACCAACATTGTGGACGTATACGTGAACTACCTCCGCCGCAAGGTCGATGACGGATTTCCGAAACGGCTGATTCATACCATCCGCGGAGTGGGTTACGAACTGAGCAGCCACTCCGGGGAAACCGCAATGAGATTGGGATCTCCAGCAGCTGAGAGGACCCCAGCCCCTGTTGGTCGGGTATGAGGAACCGATGGTTTCGCTGGGTGAGCGGGCTGCGGGAAGTGTCGAACTTGTGCGCTACCCAGGCAGCTTTCCCAAGCGGCAAATTTTTCCCCTTTTTATCACCTTCTCAAAACTGGGAAAGATTTGCCGCAAATAGAAATTCCTAACCTTGATCTAATCGCTTTTTAATGTGCCCGGAATGAAATCGGAAACATGACAAGCGCAGCCCTATTGTCCTCTTTCACCGGAGGCGTGCTGGTGGCGAGCCCCAGCACATCTCTTCGGGAACAAGTCCGGCAAAGTTTGCACGACCGCCGGTGGGCGGTGCAGGAAGTGCACGGCGGAGCGGACGCTCTGGTGAAACTGGAGAGCGGGCAGTGGCAACTGTTGTTTCTGGACCGCCGGCTTCCCGATCTCGACGCGGAGGAACTGATTGAAATCATCAAGCTGCGCTTTCCGGGCATTGAAGTCGTGATGGTGGACTCGGACAGCGGGCAGTCTCCACCCTTTTCTGCAGGCAAGACCTCTGATTCATATCCCTGGCTCAGGCCATCGACCGAGGTTGGCGCCGGTGGCGCGGAGGACGCAGAGACAGGTCTGGTGGCTGAGGGCGCACAAAACTACGCCGGAGTCGCGCCCTTGCCGGGAATGATTGGCGCGAGCGGAGCCATGCAGCGCCTGTACCGGCTTACCCGCCTGGTGGCTCCCCGCAACACCACCGTGCTGGTGATGGGCGCGACCGGAACTGGAAAAGAGCTGGTGGCGCGGGCCGTTCACCAACTGAGTCCGCGAGCAGCCAAACCGTTGGTGGTGGTGAACTGTGCCGCCATTCCGGAGACTCTGCTGGAATCGGAGCTGTTCGGCTATGTGCGCGGCGCTTTCACGGGGGCGGTGCAGACCTATGCGGGGCGGATCCAGTTGGCCCAGGGCGGGACGTTGTTTCTCGACGAGATCGGCGAACTTCCGCTCAGCTTGCAG
>Ga0187818_10000660_pt1 | contig 12760 bp, 6 predicted proteins | sample NC_wetland_sal_i_14_FD_130581 | JGI IMG/M metagenome (GOLD analysis project Ga0187818, IMG submission 130581) | Wetland sediment microbial communities from Neuse River Estuary, North Carolina, USA - SO4_3 | ecosystem: Environmental > Aquatic > Freshwater > Wetlands > Sediment | place: USA: North... | reverse complement strand
CGCAGCGTCGTGCCGTTGACGAACAGCGTGAACAGCACGAAGCCTGTCGCGAGCACGGCAACAAAGCGCTGGACATTGGGCGGTAGCGCCTTGTTTTCGGTAACCGCCAGCGCCAAAACCAAGGTCAGAGCGCCGCGCAGACCGCCCCAGATGATCGCGAGCTTGTATGACGCGTCGATGCGCTGGGTCAGCCCGAAATGCTCGAGCGGCGGCACAAGGATGAACAGCGCGAAAACGCGCGCACCAAACGCCGCCGCGATCGCCACTCCCAGCAAAAACACGTCGCGAGGCCCGATATCGACCAGCAATCTCGGGACCAGGATCGAGGCCAGCACAAAGATCAACGACCGCGCCCAGAACGCGATCTGTTCCCAGAGATCGGTGAGAAACAACCAGTTTTCGGGTGCGATCCGGGATGGCCCGAGGGCACTTACCGTCAGGCCCGACACCAGCACCGCAACCACGCCCGATACATGAAACAGGCGTTCTGCCGCGATGAACGCCAGATAGGCAAAGGCCAGGGTCAGAGTTGCCTCGGCCAGTCGGTCGTCGCCAACCCGCGGTATGATCCAGAGTAGGAAGCGGCCGGCGAGGAGCCCGACGACACCCCCGCCGACGAAAGACACCGAAAACTCGCCGAGCCCGGTTATTACGCTCGGTTCGCGCCCGGTCAGGATCATCCCGAGCAGCACGACGAACAGGGCAATCGCGGCGGCGTCGTTGAGGAGGGCTTCGCCCTCGACCAGACGCGTCAGCCGCGCCGGTGCGCCAACGTCGCGGAAGATGGCGATGACCGCTGCCGGGTCCGTCGTGGCAACAACGGCGCCGAGGAGGAGGCAAACCACGAGCGGAACGCGGGCGAACGGCCACAGCGCAAGGCCAACAACTGCCGTCGCAATCAGCGTAGCGATAACCGCGAGGAGCAATATCGCAGCGGCATCTTCGACGGTCCGTCTGACGTCCGTCGCTATACCGGCCTCGAATACGAGCAGCGGCAAAAACACGTAAATGAAGGTGACCGAATTGACCGGCAAATCGGCAAACAGTCGAGGGGCGTCGACCGAGCCCGACAGCCCCAGCTGGCTCGAGACCGCCGGGAACGCGCCGATCCCGACACCGACCGCCGCAAGCAAAACGGATGGCGGCAGCCTCAGGCGAACAGCAAGCGGTTGGCTTATCCCGACAACGACCAGCAAGCCCGCAATGACGAGCAGCAGAAACACGGTATCAAGCATGGTGTCCAGGCGGCCTGCATGCTTCGACGGAACAATAACGGCGACAGCCGGTGATCCGATCGTGCTTCGCAGGCGCGCAGCTGCGGCAGCTTCGGCAACAGCGACCGGATCGAACCCCGTACCAATCCCATCCTATAGAGCTCAGGTTCATCGGGCCAGAATAACCGGAACTGTCCCGGATCCCTGCCGACTATGTTGTCTTTCTCAAGACCCTATTTTTATGGTTTTTATATTTTGTCGGATGGTGGTGGAGTTGAATTGATGCCGAGTGCTGGCCGTCCCCTCCTTTATCTTAAGACTTCTGAGACGGCTTGGTTGGTTGCATCTGCGCACCCCCTGGACGGGGACGTGCCGCCGGCCTCGGGGCAGCACGAGAAACTATTCCCCCTTTGGTGTCGGCCGGGGGAAAACCCACTCCGCGTTTCGCCACTCAACACCTGTGCAATTTTGAGGAAGCAGCGGTGCCAGACGCCTCGAATTTATACGCGAACCCTCTTCATAATAGGGAGCAAGGGCCGGGACAAATCGCGCCTGAGAGCGGCCGCGACCCGGCGAATTAAGGGGTGCAGCACTATCCGGCTACACCCCCTCATCGACCCGGATAGAATTCGGACGAAGCAGATGAACGACATTGTGAACTCCAATCGTCACTCCTCACTTGTTGTGGGGGCCTCGAAAGTCAGCGACGGACAGGAGCGCGGCCATTCCTTTAGCGCCGCTTTTGTAGCACCGGATCGTTCGGTCGCCCTGGCATCGGCAGCTGTCGCATCATTTGATACCGGTCGAGCCGGCAGCGGCTTTCCGGTGGGGTGGTTCCGGAACGGTCGAAAGTGGGTCGCGAATTGTCTTGCGAGGACGCCAGGAAAGCACGTTCCGCCATTTGACTTCGCCGCCGAGCGCTCGCGGGCGTATCCTGTTTCGACCCCCGAGGCGCGCGTCCATGCTCTGGCCTCGGTTCGCCTTCGTAACGGCGACGAATTCGTTGTCGCTGTCGACGAGGCGAATGAGGCTTATCTTTATGCTTGCCTTGGCGGCTCGAGTGACAGTGCCCGTGTTGCTTGGTTCGAGACCACGGACAGGTGCTTTGTCGGCCTCAACCTCGCCCATCTCAACGCAATCTTTTGGTCTCCTCCACCTTCAGCAGCCCCCGGGGCGACAGCATGGGATCATGATCATCTGGTGGTGCACTTTGCCGACAAGCAAGCCATCGAGTTGGCACGGATCTCTGGCGATGACATCCATCGGCTGCGGCGAGCAACAATTTCTAAACACCGCGCCACCGCATTTCATACCTTGCAAGGACGATCGAGCGATCTGGTGTCAGTCAGCATCGACACGATAACCTACATTACCATGCCGGCCGCCTGGCTCGCCGAGGACTGCTAGGCGGACGGCCGTACTTGCGCCAACGATCCCGCCCGATCGGCACTCTTGACGCCGGGCCGCAGCTGCTTTTCCTCGAGGAAGAGCAGGATTGGTGAAGCGATGAAAATCGATGACGACGTACCGACCACGATCGTCCGGACTGCCCGGTGCTTGCACCTACACGATCAAGGTCCGCTGTCGGATCAGTAAGCTGACTCTCCGAACCCGCGCGGCGAATGGCGCAGTTGGGTCGATTTGAGCCGACCAATCATCGGCATTCGAACGGCCGGAGTCGGCGCGTCTCGCCCATTGGCGCGTGTCCCGCGGAGGTCGCCTCACCGAGCCCATTGCCGCCGCTCGGGCTTGTCGGTCGGAACTGGTCAAAATGTCCCCATTCCGGCCATTGGCCCGGCGCCGCCCGGATCTGCGCAGGAAGGCGGAAAGACACCAACCCTGGCCGATGGCTGAGAGCCTGTCCCAAAAGCCGGCGTGGCCTAATTATCAACAGGAAGGGACCGCTTTCCACCCTTCTGCGCCAATACAGCGCGGTGCCACGGCTAGGCTGCCGCAGAACCGCGGTCGAAGTCGGTGCTCGCTACATGTCGCCTTCCGACCCGAGCGGGGCGAGCACAGCGACGGCTTCATCGCGATGATGCCACTCGCCGCCTTCCGTGCGGCGCCAGGTGAGGTCGATCCGCGTGCCCGGCGCCAGCGCGCCAGTGTCGAGCGCGGCTGCATAGAAGCCGAGGCCGGTATCAGTGGTTAACGCGTCGCTCAAGGCGCGCCAGCCGTCGATACCCCAACGTACAGTCGCTGGCGCATCGAGCGCGACGACCAAGCGGGCGCCGGCAGGCGTTGTGGCGATCGTGGCATGCGGGAACCAGAAGGCATACCGCGCCATCGGCCGCTGCCCGCCATAGCGGCGCCAAACCGCCGCCGGCCGGTGTGCCCATGCGAGCGGCATCGCCGAGCCGCTCGGCTGGCCGGGGTAGAGCCGGCGCGCGGGGATCGGATTGACGTCCCACACTTGCTCGGGGAGCATGCCACCGGGGCTCGCCATAGCCGCTATTGTTCGCAGGTATGGCAGCGGATCGTTGCCGGCGCACAACTCGTAATGGCCGCGCTCGCCGGTCAGCAGCGGCCAGCCGCGGCCGATGCCGGTGCCGTCGAAAGCGCCGCCATCATCGTGCTCACCATAACCGTCGCCGAGATAGCGGTGCCAGACAGGTCCATTCGGCGTCTCGGTCTTCAACAAACCATCAGCGATGCTCAAGGAGCCGAGGATTAGCGGGTCGTCGGCGCGGCACAGCCCGAAGCGGACGAGCTGCAGGAAATCGGTGCCAATCTGCTCGTCCGCGCGCAGTTCACGACCGTCGCTTCGGTTACGGATCGGCATCACGTCAGCGCTTGACGTGGGGTCGACCAGCACCCTCTGCGGCATAACGCGGAGGTAATAGCCGGATACGCCGAAGCGTTGCGCCAGCGGCGTATCCCGGACCGTGGTCCAGGCCTCGATTTCGGCATTCCAATAATCGGCCGGCGCCAGCGCCCAGTCGCACGCTGGCGGAGAGAGCAATTCCGCGCCTGCGACCAGCGCTGCGACCGACACCGCCAGAGTGAAGGCATTGATGCCCTCGCTCTCCTCCCACCGGTCCTGCCCGCTCGATGGCCCGGTGCGAGCGATATAGCCGAGCGCACGGCGCACCATATCCTCGACGGCAACCCCGTGCAGGTGGCCGCGCTCGGCCAAAACGGCTGCCAACAGAACCGGGAAGGCGGTCTCGTCGAGTTGGACCCCGCGCCAGAACAGTGTTCCGCCCAGCCATTGGTTCTGGTACCAGTGACCATCCTCATTCTGCGTCGCGGTCAAGTAGCGCAAGGTATCGACCGCCTCGCTTTCGGCGCCTAGCGCTAGCAGTGCGCCGGCGCATTCGACTAGATCGCGCGGCCAGACCAGGTGGTAGCCGCCGCGCTCGTTGCCGTGATCGCCCCACGGTACGCTGAGGCTGGCGACCATCGCGCCCGGATAGGTCTTGTCGAGGTGTGCGCGCAACACCACCGCCGAGGTGGCGAATTGCTCGCGGATCGGCGCCAGTCGCTCGACCGGACCATGCAATTGCACCGCCGCACCGGCGCTGCACTGAGCTTGCCATTCCTCCCAATCGGCAATCTGCTGCTGTAGCGCGGTGTCGAAGGGTTGCATCAGGCTCGAAATCGCCAAGGTCGCGGCGGCCTCGGCGCTGCTGCCAAAGCCGAGCGCCAGCACCGCACGCCGCTGCAATTCGCCGGTCAGCGCCACGTTGCCGGGCCCGGCCACCGCGTATTCCCACGTCATCGCGCCATTGCGGGCAAAATCCTGCCAGCCATCGCTGCTGCCGACATAACCGGCGCTGATCCGGCTAAAAGCGTCGCGCTGCTGCTCGTCGATGGCGGCGAGCGCGAGCCCATATGGCCCTTGCTCAGCCCACAGCAGGCGAGGGCCGCGGTGACGATCCGCGGCGGCGACATTTCCGTAGCCGGTCGCTCCAAGATGCGGCGCGAGCAGCGCATAGAGCGGCAGCTCCTCCTCGCCCTCCAGTGCACAGTCGATCAGCAACACTTCTCGGCGAGGGTCGGGGGTCAGTCTCAATCGCAGGCGATAGCGCGGGTGCTCGTGCGTGATTTCGGCCGCGGGCACGCCGATCGCCACCGGTCGCAGCCGGTAGTTGGCATTACGCTTGACCTCCGACCAGAACCCGTCACGCCCAGCGACGATAAAGCCGAGGTCGCGGATCTGGGGAATGTCGATGCGCGGGTAGTAGACCTCGTTAACGATGCCGAACCCGACCGTGAACCACAGCCGCGATGGCCCGAGCGCGCAGCCGACCATGTCCTTGGCGCTGGGGGCGGGGATGGGATGGCGTCAGGGGCAGAGCTATTCGGAGGACCTGCGGGGACGGGGCCTGGCGGCGGTCGACGGCGGCATGGCGGCGCGCTCGGCGGCGTCGGTGTTTCGGGTCAGCGTGTCGTACATCTACAAGGCGCTGATCCGGCGGCGGCGGACCGGGGAGGTGAGCGCCAGTTCGCGGCGCGGTCACCGGCCGCGCAAGCTGACGCCCGAGCAAGAGGCCGCCCTGGCGGCGCATATCGCGGCCCATCCGGATATCACCTTGGCGGCGCTGCAAACCTGGCTGGCGGGCGAGCACGCGGTGCGGCTCTCGAACGGGGCGATGTGGTCGGCGGTCGATCGCCTCGGGTTGTCATTTAAAAAAAGACATTGCGTGCCGCCGAGCAGGACCGTCCGGATGTCGCCGCCCGGCGCCGGATCTGGCGGGCGGCGCAGCCCTTCGTCGATGCCGACAAGCGTTTTCATCGACGAGACCGGCGCCAGCACCAAGATGACCCGGCTCTACGGTCGCGCCCCGCGCGGCCGGCGTCTGTTGGCCCAGGCGCCGTTCGGCCACTGGAAGACCACCACCTTGGTCGCCGCGCTGCGGCGCGATGGTTTGACCGCCCCGATGGTGCTCGACGGGCCGATGACCGGCGAAGCTTTCCTGGCCCATGTCGAACAGGTGCTGATCCCCACACTGCAACCCGACGACATCGTCGTGATGGACAACCTGCCGGCCCACAAGACCGCCCCGGTGCGTGCCGCGATCGCCAAGGCCGGCGCCCAGCTCTTCCTGCTGCCGCCATACTTGCCCGACATGAACCGGATCGAGATGGCTTTCGCCAAGCTCAAGACACTGCTCCGCCACGCCCCCGAGCGGACCGTCGACAGTCTGTGGCGACGCATCGGCGCCTTGCTCGACCGCTTCACCCCTGACGAATGCGCCAACTACTTCTGCGCCGCCGGCTCTGGCGACTCATTCTGAAATTGCTCTAGCAGGGTTGCCCTGATGGACGAAGCGCTTGCATCGTCATTGCCGAGCGGCGCCGATAGCCCGCCGCAAGCAGATTTCGTCTGCGGGCCGATCCGCCGCATTGTCATCGACACCGCGCATCATCTGATGCATCCGGCGGAGGCCTGTGATATCGCCGAGGTCTGCGGGCTTCCCGTCGAGCTGGCGGACCTGTCCACCGCGGCGCCGGCGGATTTCGGCGCAAGTGCCGACAAGCTCGTCATCTATTCACACGGCATCCGTCTCGCCACCGCCGCGCCGCTTCACGCGATCAAAAAAGCCGTACCCGATTGCCTCGTCGTCGCGTGGAATTTTGCCAATCACACGGCCTATCTCGCGAATGCGCTGCTCGCGGCTGCGGCCGATATGACCTTTCCGACGCATGTAACGCCGATTGATTATCTCGCGCGTTGGCGGTGCGGGCCGGCCGTGCCGCTGGCGCTCTTCCAATGGTCACGCTCGACCCTCTCGTGGCTTTATCAGGACTACCGCGGCGAGCCGCGCAGCGACCGGCTGAGCGGGCATTTCTCGCTATATCCGGTCGCCAAGCGGCGCAATCAGCTAATCGCCGAGTCGATCGAAACCTGGCCCGAGGCCGATCTCTCGTTGCGGCGCGGCTGGCGTTATCATGAATTGTCGCCGCGTGACCGCTTCCTGACCTGGCGGCGCGCGAAAACGTCACTTGTCCTGCCGGTGGCGGGCGATCTGTCGATGCGCTTTTTTGATGCACTGGCCGTTGGCCAGGTGCCAATCGTGCCGCGCGATATCCTTGATTTCGACCGGGTCATCGCGCCTGCTGATCAGGCAGCCTTGCCGGTGATCCGTCTGGAGCACTACGACGTGGAGTCGTTGCGCGCCGCTCACGCGGCGGCTATAGCCGCCTTCGACCGCGGCGGCGAAGCGGGGGCCGAAGCCCGGCACCGTTACGTCTTGCAGCAGCATATGCTGGCGCACCGGATCCGCGACATTCTCGGCCATGTGACGGGCGAGACTGCGATCTGCGAGCGAGGATAAAGGCATGCGCTGGGTCGCTATCAGTCAGTTGCCCTGCCGGCTGGCGAATGACCGTTCTCGGCGCATCTTCCTCGTTGCCGCGCTTTCCAGCGAAGGCCTCTTTACTGAACCCATAGCCGGCGTTCAGCTTCGGCCGCGGGAACCGCCCTTCATGCCCCTAAAGAGACCTTGCCGGCGCGATCGGGGAACGGCGCAGTCGGGTGGTGCCATTCGGCAGATGCGCCGCTTAATATCAGAACAGGCGCTCGCGCGCTGCTGGTGCGGATAAGCGCCCCTCGGTAGCCTGGCCGCCTTGGCCTTGGGCGTAAGGCCTAGGCGGTTGGGTGATTTTTCCCGAAGTTTTGATTCAGATCAAATCGCGTTCACCTGATTTCGCCGTAGTAAAAACTAGCCAAAGCACCTCATCGCCTGGCCAGCCTCGTGGGAGGGATAAAGAGGGCGAGGGGAGATCCGATGCCGGACCCCGTTTACCACCCTGAGGTTAAAAACGCGCTGGACGCGCCCGAATCGCCGCGCCTGGTACGGTAGCCGTAAATGGCCGAGCGATCGAGATCGCTATCCCTCCGACGCCTGAAGATTGGCCGGACCGCTGGATCTATTTCATTTTCGTTGACCGCCTTCAACGATCACCAGGCTCGCGCCGCCTGGGATTCGGTCGCGCCCCGCGAATGCCGCGTTGCGCTACTGACGGCAGGAATCGCGCGGACGATTCCATGCTCGCGTTCAAGGCGGGCCAACCTGCGGTCGCAACCGAAGACAAGCGACGATCACGCGCATTTGCGTTCGGTGCCCCGCGTACCGTCGAAGCTTCGCTGAGGAATGATGCTTATACATGAGAATCGCCCAGATCGCTCCCCTCTACGAAAGTTGTCCCCCTCAGTTCTATGGCGGCACCGAGCGGGTGGTCTCCTACCTGACGGAGGAATTTGTCCGGCTCGGGCACGAGGTGACGCTGTTTGCCAGTGGCGATTCGCGGACTTCGGCAGTGCTGGAGCCGGGCTGCAAGAATGCCTTGCGGTTCGACAGCCGGTGCAAGGACCCGCTCGTGTACCATCTGATCATGCTCGATCGCGTGCGGCGGCGTGCCGGCGATTTCGATATTCTGCATTTCCACACCGACTATTTGCACTTCCCGCTGCTTGCTGATTGCTGGGACAAGACGTTGACGACGCTGCATGGGCGGCTCGATTTGCCCGATCTGCCAGCCATTATGCGCGAATTCTCGATGATGCCGTTAGTGTCGATCTCGCATGCGCAACGCGTACCGATGGCCTGGGCCAACTGGTACGGAACGGTGCTGCATGGCCTGCCGCGCGACCTCTATCGGGTCGGCAATGGCGACAGCGGCTATCTCGCCTTTTTGGGTCGCATCAGCCCGGAAAAGGCACCGGACTGCGCCATAGAAATTGCTCGCCGAGCCGGCGTGCCGCTGCAGATTGCGGCCAAGGTCGATCAGGTCGATCAGGCGTATTTCGAGAGTACAATAGCGCCGCTTCTGCAGGATCCATTGCTTGAGTTCATCGGGGAAATCGGCGAAGCCAGTAAGGGGGCGTTCCTCGGGGATGCCATGGCGTTGTTGTTTCCGATTGCCTGGCCCGAGCCGTTCGGCCTCGTGCTGATCGAGGCGATGGCGAACGGCACGCCGGTGATTGCCTTTGGGCACGGTTCCGTCCCCGAGATCATCGAGGACGGCATCACCGGCTTTATTGTCGATGACGTCGAGGCGGCGGTGGCGGCGGTTCCCTTGGCAAAACGGTTAGATCGTAAGACAATCCGCCGGCGTTTCGAGGAGCGGTTCACCGCCGAGCGGATGGCGCGCGATTATCTGGCTTTGTATCAACAGGTCTTGGCCCGCGCGTCAGGCCCGCTCGGTCTGGGCGCCGAGGCGGCCGGGCGCATGGCGCAGGATGTCGCCCACGACACCGACTAGCGGTCCGCGGCATGGGAGGGGCCATTATTAATGGCCGCAGAGATCGAGGACAGCGACGACGACGCTTCGCCGTTTCGCATCGAGGCAACCGGAGCGTTTCCCGAGTTACGAACACGCATCTTGAAGCACGGCGACACCTTTGCCGTCCTGAACCACTTTGGCGACATGATCGACGGCGGCAGTCCCGATGGGCTGTACCACCAGGACACGCGCTTCCTGTCGCGACTCGAGCTGCGGCTGAACGGCGATCATCCGTTGCTGTTGAGCTCGAACCCGGCCGAAGACAGCTCGGTGCTACCCGTTGACCTTGCCAATTCCGACACGGTTGCGGCGGACGGCAGCGTGCTGCATCGCGAGCTGATTTATGTGAACCGCCGCCAATTCGTCTGGCAATCCGCGTATTACGAGCTGCTGTTGGTCCGCAATTTCGATCTGCACCGCCATGTGGTGACGCTCGGGATGCATTTTGCTGCCGATTTCGCCGATATCTTCGAAGTGCGCGGGCAGAAGCGAGCGCGGCGCGGCACGCGCTCGGCCGAAGGGGTATCCTCCGATACGGTGGCGCTCCGCTATCAGGGGCTGGATGGGCTCGAGCGCGTCACTAAACTCTGCTTCTCGCCGGCTCCCGCGCAGCTCGACAAGAACAGCGCAACTTTCGTCGTGGACTTGGGGCCAAGCGAATGGTGCCGGCTGGCGCTGCGGGTGCGTTGTGATCCTGCCGATGGGCCGGAATGGAACGTCCGCCAGTTCTACCGGGACTTGCGCAGGGCACGGCACGCGCTCAGAGCCTCAAGCGGGCGGGCCGCTGCCGTCGAGGGATCGAACGTCATATTCAACGAACTGGCGCGGCGCTCGGTCTCGGACATCTACATGCTGATGACCGAGACCGAGCACGGCCCCTACCCGTTTGCCGGAATTCCCTGGTACAGCACCGTCTTCGGCCGCGACGGCATCATCACCGCATTGATGACGTTGTGGCTCGATCCGGCGATCGCCAAGGGCGTGCTTGGGTTCCTGGCGGCGACGCAGGCGATCGAAACCGACCGCGAGCGCGACGCCGAACCGGGCAAAATCCTGCACGAGATGCGCAATGGCGAGATGGCCCGGCTCGGCGAGGTGCCGTTCGCCCGCTATTACGGCAGCGTCGATGCTACGCCGCTCTTCGTGATGCTGATGGGGGAATATTACGCCCGTACCGGTGATCTCGCGACGGTTCGCCGGCTATGGCCGAACGTTACGGCGGCGTTGCAGTGGATGGACGGGTCAGGTGATCCCGACCGGGACGGCTTCATCGAATACCACCGGCAAAGCGCAACCGGGCTGGTCAACCAGGGCTGGAAGGACTCGGGAGACGCGATCTTTCACGCTGATGGCGAACTGGCCGAGGGGCCAATCGCGCTCTGTGAAGTGCAGGGGTACGCCTTTGCCGCCAAGCGGCAAGCCGCTGAGCTCGCCCGCGCGCTCGGCGACGCGACGACAGCCGCCCGTCTTGCGGCCGAAGCAGAGAAGTTGCGGCAGAACTTCGAGGCGGTGTTCTGGTGCGAAGAGCTGTCCACCTATGCCTTGGCGCTCGATGGCGAGAAGCGACCGTGCCGGGTGATCGCATCCAATGCCGGGCATGCGCTGCTCACGGGCATCGCCGCACCTGACCGCGCTGAACGGGTAGCCAACACCTTGATGCGCGTCGGCTGTTTCTCCGGCTGGGGGATTCGCACGGTGGCGCTGACCGCGACGCGCTACAATCCGATCTCCTATCATAACGGTTCGGTATGGCCGCACGACAACGCGTTGATCGCGCTCGGGCTCGCCCGTTACGGGCTGAAGGAGGCGGCCTTGCGCATCTTTACCGGCCTATTCGACGCAGCCTCCTACTGGGACCCGAGGCGGCTGCCGGAGCTGTTTTGTGGCTTCGCGCGGCGCCACACTGCGCCGACGACGTACCCGGTCGCGTGCTCGCCGCAGGCCTGGGCCAGCGCCGCGATTTTCGCCCTGGTGCAGGCCAGCCTTGGCTTGCAATTCGATCACCGTGCCGGCGAGATCCGCTTCGACCGCCCGATGCTGCCGGGTTTTCTCGAACACCTGCATGTGCGCGGGTTGCGTCTCGGCGATGCCAATGCCGATGTCCTGCTCCACCGTCTCGGCGGCAACGTCGCGGCGACCGTCACCCGACGCCACGGCCCCGTGCGCATCGTCGTCATCCATTGAGCGGGGACGGTCAGCGGACCGCCTGATACGCGTTCCGGTGGAGCGCTTAGCGTAATCGCCGACGGCCTTGGATCCCGCTCAATCGGGTCGCTTTCGTCCAGTGCCACGATCGCGGCGCAGCACGGCTTTGGCCTCGCCCCAGCGTCCGGCAATCTCACCTCTGGGCCGACCGATCGCCGCGGCGTCCCGACTTCAGCATCAGGGCATCGATTGCGCTAATTCGGTTAATCCCTTCGGCGGGTGTCTCGTGCACATAATGCTCGTCGCGCAGCCAATCGCATTCGAGAAGACGGTCGCCCATCATCCGCAAAAATGCGGCTGGCATGCTCTCGATCGATGCTGTTATCATCGACAACAGCTTAGACGTGCTCGATACCCGGCACCGCACGGCTGAATATGGCGTCCTGTCGCCAAAGATTTTCGCTGATCTTGAAGCCCATCGTTGCACACCTTTAAATCGCGGGAGAATATTAAATGCCGCGGCAAAATTCGGGCATTGACGCAGGTCAGCCGGGCCCCGCCCTTCTTCAAGCATATCTCGTCAGAGAGGCACGGCCGCACATGCGCGATATCGGAGATCGAGGGGTAGGGGCATGGATGGCCAGGGTTCAGCTAAGGCCGACTACAAGCTCGTCACCGTGGCGGATTACGAGCCGCTGATCGGCGCGGAGGCGGTTGAGCGCATCAGCCGCAAGGCCGAACGACTGCGCGATATGCACGTGGTGAACGTCAATTCCACCTATTACGGCGGCGGCGTCGCCGAAATTCTCTCATCGCTCACCTTGCTGATGAACGCGTCCGGAATCCGGACCGGCTGGCGCGTCCTGCAAGGACGCCCGGACTTCTTCAGCATCACGAAAAAGATGCACAACGCGCTGCAGGGCGATGACATCAATCTGAGCGAGCTAAAGCGCAACGTCTACGAGGAGGTCGTGTTCGAGAACGCCGCGCGCATGCATCTCGACCACGATCTCGTCATCGTCCATGATCCTCAACCTTTGCCGCTCATCGATTTCTTCCGCAAGAAGGACCCATGGGTGTGGCGCTGCCATATCGATCTGAGCAACCCGCACCCGCAGCTGTGGCACTACTTGGCAGGCTTTATCGAGCGCTACGACGCGGTCGTGCTG
>Ga0187818_10000659_pt1 | contig 12770 bp, 14 predicted proteins | sample NC_wetland_sal_i_14_FD_130581 | JGI IMG/M metagenome (GOLD analysis project Ga0187818, IMG submission 130581) | Wetland sediment microbial communities from Neuse River Estuary, North Carolina, USA - SO4_3 | ecosystem: Environmental > Aquatic > Freshwater > Wetlands > Sediment | place: USA... | reverse complement strand
TTCCTCACGCAGCCCGGCGATGAGCGGCGCAAGTTGCTCGGCCGACCGCACGCCCAGCGCGCCCAGCGTTTGTGTGGTTTTTTCTTTCATCGCGCGAACAAGCCCAGAAGATTACACCATCCCCTTGCCCTAACAAAGACGCGCGACCATGGCGCATGCAGGGCAGGCTTATCCCGTCTCCGCGCTCACAAATCCAGGAACACTCGCGCGCGCCAGCCGTCCGGCATGCGTTCAATAGCGAACTGGTGGTACGTCACCGCCTTGATCGCCACTCCCGCCCGGTGCCGCGCGCGGTCGTACGGCTCGCCGTGCGCCACGCCGCGCACGCGTCCTTCGCCAAGCTGCGCCACTTCGACGCGCGCTAGAGCCAGCCGCTCCGCGTCCATCACGGCCAGAATCTCCGCGAGCCACGCGTACAGCAGCGACTCGGTATTCTCGCCCGTTGCCTCGATCTCGCGCTCCTCGGTCTCGCGCACGGCTTCGACGTCTCCCGCAATCGAAATCATCGCCAGCGCGGCATTGGCGAACAGTTCTTCCAATGTCGCGCCATGCGCTAGGAATCCTATGTCCGCGGGATGTTCGAGGAGTTCAAACTTCGGCGTCATGCGCGCAATGTTACTCCATCCTCGCGCGCTCGCCATTTCTTGCCGTGCCTATGTAGCGCCACCCTTCAGGGTGGCATCTGCCAGACTTAAGCCTGGCGCTCCAATTGCTTTTACCGCGCGCCCGCCTCTGCCGCCCCCTGACACCTCCGGCTTCCTCAAAGTTGGGTGGCTGAAGAGCACCAACGCCGCGCGAAATCCACCACCTGCCCTGCAATCCACCAAACTCATCACCGAAGCCGCCTAGCGCATCTTATTGAAAATAAACTAGTTCGGGACTTGCGAGCCTTGGGCTCCAATTGGCATTCTCCTTGCATCAAATTGTATGGAGAGCCAGAAGGATAAGGCGGACATAAGCAATTCATGATGAGTTTCCCGGCTCTCGGAAAGGATGCCAAAATGCGATACCTCAGAATCCTCGCGATACTTGGCATTTGCCTGTTTACCGCATCTTACGCGCATGCTCAGAGAATTGGAATCGGCGTGGGCGTGGGGATCGGCGGCCCAGGTTACTATGGCTACTATGGCCCGCCTCCTGTTTGCCCGTACGGCTACTACGGTTATTACCCGTACGCGTGCGCGCCTTACGGCTACTATGGCCCTGACTGGTTCTATGGCGGCGTCTTTATCGGCGCGGGCCCGTGGTACGGCTGGGGCTTTCGTGGAGGCTACGGCTTTTACGGACGTCGCGGTTTCGGTGGTCGGCCGGGCTTCGGTGGCCGTCCGGGATTTGGCGGTCGGCCGGGCTTCGGCGGTCGTCCTGGTTTTGGCGGACGCGCTATCGGTGGCGGCGGATTCCGCGGTGGCTCCGTGCGCGGAGGCGGAGGCTTTTCGCGCGGCGGAGGTGGCTTCCGCGGCGGCGGTGGCTTCCACGGTGGGGGCGGCTTCCATGGCGGCGGTGGCCACGGTGGAGGCGGCGGACACGGTGGTGGACACCGGTAAGCTGCCAGCTTCTTGCCTGCCGCATAGGCATGGGCAGGCAGAGTAGGCAGACCGCGTCCTTAATCAGTTCCTAGCTCGAACGGCCGGCAGCGCGCGCTGCCGGCCGTTTCGTTTTTCATCCCAGCTTTCTGCCGTCATCCCTCTTTCTTCGTCATCCCCTTTTCTTTCGTTGTCATTCCGAACGGAGTGAGGAATCTCCCTTTGTGCTCTTGGCCCTTCCTCCACTACCTCCACAAGCCTGCCTGCCGGTAGGCAGGCCTGCCCGCTCTGGCGGGCGGCGACATCCCGCCGCGCCTGCCCCGTGCCGTATGGCATGTGGCCAATGCGCCTCCGGCAGACTTAAACGGCGAGCCCCCGTCCGACAAAGAACATTGGCGACCCAACTTCCTCGGGATGCGAAGGCGCAGACGTAAGATGCGCGCATCCCCCGCTACTTTTTCGTTTGCTAGCGGGTCTTGGTCCACGCTGGGAACTCGGTTTGCGCGCTCGAAAGCTCATGTCGACGCAAATTAAGCACGTGAACGAGATCATTCAAGCTCTCAACTACTTGCTCAAAACTGACACTCCTCCCCAATTCTATCGACCGCAGGTTGTGTTTCAAGCTGCGGTATTCCCTGTAGATTTCATCTACTTCAACTTGAACCATCCTTGGGCCCGGCTGGTCGCCCACTCGAAAACAATCGTGATTGTATGCGACGTAAGTATTTACGCGGCTCAACCGGCGTGTGGCGCCGAAAGTTTTCGCAGCCGACTCTGACCGTATGGCGCGCGACAGACCTGATCCAACTCCAATTGGAGGGTTGGCAAATTCGTTGAATCCATGGCAGGAGAAGCGTATGATGCACGGGCCAATCTCTTAAATCTGAAACTCCGATTGGTCACTTTTCGGGGCTAAGAGGACCTGAACGAAGGTTCCAGGGAACCCCGGCTAACGAGGAGACAAACGATGTTGCGCATAAACGACGAAGCTCCTAATTTCACCGCCGAAACTTCGCAGGGTAAGATCAACTTCCACAACTGGATCGGCAACGGCTGGGCCATCTTGTTCTCGCATCCCAAGGACTTTACCCCCGTGTGCACCACGGAACTGGGTTACATGGCCGGGCTGCAGCCGGAATTCGAGAAGCGCAATTGCAAGATCATCGGGCTGAGCGTGGACCCGGTGAGCAGTCACAGTAAGTGGGCCGCGGACATCGAAGAGACGCAGGGTCACAAGGTGAAATACCCCATGATCGGGGACCCGGAACTCAAGGTGGCCAAGCTTTATGACATGCTGCCGGCGGACGCCGGAGATACTTCCGAAGGCCGCACCGCGGCCACGAACCAAACCGTGCGCACTGTGTTCGTGATCGGTCCCGACAAGAAGATCAAGCTGATGCTCGCCTATCCCATGAGCACCGGCCGCAACTTCGACGAAGTGCTGCGGGTCGTTGATTCAATGCAACTCACGGCCAAGCACAAGGTGGCGACGCCGGTGAACTGGAAACATGGCGACGACGTAATCATCCTGCCGTCGGTTTCGGATGAAGAGGCCAAACAGAAGTATCCCGGCGGCTGGAAAGCTCCCCGGCCTTATCTGCGGATCGTTCCCCAACCGGGGCAGGAGTCCTCAAAGAAGGCTAGCGGAACGTAATCTTCAGGCAGTTCTCTCTGCAGTGCCTGGCGCACGCTTCCTGGTGTATTAGGAGACGGGCAGGCAGGGCCGCCGTGCCTTTTAGCTCGTCGGCCCTGATGCCTCTTCTTCCAAGGTCTTCACACAACTTCGCATCTTGATATACAGCTCAGGGCCAAACCCCTTCATGTTGTGTTTCTGGGCGCCGTGATCAGCACAGAGTTGCATGACCTCTTCCAGGCTTGAACCCCGGGCCTGAAAGTCGCAATCAACCCCGGCGTCACGGCAATTGATGAGATATATCTTCGCCATACCGACCTCCCTGGGCAGAATCGCCCACGTTCGACTTGCCCCAATTACCGCAGTGGTTGTCCGAACCAGCGCTGAAGCCGACTCGAACCGAACAGCGCTTTTTCGGCGACCAGTGCCTCGGATGGCTCCTGGAAAGTCCCTGTAGGTTTGGGGCCGCTCAGAAAATCCACGTCAACGCGTCCGACCACGTTGTGTCCGAACTCGACGTAGCAGGAGCCCGCTCCCTTGTAGGCCTCGGGTGACGGCCCTCCGCGGAGCTGCGCGATGATCGCAGCCGCCACGACGCGCGCGGCGCCTTCGGCAAAGACTCCTGCCTTGGGAGTGCCCACACCGTTCACGTCGCCCACCGCGTAGACGCCTGGAAAGATCGTTTCCAGCGTCTTCTTGTTCACCGGCACCCAGCCGTAGGCATCGGCGGCAAGCCCGGATTCGACGACGACCTGCGGCACACGATGCACCGGCACGCCGAGAAACAGTTCGTACGGGATCTCGGTCCCATCGCTCAGTACGGCCACCTTACGCCCCGGGTCGAGGGCACGCACCAGAGTGTCTTTCACGAACCTGATGCCGCGCTCCGCGAAGGCGCCGAGGATCGCCCTCGAGGTTTCGGGCGAGGGCGGAATGGGCGTGCCGAAGGGCATCACCACCGAGATTTCGGTGGCGCCGCGCCGCCCGCGGGCGGTGAGGTACTCGTCCAGCAACAGCGCCGCCTCACTGGGAGCGGGAGGACACTTGAACGACTTTCCTGTGACGCCGATGATGGCCGGGCCCCGCTCGAACCGCGGGAGCACGTCGCGCACTGCGAAGGCTCCTGCAACCGAGTAGAACTCGTTGCCGCCTTCCACCAGCCCCGGGGTGGCAGCCGGATCAAGATCGGCGCCGAGCGCCACCACCAGAACGTCCGCCTCGAACGTTTCAGCGTCAGTCACCACGCGCCGAGCGGCCGGATCGATGGACCGCACCGTGGACTGCAGAAATCGCACGCCCGGTTTGACGATGTCGCGGTAGGGATGACGGACTTCGGCCGCCACCTGCCGTCCGAACATCACGTCGAGTTTCGAGAAGCCGAAGACGAACGCATCGCCCTTGTCGATGAGCACGATGTCGATGGCCGCGCTGAAGGCGTCCGAAAGAATCGTCGTCAGCTCGAGGCCGCCGAAGCCCGCACCCAGCACTACCACGCGTGTACGCATCGGCGGAGAATATCACCCTAAGATTCGAGGCTCAACCGCCGCGAGGGCCAGCGGCAAGTCTTCGGCGAACCAACAGCGGAAACCGAGGCGCGAGTTTTTCAGAAAATATGGAGGGTAGTCTGCGATGGCATCCATGAGACGTTTCCGGAAAGATTGCGTTTCAAAAATCTGATTATAACGCCCCGGAAAATTTTGTCTTCCAGCTCAACACGCGCGAACCCTGGGGATGCCAGCATTGAACCGGGTGGAAGTCGAAGGTTTCGCGGAGTGTTATTCTCTCCGCTTTGGGAGGAACGATGCGGATCGGCGGCTTTCGCGTGCTGACCTTTGATTGTTACGGCACGCTGGTGGATTGGGAGTCGGGAATCCTCGACGTGCTGCGGCCGTGGGCGGCGCGCGCGGGGATCGCGGCGGATGACGCGAAACTGCTTGCCGCTTTCGGTGAAGCGGAAAGCGAAGCCGAGCGCGCCCAGCCCGGGGCGCTCTATCCGGAGATTCTGCGCGCAACGCACGCGGGAATCGCGCTGCGGCTGGGCGCGCGCCCCGATGCCGTGGCGGCGGATGCGCTTGGCCGGTCGGTGGGGGATTGGCCCGCGTTTCGCGACACGCCGGACGCGCTGCGCCGCCTGCAACGCTGGCACAAGCTCATGATCGTCTCGAACGTGGATCGAGCGTCATTCGTGCGCACGCATGCGAAACTCGGCGTGCAGATGGATGCGGTGGTGACCGCAGAGGAAGTTGGGGCTTACAAGCCCGACCTGCGGATGTTCCGCCGCGCGCTCGAAGTGGCGGCACAGTGGGGCGCCGGGCCCGGCGAAGTGTTGCACGTGGCGCAGAGCCTCTATCACGACCACGTGCCGGCGAAAAAACTGGGGCTCGCGACCGTGTGGGTGAATCGCGCGAGTCCGGCGGGCGAGTTTGGCGCGACGCGCGACCCAGGAGCGCTCGTAAAGCCGGATTGGATCGTAGGGTCGCTCGAGGAGTTGGCGGATCTGGATGAAAGCGAGGCGGAGAAAACGGCGCACGGTTAACTTGGCGGAAACGGGCGGACGCGAGAAACCCGGCGCGACGCGCGCAATTCGATAAGATGGAGGAAGCCCTCGAAAGGCGGCTTCCATGATACGCCGCATTTTTCTCGCTTCCACAGTTCTGGCAATCGGATTCGGGTTGATGGCCGCGGGAAACCTTCGCGCGCAGGAAAAGACAGGAACGGTTTCGGGAATCGTACAATCCGCCAATGGAAAACCGCTGGCGGAGGCGCGCGTTTACCTGCAGCCGAGCGACGGTCACGCGCCACACACCGCGCAAACAGACGCTGCGGGACACTACAGCTTCGCCAACGTGAAGCCGGGGCTCTACGATTTGCGCGCGCAGTTCGGCGGGGCGTGGACAGAATTGCAGCGCAACATAAACGTGCATGCGAATGAAGAAGTGACGGTGAACCTGAAGTTGCAGCCGCCCGCCACCCCGCCAGCGAAACCCGCAAACAACAACCACTGAATCCAAACACAGATAAATGGGTTCGGGCTCCGCAAGATACGGAGCCCGAAGGGCAGGACTGCTGATTTGAATTTAGTGATCGCCCGGCGGATTCCCCGAAGGTGCGGGAGCAGCCGGCTTCACGAACTTCGCATCGTCAATCGGGACGTTCTGCTGCGCGCTGTCAATTTGAATGGTGAAGCGACCTCCCGGCCGAGAGAGCGTCCAGCGGAACGGAATCTTCACGCCGTCCACCTCGCGGTAATCAGCGTAATCCACCTGGACGGGCATGAGGCCGAGGCCGACGTCGTTGTAACGGATGGCGCGGGCGAGCAGGCCGGTCTGCTCATCGAAAAAGAGCCGCGTCGTTGGCGCGCCCGGCCCGCGAGCGATGAGGACGTACATCTCCTTGTCGCCGATCTTGTCCGGGGAGATGGAGCTCATCCGCGGAAAGACTTTCTTGAGGTCCGCGGGAAACGCGAGTGCGGCGTCCACCATCGCGCTCATCGAATCAATCGAGTTCATGTCGCGAGGGCCGCCGCGTCCTCCGCCAAGCCACCCCGCCGTGCCATCGAATGCGGTGATGCTGTCGCCATTCGGGGTGTGCGCGAAGGAGATGCGTTTGTTGGGCGCTTTCATGTAGAGATCGATCGGAATCGGATTCTGGCCAGCAAGGACATTTCCTTTTTCCACGCGGGTCATAATCTTGGCGAGCGCGTCCGCGCCGCCCACGGCCTCTAGATACTTGGCAAGGATTTGGGCGGCAGGAGGCGGATTGACAGGCGCAGCGGTTGGCTGAGGCCGCGCTCCCTCGGTTTCGAGGACGGCTGGAATGCCAACGGGGCTCGTGGCACCGCGATGGCAGGTGTTGCAGGTGACGCCGCGGTTTCCGTTGAAGGTGCTCTTGTTGACGTCCATGGTCATCTGCATCATGTGGCGCGCGGTGGCCTTTTCGCGCTTGTCGTCTTTGTCGTAGACAACCTGGCCATTCTCCTGGACGTGGCAAAAGGTGCATTCCACACCGAGCGACGCGGCAATGAACTGCATGGATGGTTGGAGCTTATCGGCATCGAGGTCCTTCAGCACCTGGATATTTTTAAAGACTTCGGGCGCTTTCTTTGGGGTGGCCGCGGGAGTTCCCTGACCCATGCCCTGTCCCGCAGTTTGTCCGGCGCCCTGCTGCGCCTGCGCAGGACCCGATTGCGCGCGCGCCGCCACGATGGCAAGCGCGAGCGCTGCGCCAAGGAAAGCGAACGTCAAAGCGGTTCCGCGGAAATTCTTTTTCATTTCTCCCCCCAGAATATTGAAAGAAGGCGTGAATTCTATCAGACGCAGCGTGAGGTTCGCTCGTTATCTTCAATTTGCGCACGTCCAGGCAAATTGAGGCGATTCGGCGCAGCGCGGTTGGAGGAGTACTACAACCCGGGTACCGAGAAAAATAGGGCCACTGGGTCATAGAGGCGAATCAGGTCCCAAGCGCAGGATATTTGCGACGGGTTGGGGGCGCGCTGCGGGGACGGCGCTCCGAAAATTCGGTAGCGCAGGCGAGCTACCCAACCCGCCAGACCCATTCTGCCGGTATCCCCCACGCTCCTCTTCTTACCGGTGGAATGGGTCAACTCTCCCGGCCCCGAATCTATCCCGAATCCATCCCCAATCACACCCGCATGCACTGCGTCCCACCTGGCGCAGATTTTCGTTGGAAACGCGCGTGCCCATCTTAAGATTGCCAGCAATACCGGCAGCATCTAAATTACTGGAAACAAAGCCTGCCGCTGGTGCCGTGGCCCGCAGGAGTGTCACCGGCGGGCGACACGCGGCCTCAAGTTGGCGGGAGAAGCGGACAAAAGTGAATCCTGCGCGAATTGCGATTGTTTTGACAGCAACGCTCGCGATCAGCGCCGCGCGCGGCGCGGCCGGAGGCACGGGGGCCGGGGCGAACGCGCCCGATCCCGTGAGCCCGACTGGGGAGACCTCGCGCGCATTCGACCGCTACGTTCAATTGACCGAGACGCGGATCGCCGGAGAACTCCGCCCGGGCGGAGCGTTTCTCCGGCCCGATGCGCTGCCCGAGGTGGACCGCGCCGCCGCGTATTTCGCGTTGCGGAACGGCGAACTGCGCATTGAGCGGCTCGAAACCTTCGAGAACGGACACGCGATCGAATGCCCCGGCGGGATGATCCATCACTGGGTGGGAACTGTGTTCATCCCCGGCGCGACGCTGGAGGAAACATTGAAGGTCGTGCAGGACTACGACCATCACGCGGAGGTATATGCTCCGGAGGTCGTGCGCGCGAAGATTCTTTCACAGGCGGGGGACGATTTTCACATTTATATGCGGCTGCGACAGAAAAAGATCATCACCGTCGAGCTGGATACGGAGCACGACGCCCATTTCGAGCGGCTCGACGCGGCGCGCGAGGCAAGCCGAAGCATTTCCACGCGCGTGCAGGAAGTGAAGAACGCAGGCGAGCCGGGCGAGTACGATTTGCCCGCGGGGCAGGACGGCGGCTATCTCTGGCGGATCAACAGTTACTGGAGGTTCGCCGAGCGCGATGGCGGCGTCTATGTCCAATCCGAATCGGTTTCGTTGACACGCAGCATCCCGACGGGCCTTGGTTGGCTGGTGGGGCCAATCGTCGAAAGCATTCCGCGCGAGCTGTTGCGCGCGACGCTGGAATCCACGCGCCGGGGCGTGGAAAAGTCCGCGGGCGTAACCGCCCACCCCGGCCGTTGAGTATTGACTGATCCCCGCCGAAAAATGCACATCACTGACTCACGAGCGAGCGATTCAGGGGAATAACAAACAACCCCGGCGTGATAGAACTCGCGCGGAGATATTCGGCGAAAGCAGCAGCCTGAAATGCTATAATCGCGCCATCCACCGATGCACGAAACCCGTATTCAACGTCACGGAATGAGATTTTCTGCAACCATACTGGCCTCCGGCCTCCTGCTTGCGGGAATCTGCGGCATTGCAAACTCGCAGGGGAAAAACGGGGTCGCGGCCTCGAATGGGTACTTGGCTTCCGGGCCTCCCCTCGAGGCGGGATTTCATGAGCTCTACGAATTGCGATTCGCGGACGCCCGCGTACACTTCACATCCTGGGAATCGGCCCAGCCCGCCGATCCTCTGGGGCCCGCGGCCGAAGCCGCGAGCTACCTTTTTGAAGAATTTTACGCGCAGGGGGTGCTCACATCGGAGTTCTTCCTCGACGACGACAAGCTCTTCGGGCCCAAGCCGCTGAAGCCTGACGCGGCGCGCAAGGCGGGATTCGAGGGCGCGATTGGCCGAACTCAGGCACTGGCGCGGACGCGGCTGCGAGCCCGCCCCGATGACACCGACGCGCTTTTTGCGCTGGCTCTCACGGCGGGCATGGAGGGCGACTACGAAAGCGTCATCGAAAGGCGGCAGCTCGATGCTTTGGGGAAAATTAAGGACGCGGAGGTCATCGCCGCAAAGCTTCTCGCGATTGATCCGAAGCAGGTCGATGCGAATGTCCCCATTGGTGGGATGCAGTACATTATCGGGTGCCTTCCGGCGTACAAGCGGTTCCTGTTGTGGTTCGGCGGAATCCACGGAGACCGCGCCGCGGGAATGGAGCGACTCCGCACGACGGCGGAACGCGGCCATTACCTGCGGCCGTACGCCAAGCTGATGCTCGCGCTGGCGGCGATGCGGGAAAAACAGAAGGATCTGGCCCGCGCCGAACTGAAGGAACTCGTGGCGGAATTTCCCGGCAACCCGGTCTTCGCCCGCGAGCTTGCCAAGCTGGACCGTCCCGCGAGCGCTTCCCACTCCGACTAGGCGTCCGCTCCCCGCAAAATTCCGTGCTACTCTCCCGTTGATTTCCTGCGGGAGCGAATCATGTTTGAAAAGAATTTATTAGCGGGGCGCGGCATCTTTCTGACAGGCGGCGGCACGGGGCTCGGCCGCTCGATGGCGCTGCGCATGGCGGAACTGGGCGCCAAAATGTTTCTTGTGGGGCGGCGCGAGGAGCCGTTGCGCGAAACGGCGGAACAGATCCGCAAGTCCGGTGGGACGGCGGGATACGCCACGGCCGATGTGCGCGATTTTGCGGCGGTCGAGGCGGCCATTGCAGCCGCCGAGCGCGAATTGGGACGCGTGGACACGCTCATCAACAACGCTGCCGGGAATTTCATCGCGCGCACGGAGAAGCTCTCGCCAAACGCTTTTGCCGCCGTCGTGGCCATCGTGCTGCACGGGTCATTTCACTGCACTCTTGCATTGGGACGCCGGTGGATTGCCGCGCGGCAACCGGGCACAGTGCTCAATATCGTGACGGCCTACGCCGCGGCCGGGTGCGGATCGGGATTTGTGGTTCCTTCGGCCTGCGCGAAGGCAGGAGTGCTGGCGATGACGCGGTCGCTCGCCGTCGAGTGGGCGCGGCACAATATCCGGCTGAACGCGATTGCGCCAGGGCCGTTTCCGACGGAAGGGGCGTGGTCACGCCTGATGCCCACCAAAGAGTTTGAAGAACACGCGCGGGAAAAACACCCCATGAAGCGCTTTGGGCGCCACGAGGAACTTGCCAATCTCGCCGTGTACTTGCTCTCCGACGCGGCCGGGTACATCAATGGTGAATGCGTGGTGATTGATGGCGGTCAGTGGCTCCGGGGAGCGGGAGAATTCAACGACCTGGCTGACCTGCCTGATGCCGTCTGGGAAATGCTCGAAGCCGCGCGGAAGCCCGCGAAATAAAGGACGTGGGGAACGCCTTATTTGAGCCGCCGCGACCTTCCTTCTTAACGCGTAGTACCTTTCGACACTTAATCGTTAACCGGGTACTGTGTCCCGCTTGACAATGTGGGTGCTAGGCTTGTAGCAGAAGTTCCCGTGTTCTTCCGAGGCGTTTTTTCGGGAGGTGCGATTGCCATGTCGAACGACTACAGTCAAGTGCGTGCGAGACGACGAGAGAATGGATTCTCGCTCATCGAGTTGTTGATTGTGGTTGCAGTGGTTCTAGTGATTTGCGCGATTGCGATTCCATCGCTGATCCACGCGAGAATGGTGGCAAACGAGTCAGCGGCCGTAGCCGCGCTGCGGACGGTCGCTACCGAAGAAGTAAACTATGACGCGGCCTGGTCCTCCGGGTATTCCCCGACGCTCGGCGCCCTCGGGCCGCCGCCTCCGGGCGCGGGCCCTTCGCCTTCCAACGCCGACATGGTGGACTCTGTTCTGGCCAGCGGCATCCGCGGCGGCTATCAATTCATCTACACGCCCGTCATCCCCGGAGGGGGGCCGGGTGCAGCGACCGGATACCAGGTCACCGCCAATCCGATCAGCCCCGGCATCACCGGCGAGTGGTTTTTCTTCCTAGACCAGACCAATGTGATTCGCGAGAATTACGGCGCACCCGCGGATCAGACCTCCCCACCGATCCCGCGCTGAGACACCCTCACAGGAAAGCGGTTTGATCTCCCCCGAGAACCTACTTCCTTTCGTGACGATTTGACATGCGGCGCGTCTATATATAGCGTAGCCGTATATGGAGGCAGCCCACTCATGCAGGCCGAATTGAAAAAAGGCACCGCCGAAGTGCTGATCCTCTCCCTGCTCGAAAGCCGCCCGCGGCACGGCTACGAAATCGCCAAGCTGATCGAGCAACGGTCCGAGGGAGTGCTTGAATTTCACGTAGCTTCGCTTTACCCGATGCTCTATCGCCTGGAGCGTCGCGGATGGATCGAAGGCCGCTGGCTGGAAAAGGCCGGGCAGCGGCGTCGACGTTATTACAAGCTGACGGCCGCCGGAAGGCGCGCGCTCCCTGTGCAGCGGAAGACCTGGCGGGAGTTTATCCGTGCGATCCAGCTCGTCGCGGAGGTGGGGAGCGCATAGAGCGAAATCGCGCGGAGGAAATCATGCGGGATTGGCGCCAATTCGTTCGTGAGCATTTACTGCCGCTGGGATTGAGCGGCGCGCGGGAAGAGGAGATCGTCGAGGAACTGGCGCAGCAGCTCGAGCAGAGCTATGCCGAAGCACTTGCGCGCGGCGCTTCAGTGGTCGAAGCCGAAGCGCGGGCAGCGAGGCAGATACGAGATTGGAAGGCGCTCGGCACTGAGATTCGGCGCGCGGAGACGCCGGCGTTGCAGCACGCGGTGACTCAAGCGGCAGCGCAAACGGCTGCACGATTGCCGGAACCGTGGCGCGCAGGTTTGAGCGAAGAGCATTTCCGCAAACGCCGGGGAGGGAACATGCTCGCTGATTTATTGCAGGACATTCGCTACGCGATTCGCATGTTGGGGAAAGCGCCGGGGTTCACGGCGATCATGGTGCTGACGCTGGCGCTGGGCATCGGCGCGAATTCGGCCATATTTTCCGTGGTGAACAGCGTGCTGCTGCGGTCGCTGCCGTACCGCGAGCCGTCGAGGCTCGTGTGGGTGGGCGATTATTTGCCGCGGCAGAAACAATCCGCTGTATTTGACGTGGACTACTTCGCGTGGGGCAAGCACTGCACGTCGTTCGAGGAGATGACCGCTTATATGCCCGGCTCCGAGTACACACTGACGGGGGCAGGCGATGCGGAGCGCATTAACGGCGTCCGCGCGACGTACACTTATTTGCGTACGCTTGGAGTGAGGCCACAACTCGGGCGCGACATTTCAGCGGAG
>Ga0187818_10000658_pt1 | contig 12771 bp, 13 predicted proteins | sample NC_wetland_sal_i_14_FD_130581 | JGI IMG/M metagenome (GOLD analysis project Ga0187818, IMG submission 130581) | Wetland sediment microbial communities from Neuse River Estuary, North Carolina, USA - SO4_3 | ecosystem: Environmental > Aquatic > Freshwater > Wetlands > Sediment | place: USA... | reverse complement strand
GGACGGGGTGTCGATCGCGGAAGGGGCGGGGGGAGGATGGGAGGGGGCGGGGGGAGTCGGTTGCGAGGCGGAACACAAGGTTGGTGGTGACGGAGCGCGTCCTGGGCCGGACAGCGGCATGGACATCGAGGCGGAGCCAAATGAAACGCCCGATGCGGCTGAGGCGGACTTCTTCGGGACTCAGTCTGGCGGTGTAGCTGGAGGCAATGCGGGCCATTTCGGCGAGGTCGTTCATGGGTCCGAATTCTACGTCGGTGAGGCGGGGCAGTTGGCGCATGGACTCGAGTTGACGGGCGATACTTTTGCGTCTGGCGACGCAGGGCTGAGTGCGGCAAGCGAGAATTTTTTCGATGGCGTAGAGAGCGGCGTGGTCGACGCGTTCTCCGAACGCGAGGTAGAGGGTGTTGGTGGCGGCAGCGTAGTTGAGGGGCAGCATCTGAAAGGCTTCGAGGATGGGAAGCGGAATGTTGCCCAGAGACTGGACGGTAGCGGGATCGATGGAAGTTGCGACGGGGCATCCCCATTGCAGAGCGAGGGCGGTGGTGACTTCCTGTTCGGTGGCAAAGCCAAGTTTTTCGATCCACTCACCGATTTTTCCGTAGCGGGCGCGGCGCTGGGCTTCGAGGGCGGCGCGAACTTCGGTGTAGGTGAGCTTGCCGCGGGCGACCATGAGGAGCCCGAGGGGAATGCGGTTGGGGGGCTGCGGGGATGGAGCCATCCCGCGCAGGCGGGAGAGTTGGCTGAGGAGGGCGGTCTCCAGGCATTGGGGCTGGCAATAGAAGGCGCCTTGGAGGAAAGTTCCCTGGTGGCGGCGCAGGCGTTGCCAGAGTGATCGCGCTCCGGAGCAGGAGACGAGGGCGCAAGGAGGCTGCGAGGATTTGAGGTTGTGGCGCTTGATCCAGTTGGCGGACCAGGTTAGCGGCTTCCGAAAGTCTGTCATAGGGCAATCATCCTTACCGCGAAACAGCGAATCCCGTGTTGTCGTGGCCGCGGGCAGCTGCCGAGCTGCGCTCGGCGCGGGCGCCCGTCCCCACGCGACGGGGATCAGCCGGGAGATCCGGCGGCAGGCTCGGGATTAACGACGTCGGTGATACGCAATCCGTATTTGCCATCGACGATGACGACTTCGCCCTGGGCAATGCGGCGCCCGTCGAGCAGGAGATCCACGGGTGAAGTGAGAGTGTTTTCGAGTTCGACGACGACTCCGGCGCTGAGGGCGAGCACATCGCGCAGCAACATGGAGCGGGTTCCGAAACGGAGTTTGACGTCCAGGCCGACATCCATGAGGCGGCCGTAACTGGAGGCGGGCGGGGATTGGGTGGAAGACGCAGGCGATGGTTGGGCCGCTGTTTGCGCGGGGGGCGCCGGCTGCACTCGCGGCTGGAGTTCGGCGGCGAGGGCGGGGCTGATCTGAATTTCGACGGTGATGGGGGTACCGGCTTCGGCTTCGTTCTTGGTTTGGAGGCAGACGATGGCGTCCGAGGACCAGGAGGGAGCGGCCGAGGCGGAGAGATGGAGCTGTACTTCGGCACCGACGGTAGCGGCGAGGGCGGTGGCGGCCATGCCGGCGATCTGGCGCAGGAGCTCTTCGAGGGCTTCTTTGTTTTCAGCAGTGATGGGTTCGGCGGTGATGCCGTCAGCGGCGGGCTTGGTTTCGCCGACGAACTTCTGGGCCAGACGGGTGCCGGAATCGGCAGGCAGCCGCAAAGTCATCTCGCCATGAACGACGCCTCCGGCAACGACCGTATACCACACGTCGGAATTGGCGGCAGGCAGGGGCTGGGAAGAAATTTCGAAGGCGGTGGGCTGTCCGGAAACTTTTCCCGAGACTTGGGAGAGCACGTTTTGAAGACAGGTTTTCCAGGCTTCGCACCAATTGCGGAGTTCGGGGCGAAGTTCGGGGCGAGGTTCGGGGGCCGGGTTCTTGGCGGGTGCGTCGGGAACGCGGGTCATAGTTCACCTGCACTTGGAAGCGGGGCGGAGAAAGAGAGAACGCGGGCAGCGCGGCGGTCGCCGATGCGCACCGGGGTGGCCGAACATAGGCGAACATCACCGACCATCATGACGGCCGGGGCGGAGGCGTCTTTGGAAAAGACAAGCAGGTCGCCGGGAGCGAGTTCAGTGAGGTTCTGTAAAGGCACTTGCAGACGCGGCATGGAGAGTTCGACGGGAAAGAAACAGTTGAGCAGCTTTTTCTGAATCTGGAGGCGGGCTTCAATGGAACTGCGGGGGCGATGATAGCCGAAGTCGGCGGAAATTTTTCTGAGCAAGGCGTTGGAAACCACGGCGGGGATGGCGAGGTTGAGGGTACCGCGGGTTTCCGACATTTTGATTTCGAAGCTGAGGCAAAGATTCTTTTCTTCGGGAGGCATCAGACGCTGGGTTTGCAGGATATGCTGGCGCGCGCCGAAATTGAATTCGAGGGAAATCGCCTGCCAGCTGGTTTGCAACTCTCGGCATATGATGCGGACGACCCCTTCGAGAACCTGTTCTTCGATCTCGGTGACGCCGCGGGAAACTTCGCTGTTTTTGCCTTCCCCGCCGAGCATGACGTCAATGATGGGGAAAGCGATGGCGAGATCGAGCTGGAGCACAGCCACGACGCCGACCGGGAGGAGATCGATGGAAGCGAGGTAGGGTTTTTCCGAGACGCACTGCAGGAACTCGCGGTAAACGAGATGCTCGGCGGAAACCAGGCTGACGTCGAAAACGATGCGCAGGTAGCCGCCGATTGCGGTGGTGAGATTGCGGGCAAAGTTTTCGTGGAGCTGGTTGATGGCGCGCAACTGCTCGCTTCCAATCTGTCCGGCCTCGCGGATATCCCAGGGTTGGACGACGGGGCTGGTGGAAGCGGCGGTAGCCGTGCCGGAGCGCGCAGCCCGTACCATGTCATCAATTTCCTGCTGGTTGAGTACTTTTTCCATGGAACCTCCAGTGTGTGGTGCAATTCAAGTTTTGAAAATTTTCGCTTCTCCTGCTATGTAGCTCCGGCAGCTTTGGCGCGAGCGCCGGGCCCGGTGGTCACGTTCAGGAAATTGAGCCGGCTACGCAGCCGAACCATGGCGAGAGAATGAATCTGGGAAACGCGCGATTCGCCAATGCCGAGCGCGACTCCGACTTCCTTCATGGTCAATTCTTCGTAGTAGTAAAGCGCCAGAACACGCTGTTCCTTTTCGGGCAATTCGGAAATGGCCTCCGCCAACAGATGTTTCATCTCCGAGCGGAGGCATTGGAAGAAGGGCGTTTCTTCGGGCTTGGATGGAATGTAGTCGGTGAGATCTTCTTCTTTGCCGTCGCGGTGAGTCTCGATGCGCAGGCTGCCGAGTTCGAGGCCGTCGAGTTCGGCGAGCAGGGATTGCAGTTCCTTAAGGTCGATGCCCATCTCCTGGGCGATTTCATTTTCGGTGGGCACGCGTCCCAGCTTCCCGGAAAGCTGGGCGTAGGTGGAATCGACGATGCGGCCTTTGCGGCGCAATTCGCGCGGGCTCCAGTCGAGTTCGCGGAGACTGTCGAGGATGGCGCCGCGGATGCGGAACTTGGCATAAGAACTGAACTGCACGTGCTTGGAGAGATCGAATTTATTGAGGGCGTCAATCAGTCCAACCACGCCGGCATGGACCAGGTCTTCGAAGGCCACGTGGCGGGGCAGCCGGTCATGAATGCGGCGGGCGATGTAGCGAACTTGGGGAAGCTGTTCCATGAGGATACGCTCGCGTTCGGCGTCGGTCTGGACGCATTGATAGGCGTGGGCTGGATGTCTGGTCATTGGGCTGGCCTGCTTTCGTTAAATCGTCGTCAGTCGTCAGTCGTTGGTCGTTAATCCCTGCTCATAGTCCGCATCCAATGCACCGAACGACTAACGACTAACGACCAACGACTTACACGGATGGCAGCGTCTTTTCTTCATCGCACCACCCCTAGCGACTGCACGGAAACCATGGGAGGAATTTCCAGGGGAGAAAGCACTACGACTTTGGGGAGAAAGGGTTCGAGCAAGCGCCGCAGATGAAAGCGCGCGGGGGTGGAACAGAGCAGGATGGGCGCGGCCTGCGCGACCTGATCACCGGCAAGCGCACGCAAGCCATCGAGAATTCGGCGGACGAAGGAGGGTTGCAATCCGGTGCTGGTGGCGGGCGGCGCCTGCGGGCTGAAGGCGCGGCTGAGCTCCTCTTCGATGTTGTGATCGAGGGTGAGCACGCGCAGGCCGCCGTCGTCGGAGAGCAGCGGGCGCACGAGGGCGCGAGCGAGCGACTGGCGGGCGGCCTCGACCAGCAGGATGGGGTTCTTGGTGGTCGCCGAAGCATCGAGCAGGGTCTCGAGGATGGTGGAAAGGTCGCGAACGGAAACCTGCTCGCGCAGGAGTTGCTGCAAGACTTTTTGCACTTCGCCGAGGCTGAGGATTTTGGGGACCAGTTCTTCGACGAGCTTGGGGTGGCTCTCGCTGAGGCGATCGAGCAGGCGCTTGGTTTCCTGGCGGGTCAGCAATTCGTAGGCGTGCTGCCGGATGATTTCGGCGAGGTGGGTGGAGAGAACGGAAGTCTGATCGACGACGGCATAGCCGGAAGTGAGGGCCTGGGACTCGAGGGCGGGGGCAATCCAGAGGGCGGCGACGCCGAAAGCGGGCTCGCGCGTGGGGATTCCGGCAAGCGCGGGCGGCGTCAGCTCGGAGCTGATGGCGAGGACCTTATCTTCGAGCATTTCCCAGCGCGCGATTTCGACGCCGCGCATGGAGATGACGTATTCGCGCGGCTTGAGGCGGACGTTGTCGGTGATATGAATGGGCGGAACGATAAAGCCGAGTTGCACCGCAAGGCTGCTGCGCAGCGCTTTGACGCGGGCGAGGAGCTGTCCGCCTTGCTGGACGTCAACCAGGTTGACGAGCGAATAGCCGACTTCGAGGGAGAGTTCGTCGAGCTTGAGCAGATCTTCGATGGAGTCGGATTTGGCGGCTTTCTTGTCTTTTTCCGCGGCGGCCAGGGCGCCCGGTTCGGCGACTTCTATGACTTTGCCGTCTTTGTCTTTGGCGGGTTTGGGCAGGCGCGCCGCGAGCAAGGCCACGATGCCGGCGATGGCAAGGAAGGAAAATTTCGGCAGTCCCGGGATGCACGCGAGCGCGACCATGACGCCGGCCGCGATCTGCAGGGAGCGGCGGCGGGAGAGCAGTTGGGTGCCGAGATCGGCGGAGAGAGTTGCGTTCGAGGAGGCGCGCGTGACCACCATGCCGCCGGCCATCGAGACCAGCAGCGAGGGGATCATGGTGACCAGGCCGTCGCCGACGGTAAGCACAGTGTAGGTTTTGAGCGCCTCGCGAAACGGAATGTCGAGTTGGAAGACTCCGAAGAGGAAGCCGGCGAGAATGTTGATGGCGGTGATGAGGATGGTGGCAATGGAGTCGCGCTGGTTGAAGCGGGCGGCGCCGTCCATGGCGCCGTAGAATTCGGCTTCGCGGGCGGTTTGCTCGCGGCGGGCGCGCGCCTGATGTTCGTCGATGAGTCCGGCATTGAGGTCGGCGTCGATCGCCATCTGCTTGCCGGGCAGAGCGTCGAGGGTAAAGCGGGCGGTGACTTCGGCGGTGCGCACGGCGCCGTGACTGACGACGATGTACTGGATGGCGATGAGGGCGATGAAGAGAACGAATCCGACAACGTAGTTACCGCCAACGACGAATTGCCCGAAAGACTCGATGACCCGTCCGGCGGCCCCGGCGCCTTCGTTGCCGTGCAGAAGAATGCGGCGGCTGGAGGCCAGGTTGAGCGACAGGCGGAACAGGGTGAGCAGGAGCAGCAGGCTGGGGAAGACGGAAAACTGCGCTGGGCGGAGGATCTGCAGGGCGGAGAGCAGCACCAGCACGGAAGCGGCAAAGCTGGTGGCGAGCAGGAGGTCGAGCGCAAATGCCGGCAAGGGCACCAGCATGACGAAAACCAGGCTGACCGCGGCGATGGGAACGATCCATTCGACAAACGGATTGCGGGTGGGAGCGGCGGTGGTGACGGCGGAGGCGGGCATTAGCGGCGGCCTCCTCGTGCGGTTGCGGCGAGGGCGCGGGCTTGCGCGCGATAGACGGCGGCTAAGATTTCGGCGAGGACGGCATAGAGTTTCGCGGGAACGCGTTGTCCAACCTCGACGGTGCGGTAGAGGACGTGAGCGAGCAGCGGATTCTCGACCATGGGAATGTTCTCCCAGCGGGCGATTTCCTTGATCTGGGCGGCGAGAAGGTTGCGTCCCTTGGCGACGACGACGGGCGCGGGCATGTCCGGTCGGTACTCGAGCGCGATGGCGTATTGAGTGGGGTTGGTGATGACGACGGCAGCGCGCTTGGTGTCTTCCAGCATTTTGCGGCGGCGCATCTGGCGCTGCAGGCGGCGGATGCGGCCTTTGATGACGGGATTGCCTTCCGTTTCCTTGTATTCGTCGGATAGTTCCTGCCGGCTCATTTTCAGTTCGCTCGAAAGGTGCTGGCGCTCGAACAGGTAGTCGAGAACGGCCCAAACGAGGAGAACGAGAGCGGATTTCCAAGCGACTTCGAAAATGCGGCCGGCGGCAAAACCGAGCACGCCGCGGGTGGAGCGGGCGGAGAGGACCATGAGCAAAGGCCAGTCGCGGCGCAGGCAGCCGACGGCGAGGTAGGTGACGGCGGCGGCGGGGAGCAGGGACTTGATGAGTCCGCGCAGCGCGCTGATCGAGAACAGCTGTTTCAGCTTGGCGGCGGGGCTCATGCGGGAGGCAGTGGGCAGCAGCGAAGCGGGGGCGAAAACCAGGCCGCCCTGAGCGAGGGCGGAGGCGAGCGCGACGGTCCATCCCAGAGCAAGAGCGGCGGCCGTGGCGGCGAACAGTCCGGTGTGGTTGAGGAAGGGAGACAGCGCGTCCATGCGGAGGTTGCCGGAAACAGCCCCGTCGAGGCAGTCACGAAAAAAGCCGCGCCAGGCGACGGGGAAGCTCGACATCAAAGAGAAGAGAACGAAGGTGGCGGCCATGCCGGAGGCGGCGCCGATAAGATCGCGGCTGCGGGCCACCTGCCCTTTTTCGCGGGCTTTCTGGCGGCGTCGCGGGGTTGCCTGTTCGGTTTGGTTGGCTTGTGGCATAGTTCAGTTGTCAGTGGCCCGTCTTCAGCGATCGACGAATTGTCACAACGTCCTTCATAAATGGTTCTTTGCAAGGGCCCGGCTTCAGCCGGGCCGCTGCGCACCCCATAAACACTGGGCTTTAGCCCCTGAGGGATCTACCCGTTCCCTCTCAAACCGGTTTATGAAACAAGTTGTAGTCAATGAGCGAGTTTCAAAATTTTTTCCGACGCTTCCAGGGCGCGGCCGAAGCGGGCGTCGAAAAAGCGCGGCCAAAAGGCGACCGCGCCGCACAACAGCGCCAGACCCAGCAGGTTCTTGATCGAGATCCCGACAAACAGGACGGGCAATTGTGGCGAAGCTTTGCCGACAAAACCGAGCGCCACATCGGCAAACAAGCTGGCGACCAGCACCGGCGCGGCGATCTGCAGACCGGCGACCCACAAGCCGGCGACGAATTGGAGAAGCGCGTGGACGGCCGGCCAGGTAAAAGAAAAATGGCCGGGGGGCAGATAGTCGAAGCTGCGCGCGAGTCCGCGCAACAGCCAGTGCGGGACGCTGAGCTGAATGAAGAGCAGGAGCACAACCAGTTCGTAGAAGGTGGAGAGCACGGCGGAGTCGGCCTGGCTGTTGTCGGGATTGACGATGCTGGCGAGCGAATATCCCATCTGGACACCGCACACCTGGCCGGCAATCTGTCCGGCTTCGAAAAACAGCTGGAGGGTAAATCCGAGAAGGAACCCGATGGCGAATTCGCCGAGCAAAAGCACGACGAGCGCGGGAGCGGAAAGCGCCGGAGTCGCGGGAACCAACGGCACCAGGAATAAGGTGAGGAGGAAAGCGAGACCGGTCTTGATGCGCGGGGGGACGGCGGCGCTGCCGAGGAAAGGTGCGACGACGAGCAGGCCGGTGACACGCGAGCCGGCAATCATCCAGGCAGCGAGGCTGCGCTCGATCGGCAGCGCAAACGGCGTCGTTATTGGCATCTGGAACACAATCACCTCAGTGCAAACCTTCCGGCATCCGGCACGACGGATCGGTTCGCGGAGCAACTCGTGTAGAGACGGGGCTTGCCCCGTCTCCGGCAGCGCGGCCATGCCGAGACGCGGCAAGCCGCGTCTCTACGGGGAACTTTTTCCGCAGCTCGTGAAGTCCTGCCTTGCGCGGCGAAGTTCGAGTTTTTTCGCGTTCCGGAATCGTTCCCTTCCAAGAAAACCTTCATCGCACAAACGGGTGGAAGTCGGACCACAGGCCGATGGTAAAGAACATCAGCTTGCGCAACATCCAGGGAAAGAACAGCAGGGCAGCCGCCGCCACCCCCGCCAGACGCGGGACGGTGGAGAGGGTCTGATCCTGCAAGGAAGTGAGCACCTGCGCGACATTGACGAGCAGGCTGACCAACACTGCGATCAAGAGCAGCGGCGCGCCCAGCAGCAGCGCCATCTGCAGCGTGTGGCGGAAGAGGGCGACGACTGGTTCGGTTCCCATAAGCGCCTTTCAGGCAAAACTCCGCATCAGGGAACCGATCAGCAGGTTCCATCCGTCGACGACGACGAACAATAAAATCTTGAGCGGGGTGGAGATGATGACCGGGGGCAGTTGCATCATGCCGATCGAGGTGGTGATCGCGGCGGTCACCAGATCGATGACGAGAAAGGGGAGGAAGAGGGCGGCGCCGATACGAAACCCGGCCTGCAGTTCGCTCAGGAGATAGGCGGGCGCGACGATGCGCATGCCGAGATCTTCAGGGCGAGCGGGACGCGGCTCATGCGCCAGTTCGACGAAGAGCGCGAGATCCTTTTCCCGGGCGTACTTGAGCATGAAATGGCGCATGGGAACGATCGAGCGATCGAGAGCGACCATCATGGTGATTTGTCCGGCGTCGAGCGGGACGACAGCGTCGGTATAGATGGCGGCGCCCACCGGCTGCATGAGAAAGAAAGTGAGGAGGAGGGAGAGTCCGATGAGCGTCTGATTGCTGGGCGCGGTCTGGGTGCCGAGCGCCTGGCGGAGAAAATGAAACACCACGAGCAGGCGCACGAAAGGCGTCATCGAGAGCACGATGGCGGGAATCAGGGTGAGCAGGGTCAGCAGTACGACGATGTTCCAAGGCACGGAGCCGCCGGGGGCAGCGCCGGGCAGGAGCCCAGGCAGAGAGAAGCCGGGCGCCGCCTGCGCACGCGCCCAGAGCGGTGCGGCCGCCACGAGGAGCAACAGGACGAAGCCGCAGGATCTGCGAAGGCACGGGCTTCGAAAGGACGAGCTTTCTAAGGACGAGCTGGGCAAGCCCCGCATCAGTTTTTTCCCCGGCTCTCTTCTCGGCTGTGTTCTCTGTTTTTTTCTCCGTTTACTTCGGCTCCGGCAGATTCGTCCGGCAATTGCGAAAGCAGGGTGACCGAGGAGGGACTGGAACCGATCAGGAAACGCTGACGCTCGAACTGGATAACGGAGACGAAGCGGCGGTCGCCGAGGGCGGCGGTTTCGCGAACCCTGAGCGTCTTGCGCTTGCTTCCCGCGCGGCGGACCAATGATCTCCAAATCAATGATCTCCAAATCAATGATCTCCAAGTCAATGATGTCCAAATCACGGAGCGCCAGAAAGCTTTGAGGCGGGCGGCGGCGAGCCTGGACGTGCGTGTAAACGCGCGCACCAAAGCGCGAACCAGCGGCGAGTTGGGCGGCGTGCGGGTCCGGATTTGTGTCTGCGTGATTTCCATCTCTGCCAGTTCCATTCAGGCCAGTTCCGTCAAGCGCACGGCCATGCGGTTCTCCACGACTTCAAACTCGCTCCAAGCGATCAATTCGCCGTTGATGCGCAGGGGAACGTCTTGCCCGACGGTCCAGCGGGAGGCGATGATGCGTCCGCGCTCCAGATGAACGAGATCGGCGACGGTAAAGCCGGATACGGAGATTTCGATGGTGACCAGGCAAGGCAGAGGCTCGACGTACAGCCATCGATCGGCAAGGGGATCGGCGATCGGAACTTCGAGCGTGGGTTGGGCGGCGGCCATTACATTTGCCCCAGAACTCCGTCCACCAGAAATTCGGTGAAGTAGACATTCTCGACAGCCATCCGAGGTGCTCGCTCTTGCAGGGTCTTCAGCAGTTTTTCTTTGCGCTGGCGCTTGCCTTCGAGCCCCTGCCGACGCTGCCCGACCAAGATGCCTGCCGCAGCCAGCACACCAGCGACTTCCACGGCCCGCCATCCCTTCGTTTTCTTCAGGGCGCTTTGGGCCGCGTCTCGGAACGCGTTTCCGGGCGCGGAACTCACCTGCACATCCGGCATATTGCCGATGTTTGCAAGCCGGGTGCCGGGGTTCACATTTAGCCAACCCAAAGGGCGATGGAGGAAAGCGGGTTGGAATCAGGGGATTGGAGGAACGGGCCCGGCACGGGCGAGGTTCGGGAGGAGACGGAGGGGCAACGCGAGAGTTTTTCTGAGAGCGCTTTCATGAAAAAACTCAGAGAGGGCTGAGCTGCGCTCGTGCGGAGACGGGGCAAGCCCCGTCTCCGCACGAGCGGGCTCCAGCAACGCTGAATATGCTTCAGTTCTACTGTTTCAGGGCAATGGTGTCCTGAGTGACCTGATCGAAGGTAGTGATGACGCGAGCGTTGGCTTCGTAGCTGCGCTGCGCGACGATGAGGTTCGCGAACTCCGTGGCGATGTCAACGTTGGATTGTTCGAGGGCGCCGCCGGAGATATTACCGAGTACGCCGCTGGTCGGCGCGCCAATGGCGGGCTGACCGGAGGCCAGGGTTGGGGAAAAATCGTTGGCGCCGTCGCGGGAGAGGCCCTGCTCGTCCGCGAAGCTGGCGAGGGCGATCTGGCCGACGGTAGCGGTCTTTCCGTTGCTGAAAGATCCGGAAATGGTGCCATCGGCGCCGATGCTGAAATTCACCAGGGTGCCGCTGGCGGAGCCATCCTGTTGGATGGAGGCGGTGCTGCTGGCGGCCGCCGTTTGCGTAACGAGCCCGTTGCCGGATGCGTCGAAGACGTGCCAGGTAAAAGTAAGTTGGTTGGCGCCGTCGGCGAACACAGTTTGGGGGGTACCCGTGGGCGGTACAGCGACGGTGGGGTTGGTGGTAGAGGCGGCGCCGCCCGTAGGAGTGATACTTTTCAGGGTTCCATCGCCCTTGAAAACGAGGGTACCGGAGGCGAGGGAAACGGGGCCGGTGGCGCCGGAGACGTCGGCGGCAGGAAGCGTAACGGCGTAGGTCCAGGTGTTGACGACGGCGGGGACGGCGGCGGCGGCATTGACGCCGTTCCCTCCGGCGCCAGCACTCCAGGTAAGGTCCCCACCCGAACTCCCGGTAGTGAAACCGGTGGCGCCAGCCACATCTGCCGTGATATCGATTACGCCATTACCAGCGTCCACTGCGGTGACATGGGGGTTGAGGGCAGTACCGGTTCCATAACCGCCCGGAGTGCCGGTTCCGGCCCCATCCGCATAGTTATCGTTGATGGCATTCGTCAGATTTGCCATGGTTATAGCAGCAGTGGCGCCGATAAAAACGTCATTGCTTCCGGCACCAGGGGGGGCGGTGGTCGTAAAGGTGTACGTCTGGCCGCCCACGGTCACGGTTTGGGTGTTATCCGGGTTGACGGTGGCGGTTAGCACGCCTGTCGCCGCCTGGGCGGTGACGGCGGGGACGTAGGGAGAATCGGCGTTGGTGTAGGTGACGGTGACCTGGTGGGCGGCGCCAAGGGAATCGTAGATGGTGGCCTGGGTTGAATAGGTGGTGCCGGGAGCATCGGTGGCATCGAGGTTCGAGGTCATGGAAACGTTGGCGGTGGCGGAAGCGGGACTGACGGTTCCGGCTCCGAGCGCGAGGGTGCCGAGTCCCGCGCCCGTGTTGACGACGCCATTGACGGCTTGGTATCCGAGGACCTGTTGACCGTTGACGGTTTCGAGCAGGTTGTCGGCGCCCACGCCGAAATTGCCGGCGCGAGTGTAGCTCTGCACGCCGTTTTGCTGCACGATGAAGAAGCCATTGCCGTTGATGGCGACATTGGTGTCGATGCCGGTAGCAGTGACGTTACCCTGGGTAAAGTTGGAGGGTTGGGAGCTGACTTTGACGCCCGCGCCCTGCTGGATGGGGTCGCCGGCGCCGTCCGTGCCAAGACTCTGGTAGAACAGATCGGCGAACTGGGTTTCCTGGTCCTTGTAACCCACGGTATTGAGGTTGGCCAGATTGTTGGCGGTGGTGGCGAGTGCGGCGGAACTGGCGTTCAATCCGGAGAGAGGTATTAAGAAATTAGGCATAGGGGCTCCTTAGTGAGCAACGGAATTGCGGCTGGGGCTGGAAGTTGAATTGACGCTGGCGTTGGCGTTGGCACTGGCGCCGGAAGTCGGGTTGGAGGTTGGAGTCACGGCATTCACGAGAGTCTGCATGAGCTGTTGGATCTGCGTCAGCTCGCCGAGCGAGTCGAACTGGGCGAGTTGGGTGACGAACTGGTTGGGATCGACCGGGTCGAGCGGGCTCTGGTTTTCCAGTTGTACCGACAGCAACTGCATGAACGTGTTGGTCAAGTCCACGCCGGGATCGGTGGGCGAGGACGTGGAAGTTGTGGCCGACGAGGAAGCTGCGGCCGACGTGGAGGCCATTTGAGTAGCAGGGTGGAGCATTTGCAGCAGCGAGGTGTGCACGAGTTTACCCTCCTAAGCGTGAATGCTGACGCGAGTTAGCGCAGGCCCGACGGACAGGTCTG
>Ga0187818_10000657_pt1 | contig 12787 bp, 11 predicted proteins | sample NC_wetland_sal_i_14_FD_130581 | JGI IMG/M metagenome (GOLD analysis project Ga0187818, IMG submission 130581) | Wetland sediment microbial communities from Neuse River Estuary, North Carolina, USA - SO4_3 | ecosystem: Environmental > Aquatic > Freshwater > Wetlands > Sediment | place: USA... | reverse complement strand
TCTGAGGTCTGAAGTCTGAGGTCAGAATTTCTGCCCGGCCGCGCCAGCGCCCACGGCCTTGGAAGAAATATCTCCGGTGCCCGCCGGCACGAACGCGGGAGGCCGATCTCGATATCTCCAATACGGGATGGACTGGAACATGCGCAGCACAAACACTCCGCCGCACAAGTACCAGATCTCGGCATGCAGCAGGATCCCCGCGCACAGCGCCAGGAAAAGAAGCTTGCCCAACAGTCGCAGCGTCACCTGTGCTGAACCGAGTTTTCGCGGCGAGAGGCAACTCACTACGCCAAGGTCCGGAGCCTGCAGGTTCGCAAGTTCCGGCCGGACCGCGGGCTGTTGTTGCGGCTGCTGATGCCACGCCTGTAAACGACGACACAGCGCCCGCAGCTCTGCCCGCACTTTCCACATCGAACCCGGTTCGAGCAAGTACAAGTTGAAAACGCCGCTGCGGTTGTTTGCGCCTTCTTTCGCGTTTTCCTTCCAGCGCACGTAGATTCGCTCAAACTTCCACCAGCTTGGTCCTCCCGCGCCGAGCACGATGCTTTCCACCTCGGCTGCCGAGAGGGCAAATCGCGTCTGCTCGCCGACGAACTGCAAGCGATCCTGCGCCAATATCAGAAAGCCCTGTTCCCAGTGATAGTCCCCGGCCCCATAAATCCTCGGATACGCCTCGGGGGCAAATCCGACCAGAATGTCACCTTCTCGTCCAACCGGAAGATTTTCGTTCGCGAAGCGCTTCAGCAACCGCCGCTTTCTGCCGGCGCGCCCCATGCTTCCCAGCCACACCCCTGCCAGAACCACCACCGCCGTGGTGACTGCCATTCCAGTCGCGTAGGCTCCTGCCGCAACCCAACCGTCCAGGTGACGGCGCAGAACTACCAGCGAGAACGCCGTAAGCGGAAGCACGTGAAGCACAAGCAGCGCCCAAGCCCGGAGTTTCCTGGAGACCCGGTCCCGCGCCGCTGACCGAATTCTCTCCGGATCACTAGCCGTCGGCACCGCATATCTGTCTTCTATCGCCGGAACCGCCAGGGGTGCGCGCGAAGCACTTTCGGCCTCGTACTGCTGCAGAATCTGTTGCAGCCGCTCCGGCGCCAGTCCGCCCAGCGCGGCGATCCGCTCAGCCCGCTTCACGGTGGAAGGATGCGTCAGCCAACCCTCCGACGTTTTTCCCCAGCGAATGGGCATGAAGTTCAGGCGGCTGATTTTCAACAAGCCCGTGATTTGCGCCTCGGGATCTCCGGCCACGCGCACCGCCGTCTCATCAGCCTGATTCTCGAAGCGGCGCGACAGGAAATAGAACCCGGTCAGGCCCAGCATGATCAGCACAAAATCCCGTTGCGACCATTGCTCGAACCACGCCAGCGCCTGGAAGAACTGCATCTGAAACCTGATCCCCGCGGCAGATGCCACCCAGCCAAAGGGCAGGCCGATCACAGCCGAAAACAAACTGGAGATTAAGGAAAAGTACGCCGGCAGGAAGATCGCGGCCATGAAGGCTGCGCCTCGTTTGCCCGGATGCCGGTGCCGCAGATGCGCCACTTCATGTGCTGCCGTCGCATCCACTTCCCGCTTACTGAGATGTTCCAGCAAATAGTCGGTGAAGATCACCGTCTTGTTCCGGGCGGCGTAGGCGTTGGCGATTTGTCCCTTGCCCGCCGGCAGCACGAAAATCCGGCCGACCTTAACGCCCATGCGCCCGGCCAGCGCCAGAATGCGGTCGCGCAGTTCGCCCGTGGTCACCTCCTCAGGGTAGGACTTGGTGACACGCAGCTTCAATTGCAGCAGAACCTGCAGCATCACCAGTCCGAAAATCAGCAGCGAAATCGCGACCTCGATGTGCTCTCGGAGGGTCTCCATCGCGGCCAGCGCCAGCATCAGCGGCACCACCCACGCGCCCAGTACGGCCAACTGCTGCACCAGATATTCCCGCCGGTTCCAGCCGCCGCTGCGCACCTGCGCGTATACCGGATACGAAGCCGCAATGCAGAAGAAATAGACCGCGAACGCAGGCCCCACCAGGATCAACACGTCGGCAGCCACTGCCTCCCATCCCGGAATTCGCAATTGCTCAACCCAGTCGCGCAGGATCTGCCGCGAGCCCAGACCGGAAGTGATCCAGAGCAGCATGGAGCCGGGGAGAAGAATATTCAGCGTCCGAAAGAATCGAAACCGGGATGCGATCGGGTCTGTCAGTCCGGCAGCCAAAGCCCCGCGCCTCATCCACAGCGTGACGCCCAGCGGCACCAGCAGGAACCCGGCCAGGATCCAGAAGGCGCGGTACACGTCGCTGCGCCGGAATCCGTACGCCAGGTGCAGGACTGGGTTACCAGAGTTGTTGCCAGAGTTGTTGCCGGAGTCACTGCCCGAGTTCCCGTTCAGCGGGATTTCATACGTCAGCGATGTACCCCACTTGCCGAACTGATGGCTGAGACCTGTCTTCGTGTAATCCAGATACTCGGTGCGGGGAAAATGGATGTACACATTCAACCGCAGCACGCCGGCCCGCGCCAGTTCCGCCGCGAACGGACCGTAATCGAAGTCGCCTTCGAGCACGCCCTCACGCCGCGCCAGCACCGCGGTGCATCTCCCGGTTAAATTCTTCTTCTTGAGCAGGGCCATGGCCGCGAGGTACCTCTCGCGCTGCGCGCCGGTCCATTTGGAGGGAAGCGAATTGAAGGCGTTTTCGAATCCGACCGAATTGTCCAGCTTTCCACCGGGACAATGCAAAGCTTGGGCGAGCGTGTGCTGCAACCCATCCAACGACGGCGGCGGTTCGGGCAGGCCCAGGTTTATCTCAACCGAGCCTCCCTTGTCGAAATTCAGCGAGAGCGATGCCGCTGCGCGGAAGTCGGAGCCCGCGTCCGGGGCCGCGTCGTCATCATCGTCCTGAGCATCCTGGGCGCCGCACACGGACGCAGCCAGGATTATTAACAGCGCAAGGAATCGAATTGGCACGCAAGCTTTCACCGAGCATCTCTGCGTCATGTTGAGCTGTTCCCCAGGTATTCGCGAAAGCCGGGAGTTCGAGAATACAGGCCACTCAAGAAGACACGCGACCTGCCTTGGGGAACCTCTAGTAGTCTGGCGCGGCATGTCGGCCCGAGGCAACGTAACCGAAGTGCTCGGCCCGGATGTCATCCTGAGCGAGGCGCACTTTGCCGAGCGAAGGATCTGGGCGAGCCGCGCGATGCAAGCCTGCCCTGAGCAAGCGTAGCGCATCGAAGGGCGTCTTTTGCGACGCAACAATCGCGCGCTTGGCTCGCTTCCTTATCAACTGCACCACCCAGAGTCCGCCGCCCGCCTTCCCATCATTTACAATCCGGCATGATGTTTTATCGCTCGGATAAGCGCTCGCCCGACCAGCTTCGTCCCGTTACCATCACGCCCGACTTCATCACCACGGCCGAAGGCTCGGTCCTCATCGAGGTCGGCCACACCCGCGTCATCTGCACCGCTTCGATCGAAGAGACCGTCCCGCAGTTCCTGCGCAACTCGGGCAAGGGCTGGATCACGAGCGAATACAGCATGATCCCCCGCTCCACGCTAACCCGCACGCCGCGCGAAGTCGCGAAGGGCCGTCCGAGCGGACGCACCCACGAAATCCAGCGCCTGATCGGACGCAGCCTGCGCGCCGTGACCGATCTCGCCCGCCTCGGCGAACGCACCATCTGGATTGACTGTGACGTCATCCAGGCCGACGGCGGCACGCGCACTGCGTCGATCACTGGCGCTTTCGTCGCGTTAGGTCTCGCGCTGGAAAAATTGGTGGAAGCGGGAACGCTCGCTGCTGTTCCCCTAAGAGATTTTGTCGCCGCCGTGAGTGTCGGAATTGTGGACGGGGAAATCCTGCTCGACCTCTGCTACGAGGAAGACTCCCGCGCCGGCGTGGACATGAACTTCGTCATGACCGCCAGCCACAAGCTGGTCGAAGTCCAGGCCACCGCCGAGCACCAGGTCTTCGACGACCAGCAACTGGAGAAGATGCTGGCGCTGGCCCGCCAAGGCGTCGAGCAGTTGATCGCCAAGCAGCAGGCGGTGCTGAGCCGGCTGACACTGCGGCAGTAGCAGCGCGCGCCACTGTCCAAGACGCCAACTTTCGCTCCGCCTGAAAGATGGTGGAAACCAGCTACTTTTGCTCCGCCTTCTTCGCCGCGGCCTTCTTCTGCGCTTCAGCCGTCCACGGCGGGACAACGCCGTTTTCGCGGGCATAAGCCACCGCCTGGCCCAGGTGCTCGTGCGCGTCGGCAACCAGGATGTAGACCACATCGCCGGCATTCGCCTGCGGACCAAGTTTTGGCAGCAGTTTTGCGAATTCGGCGTTGCTCATGCCGTTGATCGTCTTCTGGGTGAACTCCCACGATTGGTTCAGTTCGGCCACGATTCGGCCTCTATCGGTCGTAGATTTTTCAAATGTCTTTCCGTCGAAGCCGGCAGGAGGTTCCGCTCCCAGGAGATGAAGGATTCCATAGCGCTCCCCGGCCACATGCAGGAAGACTTCCGCGAAAGAGCGCGAGTCCGCCGAGGGACGCCACGTAAGCTTATCGGCGGGAAGAGCGTTGGCGAGGTCCACAAACTTCTTCTGCACCTGTTCAAGGTCTGCCAGTGACTGACCCTTCATGTCGTAACTGGGAGCCGTATGGTCGGCAGAGGCCGTATCTGAACCCTGCGCCGAGCTCTTGATCAGTCCGGTACTCAAACCCGCCAGAACCAGCCCTACCAGAAACATTTTTCTCATGTTTGTCTCTCCTGTTTGTCTCTCCTAGGAAAACACGCTGTGCCTTAGACGAGGCAGGCAGGAAATGGTCTTTGCATTGGACACGGTTTTTTGCACGTTTCGAGCCGGGAGTTCCCGGTGGCCTCTCTTGTAGCCCGCCGGCCGGCATCCGCCCCGGCAAGAGAGCCATGAGGCCCCACTCCCATTTCAGTCTCGTCCCGAATTGGACTCCCTCGCCAGATTTAACCATTAAACCTCACTCACATAGCTTTACTCCCGCCGGCTTCAACGATAGCGTGAACTCAGCGATGGGCATTGCGAGTCCAGGCATCCAAACCGAGCTGGACCACGCGCCGCTCCTACACAACGGCCTGGCTCTCGGCAGCGCCCACGTCAGCAATCCCGCAGCTGCGTCTGTCGAATCGCAGTCAGACTAACGCGGGGAAGGAACTCGGCACGACAAGCGGCCAAGCTCCGCCCATGGGAGTGATTCGCGTGATAGAACGCCGGTCAGAACCTCGCACCAAACTCGACCTCCTGCTGCAGGTGTGGGGTATCGACACCAAGGGCGAGCGCTTTTTGCAGGACGTTCGCGCTCGCGACATCAGCCTGAGTGGAGCGCTGTTGTCCGGTGTCGACCTCGACCTCACGTCCGGTGATGTGATCGGAATTCTCTACGCCGGCAGGAAGGCGCGCTACCGCGTCGTCTGGGTTCGCTACGATGCAGCCGGCGAGAAGATGCAGGTCGCGGTGCACCGCGTCGAGGCCGACGCGTGCCCCTGGCTCGATCTGCTGGTGGAGGCGTCAGAGGCCACGGCCACGCCGGTCAGCGCACCAGCCCCGCAACCGTAGCCGCCCCTCAGGTTTCGTCCTCTGCGTCCTCTGCGCTGAAAGGTTTTCCTAGGCGATCCACACCGTCTTGGCGTTCACGAACTCCCGGATGCCCACCAGCCCCAGCTCGCGCCCGTGGCCCGACGCCTTCACGCCGCCAAAGGGAATGCGGGGATCGGAAGCGACCATCTTGTTGATGAATACCATCCCAGCTTCGAGTTCGTTGATGAAGCGCTCGCGCTCTTTTTCGTCGTTCGTCCATGCACTCGCACCCAGGCCGAAGCGAACGTCGTTGGCGACGCGGATCGCTTCATCCTGATCTTTCACCCGAAACACCGACGCCACCGGACCAAACAATTCTTCTCCATACGCCGGAGAATTCTTCGGAACGTGGGTCAGCACCGTGGGCGCATAGTAGTTTCCCGGCCCCTTGAGCGGATGCCCCCCGGTCAGCAGCTTTGCGCCCGCTTTCACCGTCTTTTGCACATCCGCGTCCAGGTCTTTCACTCCGTCCGGCGTGGCCAGCGGCCCGAGTTCGGTTTTCTCGTCGAACGGATCGCCCACCTTCAGGCCTTCCATCTTCGCCACGAACTTGCTCTCGAACCGGTCTGCGATGGCCTCCGCCACAATGAAGCGCTTGGCGGCGATGCAGGACTGCCCGTTATTCTGCACCCGCGCCTGCACCGCCGTGGCAACAGCCGTATCCAGATCGGCCGAGGGCATCACGATGAACGGGTCGCTGCCGCCGAGTTCGAGCACGACTTTCTTGATCCGCTTGGCCGCACCCACGCCCACCTGAATACCGGCCTGCTCGCTCCCGGTCAGCGTTGCCGCCACCACGCGCGGATCGTTCAGCAGCGCGTCCACCTGGCCCGACCCGATCAGCAGTGTCTGAAACGCGCCCTCGGGAAAGCCAGCCTCCAGGAAAATGCTCTCGATGGCCAGCGCGCACTGCGGAACATTCGAGGCGTGCTTCAGCAGTCCGACATTGCCCGCCATCAGCGCCGGCGCCGCAAACCGGATCACCTGCCAGAAAGGAAAGTTCCACGGCATCACGGCCAGAATCGGCCCGATCGGCAGATAGCGGATGAAGCTCTTCTTCGCCCCCGTCTCGACCACTTCGTCGGCCAGAAAGCGCTCGGTATTTTCGGCATAGTAGCGGCAGGCGGTGGTGCACTTGACCGCTTCGGCCACGGCAGACTTGTAGGTCTTGCCCATTTCGAGCGTCATCAGATGGGCGAACTTCTCTTTGTCGCGCTCCAGAATCTCCGCCGCCTTCAGCATGCGCTTGGCTCGCACGGCAAACGGCGTCTTGCGCTCCGCCCGGAACACGCTCACGGCGAGCTGCAGCTTTCTTTCGATCTCGGCTTCGGAAAGTGGCTGAAATGTCTTAATGACTTCGCCGGTGGCAGGATTAATCGTTGCGATGGCCATGATGGTTCCTTGTCTCTCAATCTCGTGAGCCGGACGCGGGTTCTCCGCCGGCTTTCACTGTTTCCTTAATGTGATATTGGTTCCCCGCTTTGAGCGCAAATCGCAGATCGGATGAGAATCCGATGCGGTCATACCACTATACCACCGACGGCGAACACGCCTGAAAACCTCGCGGTTAACGCTTCAATTGAAACACCACGGGCTATTTCTTCGGATAGCCGACCGTCTGGGACAGAATGATCTTCTGTTGCGGGCGCAACTTCATCGCCTTGGCCAGAGCAGCGCGATCAATCGAGCCGCGGACAACAGTGGCCAAACCCTCTGACGCGCAAAACAGATAAACGTTCTGAGCGATGAACCCGGTGTCTGCGGCGGTATACAAATCGGCGTCAGGACTCGAGTCGGCCTTGGAAAGATCGGCCACGTAGACCAGATCCAGCGGCGCGGTCGCCACGAAAGACTGTGTCCCGGTCGCGGGACGAACGTCCTGCGCCAGCACCGGTTCGAGCCGGTTTCCCTTGGCGTCGTAAAGAAAGAGGCCTTCGCCCGTGGCAACGTAGATGTCCATTTCCTGCCGGTTCATCGCCGAGGGCGCAGTGCGCCTCCCGTCCGGCCGATTCACTCCAAATGCCGCCCACAGAAGATTCGAAAGAACCTGCGGCGAAAGCTTATCGGGGGCGAAGTCGCGCGTGGTCTTTCGGTCTTTGAGCACCTGCATCAGCGGACGGCCTCCGTCCATCTGCGGCTGCGGCAGAGCAACCGGTTTCAAATCCTGTGCCAGCACGCAACTGGCAGCCATGAGAACGACACCCAACATTGATTTCCGCATTACAACCTCCTGTGGGTAACCGGCCCGGTGCTCTTCCGCGAGTGCTATGGCAAAACAACGGCGTGGGTGGTGCCATCGGGGCCAGCGGCGGACTCAGCGTACTTCGTAACCACACTCTCTTCAGTGACCGAGGTCACTCATGTGCGCCTTCACCGGGTGGAGATTCACACACTCGGTGATGGTCAGAAGTTCGCGTTGGCGGTTGCAATCGCACGCGCTGACGTATATACTGCATGTATATACGTGGAGGAGGAGGAGGCATGGGCACGGCAAGGGTCTTTCGTTCGGGGAACAGCCAGGCAGTCCGCCTGCCGAAACAATTCCGTTTCAAGAGCAAGGAAGTCGAAATCTTCCGCCGGGGCAATGAAGTTGTGTTGCGGGAAAAGTCCAACAATCTGGCACATGCCTTTGACCTGATCATCGGCTTACCCGACGACCTGGTGCTCCCCGATCGCAAAACGGACGTGCCTCAGGAACGGGAAGGCCTCTAGATGGACGCGCGATACCTGCTCGACGCGAACATCGTGATCTATATTCGTCAGAAGCGGCCGGAGTCGGTACTTCGTCGTTTCGCTCGGCTTCGGCCTGGCGAAGCTGCCATTTCGGTCATCGCATACGGCGAACTTTTGTATGGAGCGATGAAGAGTTCGCAGCGCGAATCTGCGCTGGAGCGCTTAAGCGAATTGCGCCGCGCCCTCCCCGCCCTTCCATTGCCCGAGCATGCAGCAGAGACGTACGGAACCATTCGCTCCGAACTGGAATCAAAAGGCGAAATGATCGGCAACAACGATCTCTGGATCGCCGCCCATGCACTGGCGTCCGGGTTAACACTGGTCACGAATAACGAAAAAGAATTCCGGCGTGTGCGCGGGTTGAAGGTTCAGAACTGGGCGGCGTAGCAGACGACATTCGCAGGGCGATGACCATAGGCTCATTGCCTTGGCTAAGTCGAGCACGGATAATTCCTAAACCCGGAATCCCTGAAGCCTGAGGTCCGAAGTCGGACCCCGTTTTTCTCGCTCCTTTGGTTTACAATTGATAGTCCCCAAGCATTCATCTTCATTCCTATCAGGAGGATTCTCATGAAGCTCACCCCGGGCAAACTTGCCGGACTCAAAAAAGTCTCCAACGATCGTGGCGTCATCGCGGCCGCTGCCATGGACCAGCGCGGCTCATTGCAGAAATCGCTGGCCAAGGAAAAAGGCGGCGAAGTTACCGACCAGATGATGGAAGAATTCAAGACGCTGGTCAGCGAGGTTCTGACCCCGCACGCCACCGCCATCCTGCTCGATCCGGAGTGGGGCCTGCCCGCCTCGAAGCGCCGTGCCAAGAACGCTGGCTTGCTGCTCGCCTATGAGAAGACCGGCTACGACAAGACCGGCCCCGGCCGCCTGCCCGACCTGCTCGACGTGTGGTCGGCACGCCGCCTGAAGGAAGCCGGCGCCGATTGCGTCAAGATTCTGCTTTACTACTCGCCCAACGATCCCAAGCACGTGAACGAAATCAAGCACGCCTGGGTGGAGCGCATCGGCGACGAATGCCGCGCCAACGACATCCCCTTCTTCCTCGAATTCGTGGGTTACGAAGAGGGCGCCGACGAGAAGGGTCTGGAATACGCCAGGAAGAAACCGCACATCGTCACCGAGAGCATGCGCGAGTTCTCGAAAGACCGCTACGGCGTCGACGTGCTCAAGGTCGAAGTGCCGGTGAACATGAAGTTCGTCGAAGGCACCAAGTCGTTCGGCGGCAACAAGGCGTACACCAAGAAGGAAGCCATCGACCTGTTCCACAAAGCAGCGAATGTCGCGACCAAGCCCTTCATTTACCTGTCAGCGGGCGTGAGCAATGCCGAATTCAGCGAGACGCTGGAACTCGCCGGAGAATCCGGGGTGAAATTCAACGGCGTGCTCTGCGGCCGCGCCACCTGGAAAGACGGCATCCCCATCTACGCCAAGCACGGCGCAGCCGCCTTCCGCAAGTGGCTCGAAACCGAGGGCGTGAAGAACATCCACAATGTTAACGACAAGCTGAAGGCGGCGACGAGTTGGTACGCGATCTACGGCGTGGAGATGGTGCACGCGTAGAGAGTGTGGCGCGGGCACTCCTGCCCGCGAGATTTTGTTTGGGCGCGGGCGACTCGCCCGCGCTTTTTTCTGTTGCGGGTGCTCCATCCTGACGTAGCGTCCTTTGCGACGTTAGGGCGGGGTTTTTGACTTCCTACCCGACAGCCCCGGACGAATGCGTCCGGGGCTACGTGAATCCCGCTAAAATACCCTCATGTCCACCACTCTCATCACCGGCGCCTCCGGCGGGATCGGATACCAACTGGCCAAGCTCTTCGCCCGCGACCATCACAATCTAGTACTCGTCGCCCGCAGTGCCGACAAGCTGGCGCAAGTCGCCAACGAACTGCAAGGTCCCGGAGTCGCGGTCAAAACGATCGCCCTCGATCTCGCCTCGCCTCCCGCGCCAAAGTTTCTCTTCGACCAACTGCAGCGCGAAGGCATCGCCGTCGACATTCTCATTAACAACGCCGGCTTCGGCGCTTTCGGCGAGTTCGCGCAAATGCCCGAAGAAGAAATTCTCGGCCAGATCAGCCTCAACATCACCGCGCTCACCGAACTCACGCGATTGTTCTTGCCGGCAATGATCGCCCGCCGCTGCGGCCGCATCATGAACGTCGCTTCCACGGCCGGCTTTCAGCCGGGTCCGCTCCTGGCCGTGTACTACGCAACCAAGGCCTATGTGATTTCTTTTTCCGAAGCGATCGCCAACGAACTGCGCGACTCGGGCGTCACCGTAACCTGCTTCTGTCCTGGAGCAACGCACACCGGCTTCGCCAAACGCGCCGGCACCGAGAAGTCGCGCTTGTTCAAACAACTCGGAGGCATGAGCGCCGAGAAGGTCGCGCTCGATGGTTACCGCGCCGTGATGGAAGGCCGCACGCTGGCCATCTCCGGCGCACACAACTGGCTGGTCGCCCAATCCACCCGCTTCGCTCCGCGCAAGATGGTGACCGCCGTCTCTCGCTGGGTCGCGGAGAAGACCGAGTAGAGCCGTTGCTGGCAGCGTCTCTGCGGCATCATTCCGCTTCTCCCAAGGCACGCGAGAACAGGCGGCTCTCAGCCGATTGTGCAGATCCCGTCAAACTCCGCACCCTGCGCGCCTTTACAAATTCCTACGATCTCTTTGCAAACTTTTACTCGCTTGGATAACCTTCTCGGCGAATTCGCGAGTCCAACTGAATGACAGCGGGTTCTCTTCATTGAGTCCGCTGGAAATCGAAAGCGCCACTTCAGAAAGCTTTCGAGGGAGGTGCCACATGCTGTGCAGTCTCCCCATTCGTCGAAGCCCTTCACTCACCTTACCCTCTTTTGCCAGCCAAACAGCGCACGAGAAATGGACGGTACCGGCGGTCGTCGCTGCCGTCTTGTTTGCGATCCTCAACTGCCTCGCGCAGGGCTCTGCGCAAGACCAAAACAAAGACCAACCGCAAGCCAGCCAGCAGCCGAATTCTCAGCCGGCCCCGACGCAGGCGCCGCCAAACAACGCTGCCACGGTAACCGTTCCCGGCGGGACCAGGATTGCTCTGGTGCTCACCCAGCCGCTTCAGACTCGGTACATCCATCGCGGGGACGATATCTATGCGCAGATCAATTCCCCCGTCAGCTCCGGAAACGAAGTCGTGATCCCGGTCGGCACATTTGTTCAGGGCAAGGTCGCCAAACTTGACCGCCGAGGCGGACGCGGGGAAATTCGTCTGCAATCGATGTCGATCACGTTCCCCGACGGCTACGTCATTCCCGTCGCCGATCCCGCATTGCTGGTAACCGATGAAGGCTACGCTCTGAAAGATCCCGGCCCAAGCCGGTCTGCCACCGCATTCGTTCTGCCGTTTGCCGGGGCTGGTCTCGGCGCCTTAATAGGACACTCGGTCGGAAGTGCGCAGTCGACGCTGACCACCACGAATCCGCCCGGCTGCAATCCAGCGCTGCCGAATTGCTTCTCCTCGAGCATACCGGCCCCAGGCAGGAAGGGCATCGATACAGGAATTGGCGCAACCCTCGGCGCAGCAGCCGGTGGCATCAGCGCGCTCGTCATGCTGGTCAGTTCCCATCACTTCTACATGGATGTCGGAACGCCGGTTGAAATGACCCTGCAGCGCCCGCTCTCACTGCAGCAAAATGAGGTGACGAACGCCGTGCAGCAATCCGAGCAGCATCCCGTTGCCGAGCAAGCCGTCGCTCCTCGCCCACTGCCGCCGTCCACGCCTGCAACCTCGAGAGACCACGGCACCTGCTGGACACCCGGCACGCCGGGCACTCCTCCGACGGTGATCCCCGGGCCGCCCGGTCCCGATGGCATACCGGGACCTCCGACCATCATTCCCGGCACGCCCCCGACTTCAGGCACGCCATACCCCTGTCCGTAAAACCGACTCTCGTCCCGCTGGTCTCAGGAGTGTCGTGGCTGCTTCCTCTCGGCGAAGCAGCCACGCGGTAGAAGGTAGCGTTCACGCCTCGCCTTGACTTCTGCCTCAATGCCAAAACCCGCAACAGCCGCCCTAAGTGCGAGCGGGAGCGCGCGGGATATCTAAGAACGCACTGGAAAATTCGCCATTCTTTCCCTCATCCAATGCTAAAATGGCGAGCGGACTTCCAGTTACTCAGTGCGATACAGTTCCCTGCGCGACGATCCAGCCTCTTCGATCCGGGACCGATGTTTACGTGTGCAGGAAAGGCCCGTAAGGGCCTGGGAGTGTTTCCAGATTCGTTGAGGAGCAGGCATGGAATTCGGACCCCTGGTACAGGCAAGTGGCCCCATGGTTCGCGAGATGCAGCAGGGCCAGAGCATTGACGGGGGCCGATCCCCGGGCTCCCCGCTGTATCCCGAGTTGCCTTCCCATGATTCCGGCCTGGGCGAATACGTCCGCGTCCTGATCAAGCGCAAGTGGATCGTCATCACTTGCCTGG
>Ga0187818_10000656_pt1 | contig 12788 bp, 17 predicted proteins | sample NC_wetland_sal_i_14_FD_130581 | JGI IMG/M metagenome (GOLD analysis project Ga0187818, IMG submission 130581) | Wetland sediment microbial communities from Neuse River Estuary, North Carolina, USA - SO4_3 | ecosystem: Environmental > Aquatic > Freshwater > Wetlands > Sediment | place: USA... | reverse complement strand
GTGGCGCCGGCTCATGCCCTCGCGCCCCATGCCGCAATCGGACGAGATCATCAGCCGTTCGGCCGGGATATGCTTCAAGGCGGTGCGGATGATGTCGGCCACTTGGTCGGGACGCTCGACCTGTAGGGTGTGGTGGTCGACGACGCCGATGACGACCTTCTTGTCCTTGACGATCTGGCCGATGGCCTTGAGATCGTCGGTGCCGGAGGAGCAGGTCTCGAAAGTGAGGACGTCGGCATCGACCTGGTTCAAGAATTCGAGCGTCGGCTGGTAGCTCTGCACGTCGCGGAACATGCGCTGCTGCGAGGGATTTCCCCAGCAGGTGTGGCACCAGATTTCGGTCTTGGCGCGCAGGCCCTTGACCGTGTTGTTGAAGAGCTTGACCAACTCGGCCGGGCCGAGCTTGCCGAAGGTGGGGCCGCGCGCCGGCACCATGTGGATCTGCGGCTCTTCCATCTGGATCACCGGGCAGCCGGCATCGGCGAGCTCGTGCAGTTCCTCGTTGAGCGCGTTGGACAGCGCCATGGTGCGTTCGACCGGGTCCTTGTAATAGGCGTCGGTCACGGTCGCGGCCAGGAGTTCGGGCAGGATGGTGCCGAACTTGACCGGCTTCTTGGTGAGCCGCTGCGCGGTTTTCCACATCGCGGCGTATTGCAGGTCGCCGCGGCCGATCGGGCCCACCACTTTCGGCAGCACCCGCGCCTCGAGCGAATCGTGCAGGATGTGGCCGCGCGGAAAGCCGACGGCGCCGAGATTGTAGACCGTGGGCGTGGGCGACTTGTCGAAGCCCTTCATGTGCCGCGGCGCATAGCTTTGCCAGCTCATGCCGGCGACCTCTTCGTCGTAATGCGCGTCGCCGTCGGTGACGATATCGAGGCCGGCGGTTTCCTGCGCGCGCAGGAAGACCGAGACCGCGTCCTCGTATTGCTCGCGGTAGCGCGAATGGACCATGGCTTCGAGGAAGCTCTGGGAACCCAGCACCGCCGTGTACCAGGCCGGGCGCGGCAGCGAACCGATGATCGAGGTCGGCAACAGGGTGTTGGCGGAGGCTTTGTACATCAGGCGGTCTCCCTGGTTTTGGCATCCCGGGACCGGAAATCCCGGCGCGGGCGGTTGGTCGGGCGGTTCGGGCCTATGGTAATGACGGTGGGCAAGCGCGATATCAAGCGCTTTGGCGGGGCTTTAGGGCTTGGTTAGGACCGGCGGCTTAGGCTTTGCGCCAGGATCGCGCGTGCGAGGGTTGCAAAGCCGGGCGGGGTTTGTATCATCGCCCCCCTCGCAAGGATACGGAGCGCGGGCGTAGCTCAGGGGTAGAGCACAACCTTGCCAAGGTTGGGGTCGAGGGTTCGAATCCCTTCGCCCGCTCCAGTTTTTCAAGACCAGCGCGCATCGCTTGCCATCGCCGGGCATTGCGCCTATTGGCTTTTGGCAGGAGGGAAGCCCATGGCTGACGAACAGGTCACGATGCAGATCGAAATTCTCGCGCGCGAGGAGCACGCGCTGTTCGAGAAGGAATCGGCCGGCAAGGCGACCACCGCCGACAGCGAGCGGCTGCGCCAGGTCGGAATCCTGCTCGACCAGTGCTGGGATCTGTTGCGCCAGCGGCGCGCCAAGCGCGAATTCGGCCAGAACCCGAACGAGGCGCGGGCGCGCGACCCCAAGACGATCAAGAACTACCAGGGCTGATTAACCGGCAACTTCGGGAATTTTTAAGCGGCCAAGGACCGGATGGCGGCCGCTAAAAAATGCTATACAGCGGGCCGCGTCATCATCCGTATCCACTCCCGATAACCCCTTCCATGCTCGCCATCGACAACCTCACCATCCGCATCGCCGGCCGCGAGATCCTGTCCGGCGCCAGCGCCAATCTGCCCGGCGGGCGGCGCATCGGCCTGGTCGGGCGCAACGGCGCCGGCAAGTCGACGCTGCTCAAGGTGATAACGGGCGAGCTCGCGCCCGACGGCGGCGCGGTCTCCCGGCCGCGCGGCTGGAAGATCGGCGGCGTGGCGCAAGAGGCGCCCGGCGGCCCGGAGAGCCTGGTCGAGACGGTGCTGGCCGCCGATACCGAACGCGCCCGATTGATGCAAGCCGCCGAGAGCGAGCACGACCCGCATGAGTTGGGCGAGGTCTATGACCGGCTGTTGGCGATCGACGCCTATTCGGGGCCGGCGCGGGCGGCCGCCATCCTGGCAGGGTTGGGCTTCTCGGACGAGGAACAATCGCGTCCCTGCGCCGAATTCTCCGGCGGCTGGCGCATGCGCGTGGCGCTGGCGGCGGTGCTGTTCCAGGCGCCCGATCTCCTGCTGCTCGACGAGCCCACCAATTATCTCGATCTCGAAGGGCTGCTCTGGCTCGAGGAATTCCTGCTCGCCTATCGCGGCACCATTTTGATCGTCAGCCACGACCGCGACCTCTTGAACAAGGCGGCGGAATTCATCCTGCATCTCGAACGCGGCAAGCTCACGCTTTACAGCGGCGGCTACGACACCTTCACCGAGACCCGCGCGGCCAGGCGCGCGCTCGATGTGGCTTTCGCCAAGAAGCAGGAGGCGGCGCGCGCGCACATGCAAGCCTTCGTCGACCGCTTCCGCGCCAAGGCCTCGAAGGCGCGCCAGGCGCAAAGCCGGCTCAAGATGCTGGCGCGCATGCAGATCGTGTCGGTGCCCCTGGACGAACACGTCACGCCCATCCGCATTCCCGAGCCTATTCCTGCGAGCCCGCCGCTCATCACCATGGACGCGGTTTCGGTAGGCTACGAGCCGGGGAAGCCGGTCCTGTCGCAGCTTTCGCTGCGCTTCGATCCCGACGACCGCATCGCGCTTCTGGGCAAGAACGGCAACGGCAAGTCAACCTTGGCCAAGCTTTTGGCGGCGAAGCTCGAGCCCATGGCCGGCACCGTCACCCGCGCGCGCAAGCTGGTGCCGGGCTATTTCGCGCAGCACCAGCTCGAGGAATTGGACGGCGGCTTGAATCCCATCGAAACCCTGGCCGAACTCCGCCCCAAGCTGGCGATGGAGAAATTGCGCACCCAGCTCGGCGGCTTCGGTTTTTCGGCCGAGAAGGCCAAGACCAAGGTCGCCAATCTCTCGGGCGGCGAGCGCGCGCGGCTGATGCTGGCGCTGGCGACGCTCGACCGGCCCAATCTGCTCATCCTCGACGAGCCGACCAACCATCTCGACATCGACGCGCGCGAGGAGCTGTTGAACGCGCTCAACGATTTCGAGGGCGCGGTGGTGCTGGTGAGCCACGACCGAAGGCTGCTGGACGCGACCGCCAACCGCTTGCTGCTGGTGGCGGGCGGGCGGGTCGAGCCCTTCGACGGCGATCTCGACGATTACCGCCGCATATTGCTGGCGGGCGAGTCCGCGCCCGCGCGGCGCGAATCCGCGAAGCCGAAGCCCGAGACCGGCGGCGGCCGGATCCGCCAGCTGAAGAGCCGCGCCGACAAGGCCGAGCGCGAAGTCGCCGATCTCAGCGCGCGGATCAGGGCCATCGACGAAGCCTTGGCCGCGCCCGGTTTTTTCCAACGCGAACCAGCCCAGGCGGCCGATCTGGCCAAGCAGCGGGCCTCCGCTGCGCGCGATCTCGAACGGGCCGAATCCGCGTGGCTCGCGGCCAATGACGAATACGAAAGCGCCTTAACGAGTTAGCGCGCGCGTAGCACAGGCGAAGGCCGAAATCAGGCCTTCGCCGTCGTGCGAAGCTAATCTGAGTCTGTGTGGGAGGCCTTGACCGGAATCACCGCCGAGCGAGGCCTGCCGCGAAGGCGGGAAGGGATACCGGCACGAAGCGCGCCGCGGGGAAATCAGGATTCTGGTGGGTTGTCCGGAGCAGGCTCCGGGCCTGTTCTATGTCGAATCGATGCATGTCCCGCCCTAAACGCGCTTGGCCGCAATGCAAGCCAGACCAAGGTGCGGTAAAGCCTAGTGGCAGGCTGTTAGCGAATAGTTAATTTCGCTTAACCGCATGCAGCGGCGCGAATCGGGAAAACCTCGAGTTTTGCCTATTTGGCGCGCTAGACGGGCGGGCCGGATACCGGGGCCAAAGACCGGCGTTATAAAACGTGCTGGCCGATGAGAAAGAGCGCAGCCCAAGGGAGGCATGCCGCGGCAAGCCAGACCACGGCCTTGGCGATATCGAAGGACGAGGCCGGTTTCGAGCCGGCGATATAGGAACTGCGGGCGGCCTTGACGCTCATGGGGGACTCCTTGTTCCCCCGAGCATCGCGGCAACGGAGTTAAGACGAAGTTAACGGCGGCTCGACGCCCGGCGATGGGGCTTCGGATGGCGCGGGTGGATGGGTCGCCTCTTGCGGCTTCGAAGGACGATTCTTCTTGTGGCGCTGGATGGAGAGATTGTCGCGATAACGATAGCCTAATTTGAAGCCTGCCCAGAAAATTCCCGCGGCGATAGCGATCAGAAGCAAGAGGCCGAGAATATCATCCATGAATCACTCGAAGCAGGCCAGGCATTCCGGTTTGGAATAAGGGCGACAGCGATCATCGCCTTTATAGAACATGCCTTGTCAAAAATCATTCACAGAACTGTGATGGCGCTAGTGACCGGGACTCGCCCGATTCTCGAGATAAGTCCGGATGAATGGGACGAGCGGTTGGGCCAACGCGGCCTTGCGGCTCATTAACTTTGCGTCGATCACCTCGCAGCCATCCAGATGCAAGGAAGGCGCCCGTTTGAGCCGCAGCTCGAACAGCGACACGTAGTCGTAGCGCCACTCCCAACGCTCGAGCACCCGACCGACGAAGCGCAACGAGTCGTCGGTGATATTGAGTCCGGTTTCTTCCCTAAGCTCGCGCCGTGCCGCTTCTAGCGGCGCCTCGCCGCGGCGGACGCTGCCGCCCGGCCAGCTCAGCCAATTGCGACGATAGGAGTGGCGGATCATCAGGATCTGCGGGCCCACCCAAATTGCGACGACCGCGCCGTAGTGATTGGGCCGGCGCAAGAACCACCATGCCAGCAGGAGATGGTAGGCGCACCACAGCGCTACGCGCATCGCCGGATCGAAAACATGACTCGGGTGGGAAAAGACATGGATTATGGGCTGAGGAGATTTCATGGGACTAAAACCGAATCGAGGATGGTAGGTACTCAGTCATTTTACTCGATGCACTGATAAGACAATCGCCACGTGATTTGAAATCATCTGTTATTCGCATCATATATTACATTGATGGTCAGGACCATGAATTGGCTGTTTATTCAATGCCTTGTATCAAGTGCAGCGGATTTTATTTTAGAGACATAACTTGCATTCTGGGATGACGGTAGGTGGCAAAGGGTACCGTTGAAGGTTGTAGATCCATTAACGTTATACGTTGGTATCGTCTCGGATACCTGAAATCACACCGCTGGTTCTCATGGGTTTGGACGAGCGATGGTGAGCAGACGGCATCCATCACTGTCAAATCCCAGCGTCAAAGGTCATTTGTCAAGGCAACAACTCTTTGGCACTACTCTATTGATTGGGGTGATTGCCGGACTTTCGAAATGAACCCATTTTACGATCGCCGTTTAAGCCTTACTCCCGGCCCCTCGCCGTTGCCCATGCCTTGAATGAGTTCGCTTCCGACATTGAGTTTTTTCATGGTTTGATCCTCAGTCGCACAATTCTCCTGGCATTCACTTTGAGCGCTTCGGCTAGTGCAGTGAGCTGCCACAGAGATCGGGAGCTTGACATGTTCCTCTAAAACTTCCCGCATCAGTTCTCCCGGATGCGTCGGGGGCCGCTTTAGTGGCCGCCTGACTTTATACATTGCCATCTTTCGCCTTTATGCGACGCCGGTGCGATCGGCGTCTCCTTACACCTAGGCCGCAGTTCGCGGTGCGACTTCCTGTTCGATCTTGCGTCTAATCGTGCGGTCCGCGAGATCAAGTTCATAACGCGCCTGCAGATTGACCCAGAACTCCGATGTGGTCCCGAAATAGCGGGCAAGCCGCATCGCGGTATCGGTGCTAATGGCGCGATGGCCATGCACGATATCATTGATGCGCGAGCGCGGCACTTTGATCGAATTGGCAAGTTCGTAGACGCTAATCTCCATTGGCGTCAGAAACTCATCACGTAGGATTTCACCTGGATGGATAGGCGGAAGGCGACGACCGGACGAGATATCCGAGAAATCAACCTTCCGACTGTCGATGTCTTTGCGCCTTATGGTCATAGTCGTACTCCTCAGTGGTAATCGACGATCTCGACATCCCAGGGTTCGCCGTCACGCCATACGAAACAGATCCGCCACTGTTTATTGATACGGATGCTGTGCTGCCCTGCACGGTCCGAGTGTAACGCCTCCAACCGGTTGCCGGGCGGTACGCGAAGATCGTCCAGTTGTTTGGCTGCGTCGATTGCAAACAACTTGGCCCGGGCGCGTTTCTGAATCTGCGTTGGCAGATCGCGAACAACATAGCCCACAAAGATTGCTGCGGTGCGCTTGTCGACGAAGCTCTTGATCACGCAGAACCGTAACGCAAAACGGTACGTCCTGTCAATCGGTACGTTCTGTTACACGGACCGTGAGGATTCCAGCTCCCGGGACCGTCGAGGACAAAGCGCAGCAGCAACGCGCCCACCGGATCGCATGTACCACCTCTTTGGCCCGGCGCGATTGATTGAACTGCTTGGATTTGCGAAACGAACTCAATTTACAAGCGCCGCTTAAGCCGTACGCCCGGCCCCTCGCCATTCCCATCGATGAAGATCACGCCGGCAGCTTCGAGGGCACGGCATAACAACTACGGCAGCGGCGCGCTGAACGGTGTCGAGCTGCCACAGATATCGAGAGCTTAATATGCTCCTCTAAAGCCTCCCGCATCAGTTCTCCCGGTTGCGTCGGGGGCCGCTTTCCTCTGTTGGAATATAACTACATATATATTGCTATTTGTAGTTACTAATGTAAGATATTCGATATGGATTTTGAGTGGGACGAACGAAAACGCGCCGGCAATCTTACCAAGCATGGAGTGGATTTTATTCGCGGCTGCCGGGTTTGGGAAGAGAACGCGCGCGGCATCATTGTTCAAGACACTCATCGCAATTACGGGGAGCCGAGGTTTCAGGCGTTTGGTTTGGTTGATGGCGTTTTACTTATGGTGGCCTTTACCCGGCGCGGTAAGAGCTGCCGGATCATCAGTGCAAGGAGAGCATCGGAAAATGAAAGAGAAGCATATGACACATGTATCGGCCAAGCAGGCGCGCAGGATGAAAGATAAGACTGACCTGGCGCGGGTTCGGCGCCAGACAGACGCGAACATTATCAAGGCGGCGCGGTCAGACCCTGATGCCGCTATACTACCGCGCGCATTTTGGGAAAAAGCGCTGGTCATGGTACCGCGGGGCAAGCGGCAGGTGACGTTGCGGCTTGATTTAGATGTGCTCGATTTTTTTAAGAAGGCCGGACGCGGTTACCAGACAAAAATCAATCGTGTGTTAAGAGCCTTTGTTGATGCTCATAATCAACCAGGATGATCGCTGCATGTTGTGGGCGTTGGATGTCGCCGCCTAGCTTGAGTAGCCACGGACGTCTCTATTACGGCAATCAGTTCACCACGTAGAAAGACCGGAAGAAGGAAATCGGTCCTGGATTGTTCAAAGCGATGCTCGATCACCTCGGGCTTACCAAGTTCGATTTGGAGGGTTGAAAAATGGCTTTCGGATATCGATACACGTTGGAACGGGAAGAGAACGGTTGGTGGTTGGTCCGTTTCCCTGGCATCTCGGAAGCCTTGACTGACGGTAAGACCCAAGAAGAAGCGCGCGCTAATGCCGTCGATTGCGTGATCGCGGCGCTCGAAGGCTACATCAAAATGGGCGAGAAGCTGCCGCGACAGGGCGCCGTATATTCCGGACGTAACCGGGCCGTGCTGCTTTCGCTGGTGACCGCCAAGCTCGCAGTCTACGTCAGGATGCAGGAGCGTGGTTGGTCGAAATTGCGGCTCGCCAAGGAACTCGGCATGCCCGAAAATTCGGTGCGCCGGTTGCTGAACCTTCGCCATAGCTCGCATATGTGGATTATCGACAAGGCACTGGCCAAGATGGATTCGGAGCTACCAATCGATCTGCCTAAAGCTAGGCCGCGTCGGAAGGCGGCATGAGTCGAATCAGCTCGAAATTCTAATTTTCCTGCGCTTTGCAATTTCGGTATGCATTGCCGTTATGGTTTATTCATCCGTTAATGCGCCAGCCATTTTGAGAATACTGCAGCGGGACGTCGCGACGAAGACGAAATTTCTATTCTGGCCGCCTTGAGCGAAACAGCGATGTCCGGGATCGATCAGAAGAGGATCAGTGGATCGTCCTTAGACGGCAAGAACCCACGTCGCCTCCAGAATTTTGCGGCGACCTCGTCGAGCGCATTCACAACAAGTGCGCGACCACCGATCAATCGCGCGCCGGCAACACACCTTATTAGCGCGTGTTGCAGAAGGCCGCTTGCGATTCCCTGGCCGGCCCAGTCTTTATCGTGCATTCCACGAACTCGAGCGTCTTCAAGTCGCCCGTCATGGTGGGAACGTTTTTCCGCCCTACGCACTCGAGTTCGGCATCCACCAAAATGGATCGGAAAATGCATAATAAATCACGCCTCTAGAAAAACACTTACATAAAGGCTCAAGATTTCTTCTTTAGCCTGATGCCCGGCCCTTTACCGTTCCCATCGAGGAATATGACGCCGCCCGTCTCGATGGTGCGACGCAGCTTGGCGAATCGCGTTCAGGGATAGAAAGGATGGGATAAAAATCGTCATGTTTGGCATAGCCAATTCTCATGAGGAAGGCCGACAATGCGGGCGAACTTCCCCTCATTGCCGGTGACGATGGTGTAGCCGAGTGCAATGTGCCTCTATCAAATGGGCGGCCCAATCGCATGAGCTGGGGTTAGGGACGCTCATGCGTCGATACGGGATTGGCCTTGTGTGAACGGTGGCGGCGGGCGTTTGACGATCGCAGGATCGCGAGAGCCTTCGGGTTGTGATCAAGCAATACCAAGGCGTTGCTGATGGCGCGGCTCGTCAGCAAGTCGCCGCTTTCGTACTTCTGAAACGCACGCGGCCCTCCGCCTATCGTCTGGCCAGCAGCGACTTGGCTAAGACCAAGCTTCTTGCGGATACGTTTGATTTCGTCTGGTTCAAGCAAGTTCTCGGCGCGGGCCTTCAATCGGTTCAGCATCCGGTCGGACACTTTCATGTCCTCGCCGGTGTGGATGGATTCCTTCGAAGAATCACAATACCAGCCTGGCATCTTGAACGTTATTGATTTGCCCTTGTAGGTAAGAGTCAAAGGACGCACGTCGCGGTGCATCGGCGCCCCGGTTTTTGGACAGACTGGATTAGTCATTGTCTTTCTCCTTGAACGATAGCAATACAAACTCCGTCACGACGTCGGCCGTAAATTTTATATAAAGCAGGCCGCCCTCGGATGGGACGTGGTACACGTCTTGCCAGACGCGATAATCGCGATGAGCGGTCATCGACTTATAGAAATGCGATCGCTGCATCGTTTGGATCGTCGCCACGATCTCGGCCGCGCCGAAGCCCAAGGCGGCCGCCCCCTTTAGAGCGGTCGCCGTGACATTGAGGCGTTTGGCGCTGCTAAAAGCAGTTTTGAATGCATCGAGGTCATAGGTCGGTTTCTTCTTATCCGTCACGAACTCATATTACACCTTTATGGTGTAACCAGTCAATGCCGGACGGTCATGCGTTCTCTGGAGTTGCGTGATGAACGGTTTCGGTAAGCGTTCCCGATCGCTAGCTAAATCATTTGCTTCTTTTAAGCCGCACACCCGGCCCCTCGCCGTTCCCATCGAGGAAGATCACCCCGGCAGCCTCAAGCGCGTGTTGAAGCTTGATCAGGGTGCTACCACGGGCATCGGTACCGTTTTCAAATCGGCTAACGGTATTCGGGTCTACCTCAGCTTGTTCCGCGAGCTTACGAACGCTCCAATTAAGCGCCGCACGGGCCATTTTGAGCTGAGTCGGCGTAATCATGAGCTGGTTTACGCCTGAACCAAAGAGTTGACACCATATGCCAATAAGCGTATATTATACGCATAAAGGGGTTTAAAAAACGCTCCAAGGAGGCTATTCAATGCATCTACCATTGCTTCAGAACCTTGCCGAGTACCAATACCTACGCGAACACCTCCTCGCAGAATACCAGGATATCGACGACCAGACCCTACGGGACACGCTGGAGGGCATTAGCGACCTCCCTGAGGCGCTTGCCGCGGCTGTGCGCAGCTATCTCTAGGGGACCTTGCCCTGGCGGCCGCCCTGGGCATGCGGATCAGCGACATGCAGGAGCGCCTGGGCCGATTCGAGGCCCGGGCCGAAAGGATGCGGGCGCTCCTAACCCAGGTGATGGAGAGGGCCCAGTTGAAGAAGCTGCAGGAGTCCGACTTCACGGTCTCGCTCCGGGCGGTTCCGCCTGGGCTGGTCGTCTGCAACGAGGCCGATATCCCGCAAGAGTTCTGGAAGCCGCAACCAGCGAAGCTCGACAAGAAGGGCCTGCTCGCGGCGCTCGTGGCTGGCCAAGCCATCCCTGGCGCCAATCTCGGCAATGGCGGCACCACCATCTCCGTGAGGACAAAATAATGGCCTTCAGCCAAACCCAGATCCGGAAGCTCGCCGGTAAGCTGCCCGAGCGCTTTGTCAAAACCCGTACCCAGCGCGGACTCACTCTCTCCTATATCGAGGGCTGGCACGTGATCGATGAGGCCAACCGAGTCTTTGGGTTCGATGGCTGGGACCGTGAGACCATCTGGTCCGAATGCGTCTGGCAGGACGGGCGTCAGAATCCCAAAGCCTGCACCTATTGCGCGCGGGTACGCATTCGGGTGAGGGCCGGCAAGACATTGGTCTCGCGTGAGGGGAGCGGCGTGGGCCATGGCACCGGTGCCACATTGGGCGATGCCCATGAAAACGCCCTCAAGGAAGCCGAAACCGATGCCACCAAACGGGCGCTCACAACATTTGGTAACCTCTTCGGATTAGCCCTTTACGATAAGGACCAGGCTGGCGTTCAGCGATCGGAGCCCGCCAAGCCCTCACCTAGAAAGGTCCTTTGGACTCTACTCTCACCGTCCGGGGAGCCCGCCAGCACCCATGACGAGCCGCGGGGCTATTGCTCGGCCTTGCGCCAGGCCTTGCAGCAGGCCGCGAGCTTGGCCGAACTTGAGGCGCTGTGGCGCTCTAACCTGTCGGCCATCGCTCAACTGCGCGTGGTAGCACCGCCGCTCACTACACGAATTGGGACCCATTACGCCGATCTGCTAGAGCGCCTCTATCGCCAACATACCCTAAAGCTACAGCCGACAGCGGTGGGTTCGGCATCACTCGAGCCAGCACCCATTGTGCCGGTGCCGGAATCTCTATCTCTTGAGCCAACGACGCAACCTACCCGCGACGCGCCAACATTCGATAAATCCACATCCCTTCTTTCCCATCCCAAACGCCTGCGCGATCCATCACATTTGCAATTCATCGCGATGCAGCCTTGCCTCGTCTGCGGCCGAAGCCCCACCCATGCACATCATCTGCGCTTCGCGCAGCCGCGTGCAATGGGAAGCAAGGTCAGCGACGAATGGACGGTGCCGCTCTGTCCCATCCACCATCGCTCACTCCACGACGTGGGCGTAGAAGAGGAATGGTGGCAAGCCAAGGGCATCGATGCCAAGGCCGAAGCCGAGAGGTTGTGGCAGCAGCGGCATACAACCCTCACACCGGCAAGGGTGTTGCCGGCGGTGCCGCCGGCCGAAAACACCAAATCGCACGACAGTGATTCAACCGGCCCTAATACCGCAGACGTTGCCCCCAAACCTGGGCCGATGGATGAGCAAAAGCGCCCGGTGCCAATCAATCTCCACGCCAATCGGCCCCGTTTGGACTGAACGGTCTCACCATAATAGGAACAACGCCGCGATCGGTTATGACCAGCCAATTGCAAATCGAAGCCAATCGACGCAACGCCCAGCTCAGCACCGGCCCCAAGACGCCCCAGGGCCGGTGTACCTCATGCATGAATGCGCTGAAACACGGGCTCACCGCGCAGCAGATCGTTCTCTTCGATGAGGTGGCGGAGGATTTTGAGAAATTCTTCAGCGAGATCGTGACGGCACTCGACCCTAAGGATGCGATTGAATCCCAACTCGCCGAACGCATCGCCATCTGTGCCTGGCGCCTGCGGCGCTCTTATCGAATCGAGGTGGCGTTGTTTGAGAATGTGCGGAAAGACTGGGGAACCCCAAGCGCTGCCCGAACCACACAGATCGAACGCCTCTTCGTGCGCGTGACCGCTCATGAGGACCAGCTGTCGAAGCTCTCGCGTTACGAGGCAAGCCATGAGCGATCCCTGCAGCGGGCCTTGTTCGCCCTCGAGCGACGGCAGATGCATCATCGAGATGGAATCTTGCTCGACCTCGATCGCTAGAGAAAACGGAAGGGCCTCGGCCGAATGGCGAAGCTAAGGTCGGCCATGTCCCCAACCGTCGCCGATCTAACGACTTGGGTCGAGACTGGCCGGTGGACATCAACCTCTGATCCTGGAACCGATCATTAGTCTTAGGGGGTAAGCGCTGTTTCCAATTTTCGAAAACATTTCCCGTAAAACAGGAATCAAGATATTATAGGAACATGGATTGTTCGCAAATTCTCGCTCTGCTCAAGAAGCACGAATCTGAGCTCCGCAATCGCGGCGTAAGGCGAATCGCCTTATTCGGCTCGGCGGCGCGCGGTGAGGCGCGCCCGGATAGCGACATAGACCTGATGGTCGAAATCGAT
>Ga0187818_10000655_pt1 | contig 12799 bp, 8 predicted proteins | sample NC_wetland_sal_i_14_FD_130581 | JGI IMG/M metagenome (GOLD analysis project Ga0187818, IMG submission 130581) | Wetland sediment microbial communities from Neuse River Estuary, North Carolina, USA - SO4_3 | ecosystem: Environmental > Aquatic > Freshwater > Wetlands > Sediment | place: USA: North... | reverse complement strand
CAGCCGGCAATGCCCATCCGCGGATATCACGCCAAACCGCTTCTCCATGGCGCATTCCCCCTTCCAGCGAGCCGACACAGGGCGATGATAGGCCGGCGATCCCGAGCCGTCCATTTCCGCTTCCCGGGATGCCGGGCCGATCGGCTATTCTTAAGCCGCGATGACCGTCACATTGCGCCACCGGCCGACCGGCGAGATCAAGGTGCTGCAGGAGGGCTGGAGCTGGGGCTGCTTTTTCGGCAGCTTCTTTCTCGGGATTCCGCTCTACCGCCGCGGGCTGCAGGTTTGGGGCTCGGCGATGGTGGTGTTCAATGTCATCGCCCTCCTCGCCGGGGTGGTGCCGACCGAACAGGCCGCGACGCTCTACGGTTGGATGTCGGCGATCGGCCTCGGCCTCTGCATTTTTTTCGGGATGCGGGCGAACCAGATGGCGATCGACCGCTATCTCAGCCTCGGCTGGGAATTCGCCGATCCGCGCCGCAAATTACTCTGAGCGCGGGCCGAGCACGCGCCGCGCGATGAGGCCGAGGCCGGCGACGCCGATCCCGGCCATGATGAGGATCGCCCGGGGCGGGCCGATCTCTTCGGACAGCGCGCCGATGATCAATACCCCGATCGGCCCGGTGCCGATGCACATCGTCACGATCCCCATCACCCGCGAGCGCGCGGTGGGCGGCGCCTCGATCAGGATGAGGCTCGTCTGCATGTTGGAAAACGCGGCGGTGCCGAGGCCGCCCACCAGCAGCAGCACGAAGGCGAGCCCGTACCACGGCGACAGCGCCATCGCGATGACCCCGCCGAGAAAGAGGAACGACCCTTGCAGCAAGGCGCGGCTGCCGTAGAGGTGCAGCCATCCGGCCGAGAGGGCGATACCGATGATGATCGCGCCGAGCGGCTCGGCCGCGGCGAGCGCCCCGACCAGGGTCGGCGAGACCCGGTAGACATCGAGACCGATCGGCGCGATCAACGCCGAATAGCAGAAGCCCGATGCGTTCATGACGATCGTGACCAGCACGACGCCGAGGATCGCCGGGGTGGCGCGCGCGACGGCGAGCCCTTCGGCGATGTCGCCCGGGATGCGCCCAAAGCGCAACGGGCGCGGGTCCTGGCGGAAGTCGAGGCCGAACACCGCAGCGCCGGCCGTCAGGTAGAGCCCGGCCGCCAACAGATAGGCGCCGCCGAGCCCCAAACCCTCGAACAGCGCGCCGCCGCACAGCGGGCCCAGCACCCGGGCGACGCTGTTGGTCAGCGAATCGAGCGCCACCGCGGCGCCGATGCGATCGGCCGTGACGACCTCGCCGAGCATCCGCCGACGCACCGCCAGCTCGCTCGCCCAGGCGATGCCGGCGACGGCGCCGCCGAGCGCGATGTGCCAGACCCGGATCCCGCCACTGAACGCCAGCAGGGCAAGGATTGCCGAGGTCGCCGCCATCCCGAACAGCTGCGCCAACAAGAGCCGCTTGCGATTGACCGCCTCGGCAATCACCCCGGCGATCGGGCCGAGGAACAGCATCGGCAGGCTGCGCGCCACCGTGACGACGGCGACGAGAAACGCCGAGTGGGTCACATCATAGGTAAAGATCCCGGCAACCAGGAGTTCGAGCCAGCGCATCGCATTGCCGATCCCGCCGGCAAACCACAGCCGGGCATAGCCGGGTGTCGCCAGGAGCCCGCGCGGGCGAACCCGCGACGCGATCGGTTCAGCGATCATCTACGAATCGGAACGGGAACGTCACAGCAGAGTGATCTCACCCCCACCGGGCGCGCCGATGCCTGGGGCGACCGCTTCGGGTGCGCCACAGGCGGTGATCTCGACTTTTTTCATCGGCGTTCCCCCAGCGAGGTTGCCAGGAGTCTAGAGCACGATCCGACCGGGAGGAAACATCGCGCGAAAAGGGGGCCGGAGATGCCCATGGACCAGGTTTTGCACGCTGCGTCATGCGATGGATGCGGTTTGCGCTTTTGCGGAGTTTGTCTAAGGTGACGCCGCGGGGGTGCGGTTTTCAGACAAGAGAGGAGCCTATCCCATTGGCGGTCAGCGAGCGCAGTGACGACGGGGCGGAAGGGGTAGCCGAACGCGCGGGCGACGCGCGGGTTCACGGGCGATCGGGGATGCCGGACGCGCCGGCCACCGAGGAAGACATCGAGCATTTCAAGCAGACCGTGCTGAACAAGCTGACGCTGATGGTCGGCAAGGATCCCACAACCGCAACCGACCGCGATTGGTTTGTCGCCACCACGCTGTCGCTGCGCGACCGGGTGATCCATCGCTTTCTGCAGGTCGATCGCCAGAACCTCGCCCGGGGCCGCAAGCACATCTATTACCTGTCGCTCGAGTTTCTGATCGGCCGGCTGCTGAACGACGTCGCCGGGAACCTGCGGATGACCGATGTCGCGCGCCAGGCGCTCGACGATCTCGGGGTGAATTTCGACCGGGTGCGCTTTGCCGAGCCCGATGCGGCGCTCGGCAATGGCGGGCTCGGCCGGCTTGCCGCGTGCTTTCTGGAAAGCATGGCGAGCCTCGGCATCCCGGCCTACGGCTATGGGATCCGCTATGATCACGGGCTGTTTCGCCAGATCATCAAGGATGGCTGGCAAGAGGAGTTTCCCGAAGAGTGGCTGTCGTTCCGCAACCCGTGGGAATTCGAGCGGTCGGAGGTCACCTACGACATCAACTACGGCGGATGGGTCGAGACCAGCGAGGGACGGAGCGGACATAAGCGCTTTATCTGGCATCCCGAGGAGACCATCGAGGCGGTTGCCTACGATACCCCGGTCGTCGGCTGGCGCGGGGCACACGTCAATCCGCTGCGGCTGTGGTCGGCCCGTGCCGTCGACCCGATCCGCCTCGAGGTCTTCAACCGCGGCGACCATCTCGGCGCGTTGAGCGAGCAGGTGCGCGCCGAGGCGCTCTCCAAGATCCTCTATCCGAGCGATGAGACTACCGCCGGGCGAGAGCTGCGCCTGCGCCAGGAGTATTTCTTTGTCTCGGCCTCGCTGCAGGATCTCGTCGAGCGGCATCGCCGCGCTTACGGCTCGCTTCACACCCTCTCCGAGCGGGCCGCCATCCAGCTCAACGACACCCACCCGAGCGTCGCAATCGCCGAGCTGATGCGAATTCTCGTCGATCTCCACAACATCGCGTGGGACGACGCCTGGCAGATCACCGTCGATACCTGCCGGTACACCAACCACACACTGTTGCCCGAAGCGCTCGAAAGCTGGCCAGTGGCGCTCTTCGAGCGGGTGCTGCCGCGGCATCTGCAGATCATCTACCTGATCAACGCCCGTCATCTCGAAACCGTGGAGCGAACCCATGGGCTCGACGCTGATGCAATCGCAGCGATTTCGCTGATCGACGAGCGCGAGGGTCAGCGCGTCAAGATGGGGCACTTGGCGTTTCTCGGCTGCGCGCACACCAACGGCGTCTCGGCGATGCACAGCGAGCTGATGCGCCAGACCGTGTTTCGCGACCTCCACGCGCTTTATCCCGACCGGATCGTCAACGTGACCAACGGCATCACCTTCCGCCGTTGGCTCCATCAGGCCAATCCGGGATTGACGCGGCTGTTGTCCACCGCCTGCGGCGACGACATCCGCGACAACCCGGCCGCCATCGCCCGTCTGGCCGACCAGGCGGACGACAGCGCGCTGCACGGGCGGCTGCGCATGGTCAAGCGCGTCAACAAATTGCCGCTGGGTCGACTGCTCAACGATCAGCTCGGGCTCCTCGTCGATCCCGAGGCGATCTTCGACGTGCAGATCAAGCGGATCCACGAATACAAGCGCCAGTTGCTCAATCTGCTGGAGACGGTGGCGCTCTACAACGCGATGCGCGCGGAGCCGACTCGAGACTGGGTCCCGCGCGTAAAAATCTTTGCCGGCAAGGCCGCGGCCAGCTATGCCGCGGCCAAGCTGATCATCAAGCTGGCCCACGACATCGCCGAGGTGATCAATAACGATCCGGCGGTGCGCGAGCTGCTGAAGGTGGCCTTCCTGGCCAATTACAACGTCAGCCTAGCCGAGATCATCATCCCGGCTGCCGATCTCTCCGAGCAGATCTCAACGGCGGGGATGGAGGCCTCGGGCACCGGCAACATGAAACTTGCCCTCAATGGCGCGCTGACCATCGGGACGCTCGACGGCGCCAATATCGAAATTCGCGACAGGGTCGGCGCCGACAACATGTTCATCTTCGGCCTCAAAGCCGACGAGGTCGCCGAACAGCATCGCGCCGCCTTCGAGGGAAGGCGCTCGATCGCCCCGTCGCCGGCCCTTCGCGAGGTTCTTGAGATGATCGAAACCGGCGTCTTCTCGCCGGGTGAGAGGGATCGCTTCGCGATGCTGACGGACCGGCTGCGGGGAGCCGACCCCTACATGGTTATCGCCGATTTCGACACCTACTGGCAGGCGCAGCGCGAGGTCGACGCGCTTTGGCGCAAACCCGCCGCTTGGGCGGGCGCGTGCATTCGAAACATCGCCGGCATGGGATGGTTTTCCGCCGATCGCGCGATCGATGAATATGCGAGATCGGTCTGGCAGGCTCAGTTCTAGCCCGGCCGAGACGCGAAACAGCGCCGCATGGCGGCGCCGTCATCCGCAGCCTGGGCCGATTACAGCGGGTATGGCCGCCGGCGCGTCGCCTGAACGACCCGGTCCAGATTGTTCCACACCCCGTCGAGCGCCTCGGCCATCATCTTTGCGTCACGCATTGTTTCGGGCAGCAGTTCCGGGCGCTTTCGGACGACCATTTCGGTGACCCCGAGCGCTTCCTCGGCGTGACGCTCTTCGACGTGCTGCAAAAAGCAATCCTCGAAATAGGGCTCGTGCGCGACTTGCGGGAAGTGGACCGACAGGGCCTCGGCGAGCGCCGTCATCCAGTCGACCGACATCACCTCGACGGCGCACCAGGGTCCGAGCGAGCGGGAATACAGCTTCTGGGCGAGCCGGACGAAATGTGCGGTTTCCGCGTCGAGATGGCGGCAGAGCTCCTCGGGCGCGCCGAACTCCTCGTCGTCGAGAAGGAGCTTGGCGCCGATGTTGCGGAACGCGCGCGACAGCTGGTAGTGGTGGGTATCGCCCCCAGACAATCCATCGTCATCGTTGAAAATCGCCAGCTTGCGCTGGCGCAACGCCGGGCTGTCGAGATGCGGCAGATAATAGACAGCCGCGCGTGTGGCGTGCATGGCCGCTTGGTAGATCAGATGAATCTCGCCGAGAAACTGGGGATCGCTGGCGGTCGCCTTGGGCAATTGCGCCAAGCGCCGGAAGAACGGCATACGCGATGGACGATGCTTGTTCAGCAGCGCCATCATCGCGCCCTGAAAGCCATTAACCGCATCAGGCTCGAATTGATCCCGCTCTTTGTACGCCAAGCTGCTGCGCAACGCCATCCCACTACCCTCCCGAATCTGCTCTGCGAGCAATTGGAAATCGACCCGAATGCCGATGCGCCATAGTCGGTGGGAACTGTGAACACTTGATTAAACGGCACTCTATCGTATGCGGGATTTGTTGGCAGAATTGTCTCGTATTTTATCTATGTTGGTCATTGCAGCTGCGAGCCTCGGCCAGCATCAACAAATAGTTAATGTTGCTATCGCATCCTGGAGCGACATGGCCTTTGGCCATCCACCGGTGCGATTGCCGGGTTCCGGGAGCTGGCGACAGATGAATGCGATGCGAGTGAGCCCGTTGGGCAGTTTGATGGTCGGCTGGCTGACGATGTTCGTGGTCGGCACCGACCTTTTTGTCGTCTCTCCGCTGCTGCCGACGATCGCCGCCGATTACCGCGTATCGCCGACGGTGGCGGGATTGTGCGTCGCCGCATTTTCGTTGAGCTATATGATCGGCGCGCCCTTTTTCGGTCACGTCGCGGATCGGATCGGCCGGCGGCGGATGCTGGTTTGCAGCCTCGCCGCCTTCGCGGCCGCCAATTTGTTGACCGCTGTCGCCGCAAGCATGATTTGGCTGCTCGCCGCGCGCGTGGCCGCCGGCGCGGCGGCGGCCGGCGTCACGCCGTCGGTTTACGCGCTCGTCGGCGGCGCCGCGCCGCCGGATCGGCGGGCCACCTGGATGGCGCTGGTCGTCTCGGGGCTCTTGTTGTCGCTCGCGCTTGGCGCTCCGATCGGTGCTTGGGCCGGGGCCTCGATCGGCTGGGGAAAAGTGTTTGCGGTTCTCGCCGGGTTAAGCTTCTGCCTGGTGTGGCCGAATTTCGCGATATGGCCGCGCGACCGCGGTGCAGCGGAGGGTGGCGGCAAGGGCTTTAACCCGCTCCCGGCGGCGCTGGTCGCGCGCCGCCTGATGCCGATGGTCATATGGAGCACCGCCCTTTACGGCATGTATACCTATCTCGGCGCCGGGCTTACCGCGGCCGGGTTTGCAACCGACCAGATCGCCCGAGCGATCCTGTTTTACGGCTGCGGGGCAATCGCCGGAGTGCTGCTCGGCGGGCGCCTGGCGGACCGGCTCGGAGTGCACGGGACGGCGGCAGCGAGCTTCCTCGGTCTTGCGGGGTGCCTTCTCATCCTGCAGTTCGCGGTCCATGCCGGTGTTCTGGTCGAACTCGCCCTCGCTTTGACCTCGGCCGTTGCGCAGCTGTTCTTTCCCGCCCAGCAGGCCGGCCTCGCCAACGACTTCCCGACCCGGCGGGCGAGCGTGCTGGCGTGGAACAACAGCGCGCTGTTCTTCGGGATCAGCCTCGGCTCGCTGGTCGGAGGGCAAGCCGTCGCCCTCGGCGGCTTCGAGGTGAACCTGGTGATTTCCGGCGGCATCGCCTTGTCCGGGTGCATAATCACCGGTGTCGCGGTGCTTGCTCCAGCCCGCCTGAGGCCGGCGAATTATCCCGTCTAGACAAGGCTATCCGCTGGGATTGCACGGCCATTCCCGTGAAAGCCGCAATCTCGTGCGACCCGCGCACCGCTTGCCCTGAACCCCCGGCTCCGCGGGGGTGACGACCGGACCAGGTGCTAACCCCTAACCCGCTACTAGCTCGGTGGTTCGTGGCCCTTCGCCCGTTGCTCGCTGCGCCCGGACATCCTCCGGGAAGCGAGGGAAGTCGAGCGACACACAGGTCCCCTCCGACGGCACGCTGTCGATCGTCAGCCGTCCGCCGTGGCGCTTGATCAGCGCATTGACGATGCTGAGACCAAGCCCGGTGCCGCCATATCCCCGGGCGATCCGGCCGTCAGCCTGGTGGAAAGGGCGCACCACTCGCTCGGCCATCTCAGCGCTGATGCCGATCCCCTGATCGGCGACGCTCAGCCGAGTGGCGGTACCGCTCAGGGCGCTGATTGTCACTCGGATGGCGGTTCCCTCCGGGCTGAATTTCGCCGCATTCGACAATAGTTTTTGCAGCATCTGACTGACCGCTTGCGGGTCAGCGCTAACCGGGCAAGGCGCCCCGCTCACCGTCACCGTGATGTCATGCTCGCTGCCGGCTTCGGTCTCCCGGAACGCGGCGACCGTCGCCTCGGCGACTTCGGTCAACTGGACGGACTTCAAGGCCAATTCGAACCGGTCAGCTTCGAGCTGCGCCATCGTCAACACGTCGTCGACGATGCCGAGCATGTGCAGACCGGCTTTTCCGGTGTCCCGGGCGTAACCGACGTACCGGCTTTGCGGGATCGGCCCGAACGCCTGCTGGGCAATCAAATCGCTGAACCCGATGATGGCATTCAGCGGCGTCCGCAGCTCATGGCTCATCGTCGCCAGAAACGCCGTCTTCGCGCCATCGGCGCTGCGCGCCTCGTCGCGGGCCGACGCGAGCTCGATCTCGACGCGCTTGCGCTCGGTGATGTCCTGGAACGAGCCGCGCAGATATACTGTTTCATCGTCCCCTGTTGCGAGCTCGGCCCGCAGGCACAAGGTGCGCATCTCGCCGCCGGGCGGCAGGACCCGATGATCGATGTCGATCATTTCGCCATCGAGGCCCCCGCGCACGGCGCGCAGCAGCGCTTTCCGGTCGGCGGCAGGGATCCGCCGCAACAGTGCTCTGACCGAGACCCAGCCGGCGCAATCGGCAAGCCCGAACATCCGGCATAGTTCCTCGGAGCATTCGATCGAGTTGGTGCGCGGAAGCCAACGGAAGCTGCCGATGCCCGCGATCCTCTGAGCCTCGGCGAGGTGCTGCTGGCTCACCGTCAAACGCTCCAGGGTCTCATGGGCGCGCAACATGTAGCGGACATGATGCGGCAGCACCGGCCAGTTGATCGGCTTGCCGATGAAATCGGTAGCCCCGGCAAGATAGGCCTGGTCTATCGAGTCGATATCGTCCAGCGCAGTAGCCATCAAGACCGGTGCGGTTCGTCCACCCGGCAGCGCCCGAATTGCCTGGCATGCCTCAAAGCCGTTCATCTCGGGCATCATCACATCGAGCACGACGAGATCCGGCTTGTATTCGGCAAAGAGTTTCAGGGCTGCCGCGCCGCTGTTCGCCTCGACGATATTAAAGCCGGCGCGCTCCAGCACCTCGCGTTGCAGCAACCGCTCCATCTCGTCGTCATCGGCGATCAGGATTAGCGGTTTTGCGCGGTGAAAGGAGCCGAGCATCACACAGCCCTGGGCAATGGAGCGATGAGGGCCATCACGCGACCTGAGGCAGACGGGCTGTCAGAGCGGTCTCGGCCCGCCGGTAATCCTCGACGATGGCGGCGACCCGTACTGCCGCATCCGGAACCGACCCGGTTCGCGCCAACGCCTCAAGCTCCTTGCAATGCGCCGACAGCACAACGGCTCCGACATTGGCGCTGGCGGATTTCAATGTATGGCTGGCCCGGTGCAACATCACCGTATCTCCGCTTGCTGCACCCTCTTCCAGATCCTTTACCAAAGCCGGCGCGCTGTGCAGAAAAAGCGAGATCACCCGGCCGACGATGTCCGGCCGCTCCTCCCGCTGCAATCCGGCAAGCACGTCCAGCACTCGGTCGTCGATCGGCTCCTCCGCACCGGCTTGCGATAGCGGAGCATCGGGCCGTGCCGGCGCCACCAGGGTCAAGTGGTCGCGCTTGCCGTTGCCGGGAGCACCCCGGGACGGACGGCCGACCCAGGTTTTCAGGACCGACCTCATCTGCTCGGCGGTAAATGGCTTCGTCACGTAGTCGTCCATGCCCGAGGCCAGGCACTGTTCGCGGTCGCCTTCGATCGCGCTCGCGGTCAATGCGACGATCGGAACGCGATGACCTGTGGACGCTTCCTGCTTGCGGATTGCCGCGGTCGCCTCGAACCCATCCATCTCGGGCATCTGGCAATCCATGAAGATCAGGCTGAACTCGCCGCTCGCATGGCGTTCGAGCGCTTCCCTACCGTCCGTTGCGGTCTCCACCTTGCAGCCGAAACTCTCAAGGATGCCGGCGGCGACTTCGAGATTGACCGGGTTGTCCTCGACCAGCAACACCGGCGTGCCGGCAACTCCCGCGGGCGGCGGCAGGAAAGATGGCAGCAGCGTCGGATCGACGGCGCCTTCAGTCGCGACGAGACACGCGCGCAACGCGGATTGCCGAACCGGCCTGCTGAGGCACCCCGCCACATGCTCGCGCATGTCGCCGATCTCGTTGATCTCGTGATCATGCGAGGTTAGCAGCACCACGCGCAAGTCGGCGGTGGCCGGATCGGATTTGATCCTGCGCGCCAGCTCGATGCCATTCAAGCCGGGGAGGGCGGTGTCGATGATCGCAAGCGTAAACGGTTCGCCGCGCGAGGAGGCGGCGGCGATCTCGGCGAGCGCCGTGTCGCTGTTTTCCGCTTCGCTCACTCGCACCCCCCAGGTCGAGAGCTGATTTTTCGGATCCCGGCGGCGGCGGATATTGCTTTCAACAAGGAGCACCGCCATGCCCTCGAACGGCGATGAACCGGCCTCGGCCGCCACCCGACTGAAGCGGGCGGTAAACCGGAAGGTGGACCCGTGGCCCGGCTCGCTTGTCAGCTCGATCGTCCCGCCCATCATCTCGCAAAGCTGCTTGGCGATGCTGAGGCCGAGCCCGGTACCGCCATAGCGCCGGGTGGTCGAGCTGTCGGCCTGAGCAAAAGCATCAAAAATGTGCTCCTGCTTATCGACCGGGATCCCGATGCCACTGTCGCTGACGGCGAAGGCAATCAAGGCCGAATTGGCGTCGACCGCGACAGCATCGACACAAACTCTCACCTCGCCATTCTCGGTGAACTTGAGGGCATTGCTGATCAGGTTCATCAAGATTTGGCGCAGGCGCCCGGCATCGCCGATCAATGCGGTCGGCAGAGTTGCCGGGATCGAGCAGGTCAGCTCCAGCCCCTTGGCGTCAGCCGGCTCGGCAAAGGTTTCGGTGACCTCCTCGACGACCTCGCGCAGATCGAACGCGGATTGCTCGAGCTCGATCTTGCCGGCTTCGATCTTCGAGATGTCCAGGATCTCGCTGATGATCCCGAGCAATATTTCGGCCGAGCGACGCGCGGTCGCAATGTAGCGGTGCTGCTTCGGATCGAGCCTGGTCTGGCGCACCAGCTCGAGCATACCCAGAACGCCGTTCACCGGCGTGCGGATCTCGTGGCTCATCTTGGCGAGGAATTGCGACTTGGCCCGGTTGGCTTCCTCCAGTTCGAGGGTCCGCCGTCCGATCCGCGATTCGAGAGTGGCGTTCAAATGGCGCAATTCTTCCTCGGCTTGCTGTTGTGCCGCATAACGGGCCGCAAGCGCGTCGGCCATATCGTTAAACGCCAACCCGAGACGGCCGATTTCGGATTTGGGATCATCGACCTCGACACGCGCCTCGTAATTGCCCTTGCCCCATTCGGCGGTGCTCTCCAGCAGCATGGCAATCGGCCGCTTGATAAACCGGCGGGCGCCGAACCAGGCGAGGTATATCGCCGCGACAAACCCGATGAGAATCAGGACGACGCCGCGTCTTGTCGCGGCACCGATCGGTTCGAAGGCCTCAGCTTTCGCCTGGCCGGCGCTGAGGAAGAAATCCTTGGGCGAGAGTTGCGCCGGCACATACCCAAAAATTCGCATCACGCCGTCGACGCCCATCGCCTCGTGCCATCCGGCCACGTTGCCGTCCATGATGTCTTCGTGGGTTTTCCGCATGTTCTTGCCGACGAGCTGCTCTGGATGCGGCAGCCGGGCGATGATGTTTCCCAGCCGGTCGGCAATCAGGATCGACTGAGATGGCGTCAATCCGCGTTCCTTCAGATGCTCGGACAGCCAGTTCAGGTCGAGCCCGGCGAAGACGACCCCGGCAATCTCGCCGTCATTGTTATAAAATCGATGGGCAAAATGGATCATTTTCTCGTTAGTGACGGGGTCGACGTAGTAATTTCCAACGGCAAGCCCGTCTCTATCCATTGCCCGCTTGAAAAATTCCGTATCTGTGACGGAAGATTCGTCGAGATTTCCGCTAGAACATATGACTTTTCCGCTTGTATCCGAAGCTCCAAGTCGCGAATACTCAACAAATCGTGATTTTAATTTGGACAATATCTCATCGCATTCTTTGACTTGGTGATTTTGAATCTCGTCCATTTCACCTAGAGCGATAAGCAGCTGGGAAGCCCCCTCGCGTTGTTCCTTTATTTCCTCACCGAACTGCTTGGTGATCTGGACGACGCGTTGGCGTATGTCATCCTCGCCGGCGCGTCGCAGGGTGTATTCGTTGACCGCCTGAATCGCCAGAGCCGGCAGCACCGCGATGACCACGACCAGAAACATCCGGCCGGTCAAGCCCAGCCGCATCCAGCGGCGCATCAAAGACGGCGCCGGGCCTTTGGCGTTTTTGTCGTTCGACCCGCGACTTGTCGATCGCCCCATCATCGGCTTCTCCTAGCGTGCTCCACCCCTTTGTCGGCGGTGAAATCGCCGCTCCTGTCGCCGCATCCCCAATGATCGCGCCAGGCGGAGTGGTTACCGGAGTATGCGGGCCATTCCTAAAAATTGTGCTAAGGACCTCTCGCCCCGGGATCAACCGCGAACGGTGCATCCGTGGCGTTGGCAAGACGCTAATCAGGGGGGTTGCATGACGACGAGCGGCAAGATCCGCGTCGGAATCGTCGGCGCAAGCGCGAACCGGGGATTTGCCTCGATTGCCCATATCCCGGCCTTGCGGGCGCTGCCGCAATTCGAGATCGCCGCGGTGTGCACGATGCGCCAGGAATCCGCCGAGGCGGCGGCTCGGCATTACGGGGTTCCGCTGGCGTTTGCCGATCCGGAAGCGTTGGCCCGGCATCCCGATGTCGATCTGGTCACGGTCAGCGTCAAGGTGCCCGACCACTACCGCCCGGTGATGGCCGCGATCGAGGCCGGCAAGCATGTTTATTGCGAGTGGCCGCTCGGACGCGACACCGACGAGGCCGTGCGGCTGCTCAATGCGGCGGAACGGGCTGGGATCCGACACGCGGTCGGGCTGCAGGGCCAAGTGTCGCCGGCGATCAATTACGCCCGGGATCTGGTCGCCGAGGGCTATGTCGGCCGGGTACTGAGCGCGACGATGATCGGCTGCGCGCCGAACTGGGGCGCCACGATCGACCGCGCATACCAGGCCGATCGCGCCAACGGCGCCAATCTGATGACGATCACCGGCGGCCATCAGATCGATGCGCTGTGCCATTGCCTCGGCGAATTCCGCGAGGTCGCCGCCTTCGTCGTCAGCCAGCGCGACCGCATCCACTCGGAGGATACCGGTGGACTGATCCCGAAGACCTCGCCCGACCAGCTGGTGGTTAGCGGCATCGTCGAGGAGGGCGCGGTGGTGTCGTTCCAGATCCGCGGCGGCATGGCGCGGGGCACCGAGTTCTTGTTCGAGATCCACGGCGACAAGGGCGATCTCGCGCT
>Ga0187818_10000654_pt1 | contig 12802 bp, 16 predicted proteins | sample NC_wetland_sal_i_14_FD_130581 | JGI IMG/M metagenome (GOLD analysis project Ga0187818, IMG submission 130581) | Wetland sediment microbial communities from Neuse River Estuary, North Carolina, USA - SO4_3 | ecosystem: Environmental > Aquatic > Freshwater > Wetlands > Sediment | place: USA... | reverse complement strand
TGCTTGGACAAGCGAACCTGAAATCCTCTTCGTCCCATGTCCCAGATATAAGCTTTGAATCTGTGTCCTGCTAAGTGTCTACATGTATTACTCGTTACGTTGTCACGGTACTAGGTGGGCGAAAAACAATGAGAACGCCGACTGATCTAATCAAAGACTTAGAGCAGCGAGGAGAAGCCAACGTAAGGGCTGGGTTCTTGAATGGCGATTACAAACCCCCAGCCTATGAGATCGTCAAGGAGTGGCTATCTTCCAAGGAGTCTGAACGGGCAGGGGCACAAGCCGAAGAAAGTTTATCCAACTCCCGCAAGGCCCTGCGTATTGCGCAGTTGGCAAACAACATCGCAATAACCGCTATCATCATCGCAATAACCGCTATTGCGGTTGCTATCGTAATCGCGTGGTTACAGAGAAAATGAGCGTGCATTTTACCCTCCAAACTCTTCCAACAAACCGTTTCACGGCGCAAGACTAAAGATCGAGCGGGCCAAAAAGCACATCCGAGACCTGAATGCTCTTTTGGTCATGGCGCTGAAATTCCAGGCCACTTCGAGACCGTTTCCACGATGGAAGCGAGTTCCACCTTCTCGATATCGACCGACCGCCGCCAGGCCCGTTCATCCCTTCGCGCTTCGACCGCTGTCTGAATACGGCGCCGCAACGCTGAAGGTGGAAGGGCATCGAGTTCGACACATTGGCCGCCAAATTTGCGCCTATATTCATCGGCCCGCGGGTCGGTATCTTTCACGCGCAACGGTGGAAGATGAAACGCCTTGATGTCGGCTTTGTGGATGGCCAGGCGCACCATCTCGAAGGGTAAGTCTTTGTCGCTGATCTCCACGAGTCGCGCCAGTACGGCCTTCTGTGCGGACTCCTCAATACAGTGTCCGCTCGGGTCGTGGTCTCCCAGAAACAGGACGGTGCACGGCTTCAGGATCCGCGCCAGGTCTTCAGCGATATCATTCACACGAGTTGCCGACATGAAACCGCGCGCCACTCGCACGGAGATGCCGAGCTGGTTTGTCGTTCCCTCAATGCTTCCGATGACCGCATCTTTCTCGCACCAGACTTCAACGTGCCGGGGTTGTAGTTCCCAATGGTCTTTTCGGTACGCTTTGGAAATCACGTCGGCATAGGCCGCGCAGTCTTCAAACACGTTGGGCGAGTAGGTAGGGCGCGAGCGGTCCACCAGATACTCATACGGGCATCGCTCGTCACGCCGCGCCTTGGTGATCAGGCGCGAGACTTTCCGATACTCGCCGATGCTGTTCGTGATGGAGCCAGCAGACACGAGCCGATAAAACAATTGGCGCACGGTCATCGGGTGCTCGGCTTCCAAGATTGCGAGCATTTCGCTGATCGCTTGCCTCGTTTCCGCCCACTCGCGCTGTGACATCGCTTGCCTCGTTTCTAAACTTGCACTTATTCAACTTTAGGATCGCAACAATCCTTCGCGGCGATAGCAGTGAGGAAGTTGCTTTTCCCAAAACTGCCGTTGCGCAAACAAGTAGTCAAGCCTTCGAGCGTTCTCCGGATCCGCAATCCGTTCGTCAAGGCGTTCGAGGCGGGCGCGGCAATACTCCGTGGTCAGCTTGTCGAAGTGTCGGTTGAATCGCGGATCAGTCGTCACCCTATTCCTTTGGCTTCCGGCAAAGCGAGCGGTGCGGTTTCCCCATCCCGCAGCCGCGTCCGAATAATTTCTGCGACGCTCAGCAGGAGTGTGACGTTAACCAACGGCGGGGCCTCTCCGGTCAGCAGCAAAGCTTTGTCGGTACAGATCGCGCCGGCGGTGGCGAGTTGCAGAGCCGAGGATTTGTTGATCTTGTCAGCGTCGATCGCCACCACACAGGCGCGGGCTTTGTCGCGGTAGAGCTGCGCGAGTTCGGTTTTTTCGTCGAGAACTTCCGCTTGCACGTCTGGCACGTCAAGATACTTCCGTACCGTGTGCGGGCTTCGCTTCAGCGCCTTTGCGATTCGCCAGTCAGACCACCCGCCCGCTTTATAGGTGCGAATCTGCGCCTTCTCGGAAGTGGTTAACTGTGATCGCTCTGGAATTGTGGGCTTCATACTCTAACTCCTTACGCCGACGAAAGCTTCGTTGATGCTCGGCGTTCAAGACGCGGTTGTGGGCCACACCGCAAGCGATACACCTTACTTGCCGCGGCGAGGTAGGCGGATAGGAAGTGCCGCAGTCGATGCACGCGCGTGACCTTTGCTGCCCGGGCAACCGCTGCGGCCTGCGGTTCCCGGTTGATGGATTCTCCGGCGCGGGCTGAATTGCGGCCTCCGCCTGCGCACAATAGCCACACAAGGGTTGCTCAGGCGGGCAGGGAATCACAACATGCGCAAGTGGACACAGCCTCAAGCCCTTCCCCCGTACCATTTCCTTGCCGCCTTCCATTCCGCCGAACGTTCGTCGGCGGTTAACCCGGCGATGTGCCACGAGTACACCAGTCCCGGCTCCCCCGGATGGTTCATCCTGTCCAACGCGGTATCGGTCCGCGTTTGGAAGTCGTAAAACGATTGCTCCAACCCGTCCAGCAGGATAAGGAAGTGGCCTTGCTCCGACGCCCGGCAGACCTGTTGCACTTCCCGATACCATTCGTTAAAAATGTGCCTTGCAATATCGCGCTCCTCTTTCCGAAGCGTCTCGATACGGGCGGAGATTGCCTGTTGCCGCGTCTTCATGGTTAAGGGCGCGTTGCGGGCTTTTCCGGACTCCGCGATCTTCGCCCGCGCCTCTTCGTGCTTTCCGGCCAGCGTGAGCGCATCGGCGGCGCGCTCGGCCTCGCGCTCCATCGCGGGCAAAACAAGTTTCAAGTTGCCCGCGGCTTGTTCGATGGCGCCGTATTCTTTCGCCAGGGTCGCGCGTTCGCTTTCCAGCCCGGCGATTTCATTCTCGTACCGTGAGTCGCGTTGCTCCACGAGCGCGGCCAGGGTGTCGGTGAAAAGCGAAGTTATTTGCCTGGTTAACTCTTCGAGGTTCGGTCCTTCCAAAAGACTTTCCAACTCCTTCATATTTTCCTTCCTTGCTATCTCGCCTTTGGCTGCAAGCTGGCAAGCCAGGGCTGAATCTCTTCCGTGAAGATGATTTCCGGGTTACGGGATCCGGCGAGACGGGTTGCCAGATTGTCCATCCTTCGCTGGGCGTCCGCGGAAAGTAGCTCTTGCGCTTTCACGACGCCCACAAAATGAGAAAACTCGAGATGTGCATCCCCGGTCGGAAGTCTCGCCTCGACGTGTCGGGAAATGTGCTGGCCGACATTGCGCACCAACACCTTTGCAACCCGGAAGGGGCCGCTTCCCACATTTCGCAACGGGATTTCAATCTCGACCAGCCCTTGACTGCTGAGAGACGGGTACGACATAGATTCCCTGTCCGCGCCCGACACAGGTCCGCGTGTCGGATCGGCGCTGAGTTTAGGTTCCGAGCTGGGCACACCGCGCCCAGACGGCATATTGGATCGGTCGTACAACATCGTGTCATCAGTCATCTCGTTTTTTCCTTTCGTCACGGTAGTACGTTTACTGCACTCGCCGCGCTATATTCTCTTCGATGCCGATCCAGCGCCAGAATTTCTCGCGCAAGCGCGTTGATGATTCTCAACTGGCCATGCACGGACGCCAGGTCCGCGCGGTGGGATCTGAAATTAGGTAGCTGAAGGAAAACGGCCTTGTACTTCCGGTGCGAGTGAAGGAAAGCGCTCAAGTTCGACATCGCCGCCGCCAGAATCGCACAACACAGAACACTTAGAACTCTCAAACGCTTCATTGTTCCCCCCTTACAGTCGCGTGCGGAAAATCAGGTCCAGCGTTATCACAGCGCTGTCCACGGTGGTTGCGCTAATTTGCACAGTCAATGCGCTGCGCACTACCGGATAAGCTGTGGTCGTTGACGTGAAAACGATTGGAGTTAGCTGCGCTGCGGTTGCGCTTCCATTGGTGGTCAGTAAGGCTAAATCCAGAGCAAACCCTTTGGCGTCCGTGACCGTGACCGTGTAGCTTGCAGTGGGCGCCGGAGTCCCCGGCGTCCGACCTACCTCATACAGGAAGAACCCAGTCAGGTTGTACGTGTTAAGCAGGGAACTCGGGTAGGAGCCAGTCACTGGAATAATTACAGCCGGGAAGGTTCCCGCTGTCGAATCTCCAACACAGGCCAGGGTTACAATCACAGTTTCGGCATCCGGAATCCTGGGTGACTCCGCCGCAAGCTGGGTGCTCGTAAGGTTGGTTAGGACGCAGGTTCCGACCGCGTGCGCCATCCCTGAGAACAGGACCAGCACCGCCAGAATCACAAACGACAAAACACTCAGACGCTTCATTGGGTTCGCTCCCCTGCGATCGCGCTCCACCGCTTTGCCGTCGCCTTCGAACGCGCAATTTTCACGGTGAGATGATTTTGGTCATCCGGGACTGAAGAGACAATCGCCCCCTCAGCCCCGGTGTCCGGGCTAGCGCTGTGTGTCTGCTGTGTGCTGCCCAAACTTAAATCTCGTTGAACCTTCCGATTTGCTGCTTGGTCAGGGCTGTGTTGTTGTGTTAGTGGTGTTGCTGTGTTTTTAAGTGTTAAAGTGTTAGAAGGTTGGTGTGTTGCTGTGTTGGTGTGTTGCTGTGTTACTGTGTTCGTGTGTTCGAGTGTTGCCTGACACTCGTCCACCACCGAGTACCAGCACTCGGCTGGCAGCGGCTTTTTCTCTGGAGGTTCTTTCCCGACGCGGATCGCGGCTTCTCGCTCTTTCTTCCCGACAAACACTTCTTTCACCGTGCGGACTTCGATTTTGAAGATTCGCCCGACGAATATCGCAAGGTCTCCATCTCCGTTGACGGGCTGCGCTCCGTTGACTGCAACCAGGAGCTTTAGAAAGTCGCTCTGCTGCCCCGCGTGAGGCATTTTAGGATTCGAACCAAGCTGCAAGAATTTGCAGAGGCGTCCGGTGTAGGGCCTGCCGGTGTAGTTGATCGGCTCCATAACAAGACGGCAGATCCACTTACTCCAGCGCCGCGACCATGCACAAGTCGCTTCGGTGCACGTTGCCATGTATGGACCTTCATTCAGAAACGGGCGTGGAGCCTCTAGGCTTACCGTCACGGACATGCCCGACTGAGTTGGCGGACGCGGAATCATCGTTTCGGCTCCTGCCCTTGGCCGCGCTTGCCGAAGCCAAATCCGCGCCAATTCAAGCCGGCGACTTTCGTCCAGCCGATAGGTTGCGGCGTGGTGGTCATTGCCGCGCCTAAAAGTCTTTCTCGCAGATGCGCTCGGCTTCGCGGAGGGGGACTTTGACCAGCGAGCCGAATTTGACGGATTGAATCTTTCCGCTTTGCACGGCTCTGTGAAGCGTTCGATAGTTCACCCCGATTTTCCCTGCCAGCTCCCGCAGCCCGATAAAATTCGCTTGAGTCGCCGGTTTACTAAGATTCGTCACGTGTGTTCACCTCCGTACAAAAAAGTGCTTTACAGAAGTCCTTGTCAGGATTATAGTGACCGCATTATGCTCGATAGCCAACGAAAGTTCGTCATCGCGCAGAACTCTAGCACAGACCTTGCTCGACTATCCGTTCCGCCCTACCGAGCCGAGTTATTCCTTGAGCGTTTGGCGAACCTTGACACGATGAATGAAAAGAAGGCTAGGAGCTTCGCGAAAAGATTCTCTGACCTGCTCCCAACGCGAACGAAGATTGCCGCTCTTGAGCCTGATAAGTTCTCCGGTACATTTAGCTTTCTGCGTAGCCTCCTCGCAAAGCAGCTCCAACCCCAGTTACGAATCATTTGGAGAGAGCCAGCCGCCTTAGCGAAAGAGGCGGGCCTGATGATGCTCGCAGCGGCATACATGAAGGGATGCTCACCGCTGGCGTGGACAGAGATTTCTGCCTTCCCGCCCGGTGTGCTGAGAATACTGGCAGCTCTGGGTGTGCCGAGGGGCACAGACGGATTCTTGATGGTGCTGCTTTACGCCTTGAAGCACGTTCACCTGTTGCGTTACTGCGCTAACCCTGATTGCAAGGAACCGTATTTTGTGGCCCGGCGCGCTTCGCAGGTTTTTTGCAGCGGGCCGTGCGCCAAGACCGCGCAGAGAGAAGCGAAAAAACGATGGTGGGACAAGCACGGGGAAGCAGCCCGCCGCAAGAGACTGGGAAAGAAGAAAGGTTGGCGCAAAGCCAAAAGGAGGAAACATGCCCAAGCAAAGAAAGCGTGACGGCCTGTACTGGAGAGCAGACAGAAAAAGCTGGTGGATTTCCTACATCGACGCCCAGGGACGCCGCGTGCGCAAACCCGCCCCGGACGCCCAGAACCACGAAGAAGCCAAGGACGTTCTTGCCGGGGAACGGCGCCAGGTGCGCGCCCAGCGCAACCTGAAGCCCGGCGAAGTCTTGCTCTGTCGGGATGACTTCGCGGACATTGCCGCCAAATACCTTGCTTACCAGAAGCCGCGTCTCCTGGGCCGGAATTCCTATGAGCGGGAAGCCGGGATCGTGGATGATCTCAAGGTGTTCTTCGCCGGCCGGCTGGTGGATGTTACCTCTTCCCAAGTGTCGGACTTCATTACCGAACGTCTCGGCAAGGTCACAAAGTCGAGTGTGCGGAAGGAACTGGTAGCCTTGAAACACCTGTTCCGGCTGGCGTGCGGGGAATGGAAACTGCTGCCGCGTTTCTCAAACCCCTGCCTGGACGTAACCGCGCCCAAGTTCCGCGACGAACGGACACAGCACCTCAGTCCCGAACAATTCCGCCGTCTGCTGGCGGCTTCCCCGGAACCCATGAAGCCGATCTTCGCCTTGCTCACCGCCACGGGGATGCGTCGCAGCGAATTGCTGGGGTGCAGGTGGAAGTACGTAGATGGGCCGCGGATCCTGCTTCCCACGTCCAAAAACGACGAACCCAAGGAAGTTCACCTGAATGCCTTCGCTCGAAACGTGCTGGCGTCCATTCCTCAAGGTGGGCCGGATGACTTGCTTTTCCCCGATGTCACCCCGGAAGCCGTAAGCATGGCGTTTCACCGCGTCTGTGAAATCCTCAGCATCTCGGATATTCGCCTGCACGATCTGAGGCACACTTTTGCGACGTGGCTTCGCCAGCAAGGGGTTGGATTGGACGTGATCGCCAGCCAACTTGGACACCGCGATCTCCGAATGACGAAACGATATGCCCGGATCGCGGCTGCGCAAGTGCACCAGGCAGTCACTGGATTGGACGCGCTCCTGTTACCGGCCGCGGAAGAACCAAATCCATGTCAAAGCTCCATTACGAACTGCTGCGCAAATGGACTGTCTCCCTCATTGAGCAGCACTCTCCTGCGCGGGGTTTGAGGCAAAGAAAAAGACCTTCCAGCCGAAGCCGGAAGGTCTTCAACTCTTGCGTTCGTTCTATCCACTGGCGGGATAGATTCGGAAGTTAGTGATCTTCACCGGAAAGGGCTCATCTACGTCCCACTCATGGCCGCAGTTTTTGCAACTGTACCAGTCGAACCACGTGCCCATTTCGGGGTTATGGTGGACCAGGACGTTTCGGCCACGACACTTCGGACATTGAGACTTCGTTGGTTTGTCAGGTGTGGGAACTAGGAACAGCTTGTGTTTTTCGGTCATGACGACTCTCCTCAAATTTGGATTTAAGGGCGAGTCCGCCGCAAATCTTGCGGCTCGCAGCGATTCGTCATGATTTGACCCAGATTTGCGAGCCCTTCAGTTTCGTTCGTGGAAGGGGTGGGTATCTAACACGATATTCCCTTCAGCCCCAGTTGTCCAGACCACGCGTAAGGGCTTTGCGTCCGACCGGGGCGGGGATGGATTCCGGCACAGGTATGCGCACTGTAAAAAAGGCCAGGAAGAGCGGGTTTTGCCGGAAACCGCAATCCTTAGTCACCCATTCGTCACCGGAAGCGAAGAAGCGAAGGAAGAAAACCCGAGAAGTGCTTTAGAATCTTGGCGTCCCCGATGGGATTTGAACCCATGTTACCGCCGTGAAAGGGCGATGTCCTAGGCCAGGCTAGACGACGGGGACTCTTATGGATGAGAGGGTTGTTTGCCGTTGGAGTTCATAGTAACAGGGCGATTTTCCCGCGTCAAAACCAGATGCGCTCGCAAACTGGATGCTTTCAGGAACTTGACCCTCGAACCGAACCCGCCCTACATAAGGCGCCTGCGATTTAGAATACATGCATGGGGGATTCGCTTTATTTGAGCCTGTGGTTTCCCAGCTTTGACGAGTCCGAGCTTCTCCCACAAACGGTCAGCGTGCTCCGGCAACTTCCGTTTTCAGCGGCGCGGGAGGGAGTGACCTACGCGGCGATCCAACCGGTGTCGTGGAGTGAGCCGACTATTCTGGAGCGCCGCTTCCGCCCCGGCATTCCTCCGGAAGAAGCCGCGGAAGTGGTCGCGGAATTTCTCCATGACGACTATGCCTACATTTTCGAGGCCTATTGGGATTTGTGGACTCCTCCTGAGGGCGCGGAGAAATGGGTGCTGGAGCCGTCGCTGGTGCGTCTGGTTGCGCATGGGATGGAATTTGAAGATCGCGCCGCGGAAGAGGCTGGACACATTCAAATTGATTTCGGTTTGGACACATCTTTCCTGCACGAAGAAGTCGAGTTTACTTCCGAGGCGGAGCGGAACGTCCGCAGCAACGTACAAAAACTGGTCGAGTTTACCGCCAAGGTGGAAAAGAATTCCGGGGCAACGGGGCGGTTGCTGTGGTCCGAGTCGGAGGAGAATCTGGCACAGAAGCTGATCACCCGGCTGCAGAGGATCAACTGAAATGATCAACGCAGAGGCCGCAGAGGTCACGCGGAGGTCGCTGAACGACCAAATCAAAATCCATTTACTAGCCTCGTGATGCCTTCTCGCATCCGATTCACGTGGAAATTAATCAGTAAGCCCAGCCTCTTTCCTCCTAGCCTTAGGTAAGAAAGGAGCTGGGCCTTGTGGACGGGCAGAACCGTTTCGATTGCCTTGATTTCGACAACCACTTCATTTTCGACGAGAAGATCCAACCGATATCCGAGGTCAACGCGCACTCCATCGTAAGTCACGGGCAACGGGAATTGCGTTTCGACACGCAGCCCCCGTTTCCGCAGTTCATGAGTCAGGCACACCTCGTACGCGCCCTCCAGAAGACCCGGCCCCAGAACAGTATGGACTCGCATGGCCGCATCGACAATTTGACCGCTGATCGCATTGAGTGATTCTCTGTCTTTCTCAGCGGCCTCTGCGCGAATTGTCTCCGCGGTCTCCGCGTTGATCATTTTGTTCGTCCCGCGTCGCCTTGCAGCTTTTCGCCGGCTGCGGCCTGGGCCGCCGCTAGTCGCGCCGTCAGCACGCGGAACGGCGAGCAAGACACATAATCCATTCCCACCTGGTGGCAGAACTTCACCGACTCCGGCTCGCCGCCGTGCTCGCCGCAGATCCCCACCTCCAACTTGGGACGCGTCTTCCGGCCCCGTTCGATCCCGATTCGCACCAGCTCGCCCACACCTTCCTGATCGATCGCGGCAAACGGATCCTGCTTCAGAATGCCTTCCGCCAGATAGGTCGGCAGAACCTTGTTTATGTCGTCGCGCGAAAAGCCGAACGTGGTCTGGGTCAGGTCGTTCGTGCCGAACGAGAAGAACTCCGCTTCCTTGGCAATCTCGCCCGCGACCAGGCAGGCGCGGGGCAGCTCAATCATTGTGCCGACCAGGTAGTGCACGTGCCTTCCTTTTTCTTTGAACACTTCTTCCGCCACGCGCCGGACAATCGCCGCCTGGTTCTCCATTTCTTTCACGGTCGCGATCAGCGGAATCATCACCTCCGCGTGGGTCTTGATGCCTCGCTTGTCCACGGCTACGGCCGCTTCAATAATGGCCCGCGCCTGCATCTCGGTGATCTCGGGATAGGTGATCCCCAAGCGGCATCCGCGATGCCCCAGCATCGGATTGAACTCATGCAACTCTTCCACACGTGCCAACAGCTCTGGAAGAATTTTCTTCAGATCGCCAGCACCTTTCGCGCCGTACTCGCGGTATTCCTCCACCAGAGCTTTCTTTTGCTTGGGGCTGGCACTGCGCAGGCTGGCCTTGTCAACCATGAGTTGCTCGCGCTTGGGCAGAAACTCATGCAGTGGCGGGTCGAGCAGGCGGATCGTCACCGGCAATCCTTCCATAGCCTCAAACAGGCCGATGAAATCGGCGCGCTGCATGGGCAGTAGCTTCTTCAGCGCGGCGCGCCGGTCTTTCTCATTGTCGGCGAGAATCATGGCGCGCATATGTGGGATGCGGTCCTGGGCAAAGAACATGTGCTCGGTGCGGCAAAGCCCGATGCCTTCGGCGCCAAACTCGCGCGCCTTCCTGGCATCGCGTGGGATGTCGGCATTGGCCCGCACTCCGAGCGTTCGAAACGGCTCCGCCCAGCTCATGAAGTGCTCGAGTTTCGCCAGATTCTCCGGGTCCGGCGGGAGCAAATTCCTCTTGCCCCTCAACACACGGCCGGTTGTGCCGTCGAGCGTAATCCAGTCGCCCTCCTTGAACACTTGGCCTCGCGCCCGCATCTCGCGTGCTCTTTCGTCGACCGCGATCTCACCAGCACCCGCAACGCAGCTTTTTCCCATGCCACGAGTGACAACAGCCGCGTGACTGGTCATGCCGCCCTGCGAAGTCAAAATGCCAACCGCAACTTCCATGCCGTGGATGTCCTCCGGAGTGGTTTCGCCGCGAACCAGGATCACCGGATTTTTCGCCGCACCGTGTCCAGCCTTTGCGACAGCATCATCGGCGGTAAAGACGATTTGACCGACGACTGCGCCCGGGGACGCCGGCAAGCCCTTCGCGGTCAGCATGTCTTCGGGTCTCACGTCTTTCTCGTCCAACCGCGCCACGTAGAAATCCACGACTTGGTTGGGGTCGAGACGGAAGATCGCTTCCTCTTTGGTGATGAGCCCTTCGTCCACCATCTGAATCGCCATTCGTACAGCGGCAAGACCGGTGCGCTTGCCGTTACGGGTTTGCAGCATGTAGAGCTTGCCATCCTGGATGGTGAACTCGAAGTCCTGCATGTCTTTGTAATGCTTTTCCAGCCGGGTGGTGATGTCGCGGAGCTGGTTGTAAACCGCGGGCATGATCTTTTCGAGTTCGACGATTGGAACCGGAGTACGCACGCCCGAGACCACGTCCTCGCCCTGCGCGTTCATCAGGAACTCGCCGTAAAACTCCTTGTCGCCACTGGCCGGGTTGCGCGTGAAGCCGACGCCGGTGCCGCTGGTGTCGCCGAGGTTGCCGAAGACCATGGCCTGTACGCTGACGGCAGTGCCGAGCATGTCATCGATGTTGTTGATGCGGCGATAGTGCTTGGCGCGATCGTTATCCCAGGAGCGGAATACGGCATCGCGCGACATGACCAGCTGTTCGTTGGCGTCCTGCGGGAAATCGCGCTTGGCGTGCTTCTTGACGGCCTTCTTGTACTCCACGATGACCTCTTGCAGCGCCTTGGCATCGAGGTCCGTATCGAACTTGGCTTTCCTCTGCTTCTTCTTGGCGTCGAAAATTTCCTCAAATACCGACTTCTCGATGTCGAGCACGACGTTGCCGAACATCTGAATCAGGCGGCGATAGGAGTCATAAGCAAAACGCGGGTTGTTGGCGCGCTTGGCGAGGGCTTCGACGCTCTGGTCGTTCAGTCCAAGGTTGAGGATCGTGTCCATCATGCCGGGCATGGAGAACTTCGCGCCCGAGCGCACGCTAACCAGCAGAGGGTTCTCGCCTTTGCCGAGCTTCTGGCCCTGAAGCGTTTCGAGCTTGGCCAGCGCTTCTTGCATCTGGCGGTCCACTTCTTTCGACACGGCGTTGTTGCGCATGTATTCGCGACAGGCCTCGGTCTGGATGGTGAAGCCGGGAGGCACGGGGAGGCCGGCGTTGGTCATCTCGGCGAGCCCCGCGCCTTTGCCGCCAAGAACGTCTTTCATCTTGCCATTGCCGTCGGCCTTGCCGCCGCCGAAGAAGTACACATATTTCGTGGTCGCTGGTTTGGTTTCCGCGGGTTTCGTTTCGATGATGCTGGTATCGGGGAGAGTGGTTGTCGCCATATATGTGTCCTCTTCTTCGTTATTTCGTAGATGTTATTTGGTAGATTCCTTGCCTTCGGTCACAATCTCGGAGAAGTCGGCGATCGTGGAGAATTCCTTGACCACGGTCTGCAACAGAGCCAAGCGGTTGGCGCGGAGATTGTCATCGTCAACCATGACCATGACCTTGTCGAAAAATTTGTCGATCACAGGACGCAGCTTCGCGATCTCGAGCAGCGCCGCTTCATAGTCGCGCGCCGCGCGCAGGTTCTTGACGGTCGCCACGGTCTGCGGGATCAGCGCCGCCAGCTCTTTTTCGGATTCTTCCTGCAGGCCAGCGGGATCGACGCGCATGGCAATGACTTTAGTCTTTTCAGTAGCCTGGCGCAGAATATTCTTCATACGCTTGAAGGCGATGGAGATGGATTCGAAATCGGCCGAGCTCCGCACTTTGCTCACCGCCTCGGCGCGGGCGGCGGCGTCCACCACATCGTCGGAGTCGACGGCCAGTACGGCGCTGACGACGTCATACGCGTAGCCGCGCGCATCCTTCAGATAGAACTCCAGACGCTCGCGGAAGAAGGCGCGCACCGATTCGGTATAGGCGGCGTTCGAGAACTTCTTCTCCGCGTCGGAGCCTTTATAGCGAATGCGCGCATCGGCCATGATCTCCGAGAGACGGAACGGCAGTTTGTGTTCGGCGATTGTCTTCACAATGCCGTTCGCCTGGCGGCGCAGCGCAAATGGATCTTTCGAGCCGCTGGGAATGAG